>ERZ772854.2039-NODE-2039-length-16496-cov-4.844839_pt1 | contig 16496 bp, 16 predicted proteins | sample MGYA00580844_ERZ772854 | MGnify/ENA primary metagenome ERZ772854 (study PRJEB29015, sample SAMEA2737727) | human gut metagenome | biome: human gut; feature: human-associated habitat; material: faeces | place: China | collected 2012 ...
ATTCCTTCGCATGGATAAGATTATGATCGGTGACATTATGCTTTTGATTCCGGGGCTGATGTCAACAAACGCAATTAGAGATGTACTTATTGGTGATACACTCTCCGGAATCATACGCCTGATTGCTGCGTTACTCCTTGCCGCGGCACTGGCACTTGGATTTATGGGAGCAGTTATTTTATTTGGGAGGTTTGGACTTTGAATGAAACACTCATTGTACAATTAATTACCGGAGCTATTGGTTCTGTAGGATTCGGAATCCTTTTTCATATGAAAAGAAAATATTTGCCTTTGGCAGCAGCCGGTGCTCTTATTAGCTGGATGGTGTTTATTCTGGGAAAAGCCTTCTGGGGAAATATTTTTCTCCCAACACTGTTTGCTAGTTTTGTTACAGATGTGTATGCGGAAATTCTTGCAAGAATCTGTAAGGAAACATCTACGTCTTTTTTTGTCACTTCCGTAATACCTCTGATTCCCGGAAGTACTCTTTATTATTGTATGAACAGCATTTTAGAAGGAAATACTGTTCGAGCTTTGGAATATGGACGTGATACCTTTCTTTTTGCTTTTGGAATTGCAGCAGGAATGAGTATTGCGTGGTCGATTTGCTATTTTCTTAGAAGTATAAGGAAAAATAGAAAGTGAGGAATAAAATAATGCAGACATATACTTATGTTTCAAAAGGAAAATTTGAATTAATGGAAAAACCAAAGCCAGTTCTTATGCATGAGAGAGATGCAATTGTGAAGGTAACGCTTGCTAGCATTTGTTCAAGCGATCTGCATATTAAACATGGAAGTGTTCCTCGTGCAGTTCTTGGCATAACAGTAGGCCATGAGATGGTAGGTGTTGTTGAGGAAGTTGGCAGCGCAGTAACAAATGTTAAACCAGGAGATCGTGTGACAGTTAATGTAGAGACATTTTGCGGTGAATGCTTTTTCTGTAAGAAGGGATACGTAAATAATTGTACCGATGAGAATGGTGGATGGGCATTGGGCTGTCGTATTGATGGTGGTCAGGCAGAATATGTGCGCGTACCGTTTGCTGATCAGGGCTTGAATAAAATTCCAGAAGGTGTTACTGACAGACAGGCTTTATTTGTAGGTGATGTTTTAGCCACAGGATATTGGGCAGCACGTATTTCTGAGATTACAGAGGATGATACAGTGTTAATCATCGGTGCTGGGCCGACAGGAATTTGTACGCTGCTTTGTGTCATGTTAAAGAAGCCGAAGCGAATCATTTTATGTGAAAAAGATGAAAACAGGATTCATTTTATTAATGAGCATTATCCTGAGGTAATGACAGTTTCACCAGAAGCATGTGCAGACTTCGTTTTGGCAAACAGTGATCACGGCGGAGCAGATGTTGTTCTTGAGGTTGCAGGAGCAGAATCAACGTTTCGCTTATCTTGGGAATGCGCAAGACCAAATGCAATTGTGACGATAGTTGCTCTTTACGAGAAGGCGCAGCTTTTGCCGCTTCCAGATATGTATGGAAAGAATCTTACATTTAAAACAGGCGGAGTGGATGGCTGTGACTGCAAAGAGACACTTAGGCTGATTGCAGAGGGAAAAATTGATACAGAGCCGCTTATCACGCATACATATCCGCTTAGCAAAATAGCAGAAGCATATGATCTTTTTGAAAATAAAAAAGATGGAGTGATAAAGGTTGCAGTGGAATGCTGATATGGGACGACCATTATATGAAAAAAATATATTTTTTGTTTGAAAAAGAAAGAAAAGGAATGGTTTTCTCGTTATGAAACGAATTGACTTTGAACACGGAACTGTGACTGGAAATATCCTAGGAGCAGCGCTTCCGATGCTTGTCGCTCAGATTTTAAATCTTTTGTATAATATTGTGGATCGTATTTATATTGCTCGTATTCCAAACATTGGAACAGCGGCTCTCGGTGCGGTTGGACTTTGTTTTCCACTAATTGTAGTGATCACAGCATTTAGCAATTTGTTTGGAAGCGGCGGTGCACCATTATTTTCGATTTATCGAGGAAAGGGTGAGCCACAAAGAGCTGCAAATGTGATGAATACATCATTTACGATGGTCTGCGTATGTGCAGTAGTGCTGATGGCAGTTGGCTTTATATTTGCAAGACCGCTTCTAGTATTATTTGGTGCCTCAACTGATGCGCTTGTCTATGCATATCCGTATTTGATGATTTATCTGATTGGAACGCTGCCGTCTATGATTGCGACAGGTATGAATCCGTTTATTAATGCACAAGGGTATTCCACTATTGGAATGACCTCAGTTGCGGTTGGTGCAGTAGCAAATCTTTTGCTCGATCCGCTGTTTATTTTTGTGTTGGGATTTGGAGTACAGGGAGCAGCGATTGCCACCGTAATTTCCCAAGTGTTATCTGCATTATTTGTGTTTGTCTTTTTGACAAGAAAATCTGAGCTGAAGGTTCGCTTTTTAAAGAAAAAAGAGTTCTCTGAATGCATAGGCTACGCAAAAAACATTGTGAGCCTTGGTACGGCAGGATTTATTATGCAGCTGACAAACAGTCTGGTGTCTATCTGCTGCAACAATATTTTGTCAGATGTCGGCGGCGATATTTACATATCTGTTATGACGATTGTGTCAAGCGTGCGTCAGCTAGTTGAGACTCCAATTTATGCAATGAATGAGGGCACTTCCCCAATTTTAAGCTACAATTATGGTGCATGTCGTCCAGCGCGAGTGCGAAAAGCTATGGCAGTGATGAGTACTATGATTCTTGGCTATACAGCAGTGATGTGGAGTATTATTATTTTATTCCCAAATGCATTGATTGGAATTTTTAGCTCTGATGTGGCCTTGATGCAGGATGCAGTTCCGGCATTAAAACAATATTTTGCTGCATTTATCTGCATGGATTTTCAATATATTGGACAGACCGTATTCAAGTCGTTGAATAAAAAGAAACAGGCAATTTTTTTCTCACTGCTTCGCAAGGTCTTTATTGTTGTACCACTCACGTATATGATGCCGTATATGTTTCACATGGGAACGGCAGGAGTGTTCCTTGCAGAGCCAGTATCAAATGTAATTGGTGGAACACTTTGCCTTGTTGTGATGCTGTGCACCGTTCTTCCAGAGCTAAAGAGAATGGAGAAGCAAAATTCGAAAAATGTGTTACAATAAAAAAAGAGAAAGGATATGCCACTAAATGACAAAAGAGTTATCTAAACTTGAACAGCAAATTCAAAAATTCATGCCGTTTAACGAGCAGGAGGAGCATGACAAAGCCATTTTATTAAAGTGGTTTGAGAGTGGCTCAGACATTCTCACAAGAGAAAATGAAATTGCCCATTTAACTGCATCTGCGTGGGTAGTGAGTCCAGATAAAAAAAGCGTGCTGATGGCATATCACAACATCTATAATTCCTGGGCGTGGCTTGGTGGTCATGCAGATGGTGATGCCGATCTGCACCATGTAGCACAAAAAGAAGTCATGGAGGAATCTGGATTGACACGTGTAAAATTTCTATCAGATGAGCCATTTTCGATAGAAATTTTGTCTGTGGATGGTCATATGAAAAAAGGACATTATGTTTCTACGCATCTTCATTTAAATGTGACGTATCTGATGGAGGCAGACCCGGCAGATGCTGTGCAGAATCGTCCAGAGGAAAATAGTGCAGTTACCTGGATTGGTGTAGATCAGATTGCAGAGAAGTCAACAGAACCATGGTTTGTGGAGCACGTATATGCGAAGCTGTGTGAGAAAATACAAATTAAATTTCCACGGGAGACTATCTGATCTGAAATTTATCAAAAGAGGGTTCAAATAAAAAGGAAGAACGGTTGTATGCTTAATAAAAAAGATTTCTTAAAATACGCATCAAAATTAGCATTTCCAATCATGATTCAAAATTTGATTGGAACATTAGTAAACATTGCTGATACGGTAATGCTTGGATATGTAAGCCAGACTGCTATGTCGGCTTCATCACTTGCTAACCAATATACTTTTATTCTTTTCTGCTTATATTACGGTATGGCCACAGGTACTTCGGTGTTATGTGCTCAGTACTGGGGAAAGGGTGATAAAAAGACAGTAGAGAAGATTCTTGGTTTGGCAGAACGAATATCACTGATCAGTTCTTTGATATTTTTATTATCTCATTTTCCATGCCAACTACGATCATGAGGATTTTTACAAACAGTCCTGATACGATTGCTGCCGGCAGTGAGTATTTGAGGGTGATTTCATTTTCGTTTGTGTTTATGGGATTCTCTCAGGTTTTTATGAGCGCTCTTCGAAGTATCGGAAAAATAATGTTGCCTTCTGTTACATACGTTGTTTCTCTTTGTGTCAATGTACTTTGTAATGCTACATTTATTTTTGGTCTGTTTGGACTTCCGAAGCTTGGAGTCACTGGTGTTGCTCTTGGTACTGTTATTGCCAGAATGGTAGAAGTACTGATTTGTCTTATCTACTCATTAAACAGTTCTGATGTCAGATTTAGAATAAAATACTTCTTCTCAAAGTCTGGTATTCTGTTCAAGGATTTTATAAAGATTGCAAGTCCAGCCGTAATAAATGATGTTGTCTGGAGTTTTGCCAGTTCAGCTTTCGCAGCAATCCTTGGCCATATTGGAAATGATATGGTAGCAGCAAATGCCGTTGCCGTCATGGTAGTAAATATTGGTGCTATCGCCTGTCGTGGTTTTGCTAACGCTACCACCATTATTGTCAGCCAGGAGTTAGGACAGGATCACATTGATACAGCCAGAGAGTATGGAAAACGTATGCTTAGAATAACGACTATTGTAAGTATGGTCGGATGCGTTATTATTCTGGCAATTCGTCCTTTGATACTTGATTTCTATCGTGATAAGCTGACAGAGACCGCCATTTATTACCTTGGCATTTTTATAATTATGACAACATGGCGCCTTTTGGGAGAAGGAATCAATACTTGTCTTATATGCGGATGCTTTAGAGGCGGCGGTGATTCCAGATTCGGAATGATCATAGATTCTGTATTTATGTGGCTTGTTGCAGTTCCGCTCACATTCCTTGCAGCATATGTTCTCAAATTGCCACCAATCTGGGTATATTTTATAATGACTTTGGATGAGTTTGAAAAAATGCCGGCAGTATTCATTCACTATTTCAGAGGCAAATGGCTTACAAATATTACAAGAGATTTTGAGTGACCATGATCATCAAAAGGAGGCAACGCTGTTTACAACAGCGCAGCCTCCTTTTTAGATAAAAATATTCTGTTAAATATAAAACATTAAATGAAGCTCATTGTCTTTAATATAAACAGCCAAGCGGTTAGTGAGAATGCAGACAAAAGTGTTGTAAGCATGACGACACTGGCACTTAGTGTACCTTCATGTCCCATGCTTTTTGCCATTGTGTAGCTGCTGACCGTTGTGGCAGATCCAAGCATAACGAGAATGGCAACAAGTGCTTCATTTCGATAACCTAGAGCAATAGCGACTGGCATAAGAACGCCAGAATAGCCGATAAGCTTTAGAAATGCGCATGCTATTGACGGTTTTAATTTGTAGAAGGCTTTTTTGATGTCGAAAGATGCTCCCATTGCCATCAGACCAAGAGGCGTGGCAAGTACGCCGAGATTATGTACTGTTTTTTGAAGGATAGTCGGATGCGGAAGTTTAAGAAGTGACCAGGCAAAACCCGCAGCAATTCCTAGGATAATTGGGTTTGTAATTATGCCTTTTACAGTACGAAAAAGGCGGTCACTATTAGAAACTGAAGTTGATTTTGATGCTGAAGTTTCAGAGGCTGGATCACTTTTAGCAGATGATAGTGCCGGAGAAGTCAGCGTCAGTGCTGCTACTGCACAAATGTTATAAAGCGGCACAGTTCCGATAATCATAAGTGGTGCCATGCCGGATTGTCCATAAATGTTAACGATGAAGGCGATGCCAAGAATAGCTGCGCTGCTGCGGTAAGAACCCTGAATAAATTCACCTCGGTCAGATTTATCTTTCAAAAAGGATGACAAAGCAGTAGAAACAATTATGCAGCCAAGAGTGGCACAGAAACAAAAAAGTACAAAGCCCCCATCCCAGGCCTGATAAAAGTTTTCTTCCCATAAGTCTTCAAACAGCAATGCAGGAAGTGCAAATTTAAATACGAAGCTGTTCATTCTGTTAGTAAATGCATCATCAAACACACCGATCTTACGAAATACAAGTCCGAGAACCATGGTTAAAAAGATCGGAAGAGTTGCATTGATGCTGAATATAAAGTTGTCCATTTTTGTTGCTCCTTTTGATTTTTAAATCGAAAGCTGACTAAGTATTAAAAGCAGCTTTATTTTACACGGAAATGATACCATATACTATTTTCATCTGCAAGATGATTGTTGCTTTTATTGGTCCGCCTCGTGAAAACTCGTTACTGTTCACGCGTCATGTTACGAAAGCCCTTCGGTGCAAATATTGGGAATAGTAACAATTTTGCCGTCATGTCTATAATCACGTAATATATTTTGAAAATCAAGAATAAAAGAATCTGGAACATGTAAAAACTGCACAAAAAACGCACGATTGAACTGAATAAAATAAACAAAAAACAAATTTTTGTAAAAAAACACTTGTCAAACTATCTAATTGGTGATAGTATAAAGCCATCAACCGGAAACGTTACCGGAAACGTTACTGACAACGTTTCCAGAACATTCCAGTCGGAACAATTATTCATTTATTTTATGAAAGAAAGAGGGATTTCAAAATGAAGAATGTAAAGAAAATTGCAGCACTTGGACTTTCAGCAACCATGGCAATGGGTATGCTCCCAGCTACACTTGTATCAGCAGACGAGGCAACAGGAACAGTTTATTATCTGAACTTCAAGCCTGAGCAGGCAGATCAGTGGAAGGAACTGGCAGAAAAGTACACCGAAGAGACTGGTGTGCAGGTAGATGTTGTTACAGCAGCTTCCGGAACTTACGAGTCCACTTTGAAATCTGAGATGGCTAAGTCAGAGGCACCGACATTGTTCCAGGTAAACGGACCAGTTGGTCTGGCTACATGGAAGGATTACTGCTATGATCTGAAGGACAGCGAAGTTTACAAGCATTTAAAGAGTGATGATTTTGCACTGAAGAATGATGACGGATCTATACCAGGTATCGCCTATGTAATCGAGACTTATGGCCTGATTTATAATAAGAAACTTTTGAATGATTACATTGCAACTGATGGAGCTGTTGTTTCTTCTGTTGATGAGATTAACAATTTTGAAACTCTGAAAGCAGTAGCAGATGATATTCAGGCAAAGAAAGATGATTTGGGAATTGAAGGTGCTTTCGCTTCCACAGGATTTGATTCTTCTTCTGACTGGAGATTTAAGACACATCTGGCAAATCTTCCAATCTATTATGAATATAAAGATGAGGGCATTACATCCACAGATGCGATTAAAGGAACCTATCTGGAAAACTATAAGAACATATGGGATTTATATATTACAGATTCTACCTGTGAACCGTCTATGATCTCCTCTAAGACGGCAGAGGACGCAAGCTCCGAATTTGCACTTGGAGAGGCTGTATTTTATCAGAATGGAACCTGGGCATACAACGACATCAAGGATATGGAAGTTGCCGATGAGGACATGGGAATGCTTCCGATTTACATCGGTGCCAAAGGAGAAGAAGAGCAGGGACTTTGCACGGGATCTGAGAACTACTGGTGTGTAAATAAGAACGCTTCAGAAGAAGACATTCAGGCAACACTTGATTTTATGAAATGGGTAGTTGAGAGCGATGAAGGTCGTGACATGCTGGCTAACGAGATGGGATTTGTAACACCGTTCACAACATTCTCAGATTACCTTCCGGACAACCCGCTTGTAAAAGCAAATGCTGAGTATACAGAGGCAGGAAAGACACCAGTAAGCTGGAACTTTACAACAATGCCATCTGAGAACTGGAAAAACAATCTTGGTGGAGCTCTTCTGAACTATGCACAGGGTACAGGCGCATGGGATAGTGTACAGACAGCATTTGTTGATGGATGGGCTGAAGAATACGCAGCAGCAAACGAATAAAAAAGACTTTTCACAGGATAGGAAGATAAAAAGGCTGTGAAATAGAGAAGAAGATCAAACAGCCTGCCAACGAGCATACCGGGGCAGGCTGAAATTATGTAATTAGAATTGTGAAAAGCAAAGGCGCAGAAAGGCTTTTTACAGAAAAGAAAGACAGGAGGAGAAGAACATGCAAAAAGCAATAAAGAGATATTTTCCGGTATTTGTATTGCCGACGCTGATTGCATTCACGATAGGTTTCCTTGCACCGTTTGTGTTAGGCGTATATCTTTCGTTCTGCAAGTTCACAACGGTGACAGACGCTAAATTTATTGGACTTAGCAACTATGCAAAGATCCTTGGAGACGGAGATTTTCTTCACTCTCTTTGGTTTACCGCATTATTTACAATTGTGACAGTATTATTGATCAACATTTTTGCATTTGCGGTAGCAATGCTTTTGACAAAGAATATTAAGGGAACCAATATTTTCCGTACTGTATTTTTTATGCCGAACCTGATCGGTGGTATTGTACTTGGATATGTATGGCAGCTGTTATTAAATGGTATTCTGGCACATTTCCAGAAAACACTTACATATTCTTCAAAATATGGTTTCTGGGGATTGGTTATCCTGATGCTCTGGCAGCAGGTTGGATACATGATGATCATCTACATCTCAGGAATCCAGAATATTCCTGGAGAGCTGATCGAGGCAGCACAGATTGATGGAGCGAATAAAGTACAGCTTTTAAGATATGTTACAATTCCGATGGTTATGCCATCCATTACAATCTGTACTTTCCTGACACTTACAAACGGATTTAAACTTTTCGACCAGAACCTTGCATTGACAAACGGTGGACCGGACAAGATGTCAGAAATGCTTGCCCTGAATATCTATTATACATTCTATGGAAGAACTGGCTGGGAAGGTGTAGGACAGGCGAAAGCAGTTATCTTCTTTATTATCGTAGGAGTGATTGCATTGATCCAGAATAAACTGACAACATCAAAGGAGGTGCAGCAGTAATGAATAAAAAAGTAAAACATGGTACATTATTAACCGTTATTTTTACACTACTCAGCCTGCTGTATCTGTATCCGATCATACTGGTATTTATCAACTCCTTTAAGAAAAAAGTCTATATCAGTAAAGCACCGTTCGAGATACCGACCGGAAAGATGTATGTCGGATTAGAGAACTATACTCGTGGTATTAAGCAGACACGGCTGATTCAGGCATTTGGATGGAGTTTATTTATCACAATCTTATCTGTAGCAGTGATTATCTTATGTTGCTCCATGTGTGCATGGTATATCTGCCGCGTGAAGACAAAATTTACAAAGATCTTTTACATGCTTTGCCTGTTTGCAATGATCGTGCCATTCCAGATGGAAATGTTTACATTATCCAAGATCGCAAATATGCTTCATATGGGAAATCCGTGGGGACTGGTTGTGATCTACCTTGGATTTGGTGCAGGACTTTCCGTCTTTATGTTTACCGGGTTCATGAAATCCATTCCATTGGAGATTGAAGAGGCTGCAATGATTGATGGATGTACACCAATCCAGACATTCTTTAAAATTGTACTTCCGATTGCCAAGCCGACTTGCGTAACAGTTACAATTCTTCAGGCAATGTGGATTTGGAACGACTACCTGCTTCCATCACTTGTACTGGATCAGAGAAAATATAAGACAGTGCCGATGGCAGTTCAGTATCTGAAAGGTGGATATGGTTCTGTAGATATGGGAGCAATGATGGGAACTCTGGTTCTTGCAATTGTGCCGATTATCATCTTCTACCTGTTCTGCCAGAGATATATTATCGAAGGTGTTGTAGCCGGAGCGGTTAAAGGCTAGTGTGGACATTGTCTAAAAAATGAATTAAAATAGAATTATAAAAATTAAAAAAAGACAGCAGAGAGTGAGTGAACATTCCCTGCTGTTTTCGGACGTTATAAAAGGAATAGTGAAAATGTAAAGTGAACGTGAGGGAGGCGTGGGGAAATGATTACAATATTGATCGTGGATGATGAAAAACTGGAGCGAAGGGGAATCCGCTTTCTGTTAAAGAGGGAGGAAGGAGAGTTCCAGATCCTAGAAGCAACGAATGGAAAGGATGCACTGGGAGTATTAGAATCAAACCATGTGGATATTTTATTTTCGGATGTAAAGATGCCTTATATGAATGGACTGGAGCTGACGAAAGCAGTGAGAGAAGATCATCCGGATATGGAAATCGTGATCTTCAGCGGATATAATGATTTCTCTTATGCAAGAGAAGCATTGCGGTATGGAGTTGTGGACTATGTTCTGAAGCCGGTTGATCCGGAGGAATTCCATAAGACTTTTCAACGAGTGATGGAAAATATTTCTTCTAAGATAGAGAAAAAAGAGCAGCAGGAAAAGAAAGAAGATTATCTGAAAAAATACTTTTTACTGAAATATCTGTATGGGGGAAATGAGGAAGATTTTGTTCAGTTTAAGAAACTTACAGATGGAATGGAAGATGGTCTGTCCAAATTTACCCGTATGGTTCTTGTCAGTGCCTCAAATGGATTCTTCGAAACGGAAGAGGAACATTTCCTGATGAGCCTGAAGGAAGAGGTGCAGAGAGAGTTTCATTATGTGAATCTGAATTCGAACGAATCCATCTTTTTGTTCACGGAAAAATATGCAGATTATCATGGAATCGTAGAGAAAATGTACCGTTTTTTTGCGCACCAGTTTGACAGTGAATGTTATTTTGCAGTCAGTGAGGAAATCGAAGATGGAAAAAATCTGGCAGAGGAATTTAAGGTGCTGGAAGGAATGTTAGAAGAGCAGTTCTATCAGCCACGTCAGCATCTGTTTTTCCACGGGGAGAAGCAGGAAGAGAAGAAAGCTGATCCGGCAGAAGATTCTGAAATCATGGAACAGATTACGAAAGATATTCAATATAAAGATCTGCCACATCTCCGTCAGGATTTTCAGAGACTGGAAGAAAAATATCGTGCACATAAGCAATTTTCGGATATGTATGTAAAGTTTGTATTTTCTGGAATTATGAAAGAATTGCTCGACCAGATGGAAGGGCTGGATGAAAAGATGCTTTCAAAGAGAGTGGATCGATTATATCGTTGCAGAAACCTTAATGATGTGATTGCTATAGTAGAAGAAGTACTTCAGGAATATGAACATTGCATACAAGAGCAGGAAGATGGGTTCCGATCAGAAGTTACAACCGTGAAGGGATATATTTATCACCATTATAAGGAAAAGGATCTGGGAGCAGAGACACTTTCCGCAATGGTTTTTCTGTCACCGGGATATTTAAGTGCTGTATTTAAAGAAGAAACAGGGATGACACTGAACCGTTTTATCCGTGAAGTGCGAATGAATAAAGCAAAAGAGCTTTTAGAGACAACGAATATGAAAATCTCCCAAATTGCGAAAGAAGTAGGATTTTCCAATAACTCATACTTCTGCAGAAGTTTCAGAGAGTTTTTCGGAGATACACCGGAAGCATGCAGGAAAGGAATAGCGGCGGATGAAAAAACAAATACGGAAGTTGATCCATCGATTTGAAAATCTGAAATTTCGTAAAAAACTGTCTGTTTTGATGCTGATTGCAGGACTGGTTCCAGTAGGATTCCTTGCTTTTTCCATGCAGTATGGCATGATGAATCAATTGCGAGAGAAGGAACAGTACAATCTGGAGAAAATGTTGGAACAGTCAGTGAGTTCGATTGAGAATCAGTCTCAGATCTATAAGAACCTGGTTGATTATCTGTCTTATTCTCAAAATCTCAGGAATATTTTTGATGTGGAGACAGAGTCAGATTATGAGAAGTATTTGAAATATGTGAAGGTGGCTGATCCACTGTTGCAGATGCCGACGATCTATCACAAAGAGATCCAGAGCATTACATTATATTCTGACAATATAGAAGTGCCACATGGAGATACACTTCTTCCAATGTCGGAAGCGGAGAATCAACAGTGGTATTCCAGGTTGAATGAGGGAACATTAATGCAGTGGAGCATCACTCGCGGTGTGAATAAATCAATCATTGCCAGTCGGAAATTCTATGACAATGATACGATCAAAGCGGTGTTGGAGATGCGTCTGGATTATGAAAAAGTTCTTGAACCATTCATGAGCCAGCTTACAGATAATACAGGAGGCATGATTCAGGATGATAATGGAAATATTGTCTATGCCGAGTGTTCTATGGATAAGAAATATCGTCCGAAGGATATTGAGAGTCCGAAAGATATCAGTGAGAATTATTATCTGGTACAGCGGACAATGAAGGATACAGGATGGAATTTCTATATCTATCGTCCAAAGGCAGTAAGTGAAAACGCAATCCATAAGCTTTTGCTCAAAAATATTCCGATTATTTTGATCAGTGTTCTTCTGGGATATGTTTTTTCCCTCCGTATGGTATCGCAGTTGGAGTTATTGACTGAAAATATGAACCTGATCAATATGGGACTTCGTAAAGTTACCGTGCAGAGTAAATCCAAAGACGAGGTGGGTGTGCTGATCCGGTCATTTCGGCGCATGATGGATCAGATGAACCATTTGATCTCAGAAGTATATGAGAGTAAGATCCAGCTTCAGAACAGTGAGATGAGAGCACTGCAGGCACAGATCAATCCACATTTCCTTTATAATTCGCTTTCAATCATCAACTGGAAAGCAATTGAAGCGGGTGAGGATGAAATCAGTCATGTGACATTGGCACTGTCTACTTATTATCGGACAAGCCTAAATCGTGGTGAAACAATGACCACAGTGGCAAAAGAAATTGATAACATCCGTGCATATCTCAAAATCCAACTTGTTATGCATGATAACGAGTTCCGTGTGGTTGAACAGATTTCGGATGGTCTTAATGATTATCTGATACCGAAGTTGATCCTGCAGCCACTTGCAGAAAATGCAATCGATCATGGAATTGATGTGTCAGATAATGAGAATCCGACGTTGTGGCTGACGATTCGTGAAGAGGCTGAGCACATTTTCTTTGAAATCAGGGACAATGGTGCGGGAATGACGCAGGAGAAGGCGGATCAGATTCTGACATATCAGTCCTCCGGTTATGGTGTGCGAAATGTCTGTGACAGAATCCATGTCCTTTATGGAGAAAAAGGTGAGATGAAGATAGAAAGTACTCCAGGAAAAGGAACGCGGGTCTTTATCCGAATTCCGAAGAACACGGAGGCGAAGGTGTTATGAAAAACGATATGAAAAAGCGAATTCTCTCAGCCCAGCTTGCATTAATTTTATTGCTGATGCTTTGGTGCGGAACCTATTTGGAGACGAAGGAAAGTCAAAGACAGATGGAACAGTTAGAAGCATCTCAAAGTGAGTCTGGTGCAAGCAATGCAGTTGAAGTGAAAAGAAAGCTGATGTATAAAGCGATGCATACACCACTTGGGAAATATCCTGAGACTGTTACCTATACACTTGGCAAGATTGCAGGGGCGAATAATTCGAATCTTCCTGTAGGAGATACGTACGAAAATAATGCATATACGAGATATTTGAAGAAAATACTTAATATTCAGAATGAAGATGTCTTTGAATTGCAGGATGGCAATACTTATGAAGAGGCGGTCAATGTAGCGATTGAAGATCGTGATATTCCAGACGTGCTCGTTGTGAAGGGAAGAGATAACCTGCTCCGCCTGATTGAAGCAGGCCTGATCGAAGAACTTACAGAAACGTATGAAGAGTGTACGACAGATACGATCAAAGAAATGTATGAAAGTTATGGAGATTCTCTTTTACAGTCTGCAACCGTGGATGGAAAGCTATATGCATTTCCGAATACGGTGATTGACGATGGAACTCCGCTTCTTTGGCTGCGGAAAGACTGGATTGAGAAGTTGGGATTAAAGGAACCGGAAACAGTAGGAGAAGCGTTGGAAGTGATCCGGGCATTTGTAGAACAGGATGCAGCAGGAGACGGTCAGACAATCGGCCTTGCCTGTAGTACAGACGTGGTTGCCGGTGCGGATCAGACTTATGGAGTGGATGCAACTTTTATACATGCCGGTGCAATGCCATGTCACTGGATCCTGGATAAAAATGGAAATGTAGTTTATGGGTCGGTAACACAGGAAACAAAAGAAGCGCTTTTGAAACTTCACAATCTATATGAGGATGAGATACTCGACCAGAGATTCCTGTTACGAAAGACGGAAAACATAGATGATCTGTTAAAAACCGGACATTGCGGTGCTATCTGTGGACGCTGGTGGGCTCCGAATAACCCGTTGAGTGCAGCATATAATGTCGATTCAAATGCAGAGTGGAAACCGTATCTTTTAGACAAAGAACAGGTAAATGAGACGCAGAAGATATCAGTTTTTGAATCGTATGACCAGTGGATGTATGTGGTGGTGCGTAAAGGATATGAGCATCCGGAAATTGTAGCAAAGTATGTGAGTGCGATTTTTGATCAGTCTAGATATGCAAATGATAGTGCGGCAAGAGAAGTGAATGATTATTTTTCTATTAATGTAGATCCGACGGCCCGGCCACTGAATATTAATGTGGATTATGAGGATGCACTTTACCGTACGACAGAACATATTCAGGCAGCACTGGATAAGACGCTTGATGTATCAGAGCTTAGCGGTTTGGAAAAGTCTTATTTTAATACATGCAAATCTTACTTGAATGGACAGCTGACAACCGCGAATGGATGGGCGGCGTATGCGTCAAGAATTCAGGCTGTGGGGGAACTGCAGAAGGCAGGAATAACAAGTACATCGACATTGCCTCTGGAAAATGTAAATGCAGAAATTCCGCAAGAATTACAGGAACTGGAACAGGAAGCATTTCTTCAGATCATTAGTGGGGAGAAACCAGTGGATTACTTTGATACTTTTGTGGTAGAATGGTATGCAAACGGTGGAAAAGTGCTGACCGAACGGGTGCAGAACGCCTATGAAAGTGGAAAGAACTAAAAAGAATGGATATTAATCAGAGACTGACAGAAGAATTAAAGAAACAGATTCTGGCAGCGGAAACGCTTGTGGCAGTAGAAGACCTGTATCGCCCATATCGTCCAAAGCGCCGCACACGTGCGACAATCGCGAAGGAGAAAGGTTTTGACAGGTTCTGATCTGATGAAATGTGATGACAGGATAAGCGAAAAAAGGTATAATGATTTCATGAAATCAGAAGCTGGAGGAAACATACATGAAAATTGTGATTATTAACGGAAGTGCCAGAAGGGGAAACACGCTGACGGCGATTGACGCATTTGTAAAAGGGGCATCAGAAAAGAATGAGATTGAAATCATCCAACCAGACAGACTTCATATAGCACCTTGTAAGGGATGTGGGGCCTGTCAATGTTATAAAGGATGTATTGATCAGGATGATACAAATCCCACGATTGATAAAATTACTGCTGCAGATGTGATTCTTTTTGCTACTCCGGTATATTGGTGGGGAATGTCTGCGCAGTTGAAACTTATCATTGATAAGTGCTACTGCCGCGGTTTGCAGCTGAAAAATAAAAAAGTTGGAACAATCGTTGTGGGAGGATCCCCGGTGGATAGTATCCAGTATGAGTTAATTGACAAACAGTTCGACTGCATGGCGAAATATCTTTCATGGGATATGATTTTCCAAAAATCATATTATGCAACAGCCAGTGATGAACTTGCAAAAAACAAGGATTCTATAAAAGAACTTGAAAATATTGGAAAAAACTTATAATAAATATTAATGTTCCAGGGACGTTAAGAAATCAGTTTATAAAATAAATTGTACAAATAAGAACAAATTGTTCCAAAAATTCTAAACAAAATAATCATTTAATGTAAAGAAGAAGGTCATTGTAAATCATCATCCAATTAATAGAGTAGATGGTGTGCAATGGCTTTTTCGTTGTTATAGTGATCGAGATATGATAAAATATCAATGTATAAAAAATAAATATAGAATACACAATATAATTTATCAATTTTCTCAGCAACTAAAAGACATAATGGGATCAAAATTAACAAAAGTTATTGTTTATGGCTCTTATGCCAGAGGTGATTATAATTCAAGTTCAGATGTTGATGTTATGATTCTGGTAAAAATGTCAGATAATGAGATTAAAAAAATAGAAAATCAGGTATATGATTTAGCATTTGATATAGAAATGGATACAGGAGTCGATATTTCGCCAATTATAAAAAATGAAGAGCAATATGAATATTGGTTAGATACGTTGCCATTTTATAAAAACATTCATGAAGAAGGGGTGATAGTGAATGGATAAGAAAAGAGATTTATCTATTTACCGAATGCAAAATGCAAAGGATACATTAGATACGGCAAAAATATGCATGGATGTTATGCATTAAAAACTCAACATGGAAGTCATTTAGTGAAAATGAAAAGAAGGATGAATCAGCAAGTGGCATCAAAAGGAATACAATTAGTAGACCTACAGCATATGGAGAA
>ERZ772854.2044-NODE-2044-length-16471-cov-2.888828_pt1 | contig 16471 bp, 33 predicted proteins | sample MGYA00580844_ERZ772854 | MGnify/ENA primary metagenome ERZ772854 (study PRJEB29015, sample SAMEA2737727) | human gut metagenome | biome: human gut; feature: human-associated habitat; material: faeces | place: China | collected 2012 ...
TGAGCTTCATCAACTCGTCATTATACAGGCTCTTGTCCTCGAAACCGTTGCGGACTACACGTTCCACATAAACACGTTTGAGTTGCTCCAACATCTTGGGCACATCGAACTGCTCCATTTTGGATCCTTCGATGGAGATAATAGGACAGAAGTTCAGGAACTCACCCATAATCTTGCGGTCGTTCCCGCTGGTCTTTCCTGCCTTAGAGGAAATCTTCGCTGTCTCGGCAATAACTTTCAGTGTTCTGTCCGGTGCAAAGTCAAACACATAACACTGTTCCTTAACACGTCCGTTAATGGTGGCAGGTGTCTGTACACGGAAGATGGTCTGCATATAACTCGATGCGGCGGTATTATATGAACCAGACAACATGAATACGCCAGTCCATGCCTTGACACTGACGCCCGTAGTCAATCGTCCGCAGGACAAGGTAATGGTACGGGTGGCATCAGGGTCTTTGCCGATGGCCTCTTCCACCGCAGCAAGAGCATCCCTGCTTTCTTCGTCCTCATCACCGTTTCCTGCCACATTCACTACCTTGAAATGCTGGAATAAAAAGCAAAGCGTGTAGTAACGCTGCTCACCCATACCAACCTTCCCATGAAAGAGATTGCGGGTGATTGCGGGTTTGAGTCGAGCAACTATTTCTGGGACTTTTGCAGACGTAACCTGAACGCTACACCCACCCAAATAAGGGAAGGATTCATGGATGAACAGAAGTCCGTTGATTAAAGATAGTGGGATGTCGTGGATATAGGAACGGCTTGGTACCTGAACAATGGGGTTATAACCTTACTTTAGGGACTTTTTACTCGAAAACTGTTTTACCGTTTTGTGAGTAAGATGCTGACCTGTTTGATTGGATATTTAATAGGATTTGTGCTTTGAGAATATATAAATAAAAAAAGGAGAAAAGATAATTATGATGAACAATTTTTTAAACGGTATGTTTGGTAAAGTAGGTAACGGAATGTGCAGACTTTCTATGAGTGGCGGTATTGCAGTAAAAACATCTAATGGTTATAAAAGTTATAATGTGAAGACTGGTAGACTTACAAATTGTGACAATTTTGCATTTGATATTGGACAGGATTTCTTCTTTATTATTCCAACAAACAAAGTTAGTGCAGGTGATATTATATTTGCAAATGGAAAGCCTAAATGTGTTATTAAAGTAGAGAAGAATATGATTACTGCAATCAATTATGAAGATTCTACTGTAGAGAATATTATTCCAGAGCGACACGTATTCATGGGAAATACATATTTTTATGGAAAGATTGTTTCTTTACTTGGAAGTAATATTACTAAGGGAAAAAACGGAATGAACAATATTTTCAAATATATGATGCTATCTCAGATGATGAATGGAAATGGTTCTACCGGAACAGCGAACAATATAAACTCAATGCTTCCGTTTATGATGATGGGCGGTAATATGGGTGATATGTTTGATGGTATGTTTGATTTTGATGAAGTAGACGATACTAATGAATTTAATGAAGTAGATACAGAGGAGGAAGAATAATTATGGGATGGGGAGAATGGGATACAAATAGTTTTAGAAGTTATTCAACATCAAAGGGATTAGCGACAGATTCATTAGGATTTGTTACTTCAAGTGTTTCTAATCAGGAAATGTTTAAGGCAAGATCTCTTGATCCAGCACTTGATCCAAAGAATGTTGTTAGAGAATGTTGCGATTCAGAAGATCATCCAAATACATTACCAGTTGTGATTGCATTAGATGTAAGTGGATCTATGGGGCGAGCCGCAGTTGAAGTAGCAAAGAAACTTAATGGAATTATGACAAAACTTTATGAAAAAATTGCAGATGTCGAGTTTATGATCATGGGTATTGGAGATTTAGCATATGATTATAATCCAATTCAAGCATCTCAATTTGAATCAGACATTCGAATTGCAGAGCAACTTGATAAAGTTTACTTTGAATATGGAGGTGGTGGAAATGGATTTGAGTCATATAGTGCTGCATGGTATTTTGGAACTCATCACACTAAACTTGATTGCTGGAACCGTGGTAAACGAGGAATTATTATTACAATCGGTGATGAGAGATTAAATCCTTATCTTCCAATCCGAAGTAGATGTTCTGGTTTAATTGCAACACTTGGAGATAATTTAGAAAAAGATGTCGAAACTTCAGAATTATTCGAAGAGGCTTCTAAGAAATTCGATATTTATCATATTCATGTAAATCATGGTAGTAACTATGACAAAGAAAATATTGAAAAATCCTTTAAGTCTATTATTGAAGAAAATCATTTCAAAGAAGCGACTTTAGATAATATTGCAGAGACTATTGTAAATATTATTGTTGATGCAGCTGAAAACAATGCTAATACAATTATAACACATGCGACAACACCTACTCATGTAAATACAAACGAGAATGGTGAAATTGTTTGGTAAAATAGAATAGGAGATAAAAACGATGAAAGACATTAAGATTGTGGCTGGAGCAAACTGGGGAGACGAAGGAAAAGGACTAATGACTGATTACTTTTCACAGAAACCTAATAGTATTGTGGTATGTTCTAATGGTGGAAGTCAAAGAGGACATACTGTGGTAACACCGGACGGAATCAGACATGTCTTTCATCATTTTGGTTCTGGAACTTTTAATGGTGCTGCTACATATTTACCAAAAGAATTTATTGTAAATCCACTTATTTTCGCTCAAGAATATAAAGAACTGATAAATAAGAGAATTATTCCTAATATTTATGTTCATAGAGATTGTATGGTTTCGACTCCGTATGATATGATGGCAAACCAGGTCATCGAAGAGAGTCGTGGAAAACAAAAGCATGGTAGTTGTGGATTTGGAATTTTTGAAACCATTAAGAGATATAAAAATGGTATAACCGATTTTGATAAAGCAAAGGACTATTATCTTGAAAAATTTGAACGAGATAAAATTCTACTATCAGACGACTGGAAAAGAATATTTAATGATCCAGGAATAAATGATCATTTTATAGAAGATTTGGATTTTATGAATGATCACATTAAATCAATTAGAGATGAAAGCTTTCTAAATATGTTTGACCATATTATTTTTGAAGCTGCTCAAGGACTACTACTCGATCAGAATAATCTAAAATATTTTCCATATCTTACGCCATCTAATACAGGTCTGAAAAATCCCAAAGAAATTATTGAAAGAATTGATTGGTATGATGAATTGAATATAGAAGTATGTTATGTGACACGTACATATTTAACTAGGCATGGTGCCGGTCCGTTTCCAACTGAGTGCAATAAAAACGAAATTAATTCTGAAATGCACGATAGGACGAATGTACCTAATCCTCATCAGGATACTTTGAGGTATGGAAAACTGGATTTGGATGAACTATATCGGAGAATTACAGCAGATGTGGGAGATTTTGAGTGTAAAAAATCCATTGCTCTTACGCATTGTAATGAATTTAGAATGGATGAAGATAAGTTTGAGAAGTTATTTTTAGGATGGAATATTTATAAATCAGATGGTGAAACACATAATAGTGTAAAGGAGACAAGCCGAGCATAGCAGTGATATTGAATTCGAATTTCATAAAGCAGTAGATGATTACATGGCATTTTGTAAAGAAGTTGGAAAAAAGAGAATTAAAAATTGTCCTGGTATTGCAATACAGTGTCGTGGAAAAATTGTAATGGCAGAACCACATCCGAGGTTCACAGGAGCTTGGAGATATGAACTAAATGGTGAAACTTGGGTTTGTAGTAATTGGGCGTTTGAAGAGGGTTATTGATGGATATTTTTAATGATAAGAATGTATATGTTTACACAGAAAATGACACAGTGTTTATTTTTCCTAAAGGTCAAGATAAGCCGGTGAAAATTTGTTATGAAGATCCTAATAGACGAATTGTTGCAAACAATGATGGCTCTATAACAATTGAAGATACAGTATCATTGGAATGGCTTACAAATCATATTGTCAATAAGGAAGATTATGAAAAAATAGAAAATGCTTTAAAAGAAGCTATAAGTAAAACAAAGTTTACTGTGTATGAAGTACAAGTACGATAAAAGATATGTTTTACGAAAGTGTATATACTTATGGTTAAATTACAAAATATGGGGGTAAAAATGGGCTGTCCAGATATCAGTTATAAAATTATGTGCCAACGCTTTGATAAGCTGATTTATAGTCGAAAGGATATTGATTTGTCGGCTGATATAAAAGAGTTGGAAAACAGAATTCAAAGTAAAGAACATACGCCGGAATATTATTTTAACGCCGGAGTGATCGCCAGGGGATATCTGGATGAGATTCATAAGAACGGTGATGCAGTTAATGCTTACATTGGTGGATTAAATCAATTCTGTTGGCTAATTGGTTTAGATAATGAAGAGGATGATAATGATGAGAATAACTAAATTTCCTGACAAGTGTGATCCAAATAAAATAATGATGGATACAATTATAAAAAGAAATAGTGTATGTCCATGCTGTGGAGAGAATAGATTTTGTACAATTAAAGACGAATTAGATGCGATAAAGAAACATGAAAAATTATTCGGTGTAAGACAAATTGATGGTATACGTTTTAGAAGATTGGGATTTCAAAAGCCTTGGTATAAACATATTTTTCAAGGAGAGAAGTGGTGGAACTCATTAAGTTTTAAATGTGAAACTTGCGGAGCAGAATGGGAATCGGAAGAGTTTCCGGATATTGAATGTTGTATTGAGGAATAAGATGGATAAGATTATATATTTTGAACTAAATAATTGGATTCCTGGAATATTCTATCCAGATGATGAACCGTTTAGATTATGGATGAAAAATGATTTACAAATCAAATTTGATGATGAGACTTGGGTAAAGAAAAGCAGATTATGTGTAGTTAGAGAATTAATTGATATGTCTTCAAATTATTGTATTACTGCTACACGAGAATGGGTCGTGAATAATTGTCCAAAACTGCTTACTGATTATGCAGAGTTTATTAGATATAAAGAAGATGATGGTAAGGTATATGGACGGTTTGGGACGGAATTTAAAGAATACAGAGAAGAAAATATTGGTATATGGGATTTGGAGGAAAACTATGAGCGATAAAAATTTTTTGGTTGGAGATACTGTTTGGTTTTATATTAGAAAACACGATTTTATGTCTAAGGGAATTATAAAAGAAATATTTATTTTAGATGAAATTCCTTTTGCACTTATTAGAAATGGACATATGGAAACTAAAATGCCTATTTCTCAAATATTTCATGACGATCTTGAACTTATTGCTTGGATTGAAAAAGAAGAGAAAGCAAATGTAAAACGCATAAAAGATAATATTCATGATGCGAAAGAGCTGGTTGAACTTATGTATTCTGTAATTGAAGACTGTGAATTCATGCCAGTAGCAGATTTAAATGATAAGAAGATTGCTATTAAAGAAAGAGCAAAAGAAATTTTTGATGTAAAAATTTAAAGGACATTGATTATGGATAGTAAAAATTTTAAAGTTGGCGATAAAGTTTGGTTTTGGGATTTTGGAACAGATCAACCAGACTCAGGTATTGTTGTTAAAATTGATAAGTGCGTAAAACCGTTAACAAGCGATCTTTCTCCTTATGCTAAATTGCAAATTGATGATTCCATTTTTTATTGTGAAAGATATTTCGATCAGTTATTTTCAACTAAAGAAGAAGTTATGTCGTTTACAAGAAATAACCGTGATAAATATATAGAAGGATATAAATCTGAAATTAAAAATGTTAATGATCTTATTAAATTTATGTATAATCATCCAATTTGCAAAAATATTGGACAGTATACTGATATAGATGCTCGATTTGCAGCCAAAGAAAAAGCAAAAGAGTTATTAGGTATTGATATTAAATATTAGGATAAAAGCAAAATTTGATTGGAGTGATTTTATGGCGTTTACTGTAAATTTTCCTGTTGATACAGGAACATTTGTAATTACAGATTATAAAGATGTTGATTTAAGCAAACCAGAAACCTTACGTGGTAGAGTTGGTACTATTGCATGTTACCAAAGTATTACTAAGGAAAACGATGATAATTCGTTTATCGTTATGGTGTCAGGTTATAAAGATGCGTGGTGTCAAGAAACTTTGTTAGATTGGTTACATATTGCAACAAACGAAGAAGTTGAATTATATAAGAAAGTAATGGGTGTTAAATGAATAAGAAAATTTTAGCTGCGATTGCGGCTGGATTAATTTGTGTATTTGCAGTTGGATGTGGAACGACTTATCAAAAAGCATTAAATGAACCAACTAATAAGAATTATGGAAATGGATATTTTACAAGTATACTAGACTGGAGTAGCAGCGATGGCAGCGATGGATATTATCGTATTGTATATGCAAATGATACAAAAGTTAAATATTTTATAATTAGCGGTAATAAGCATTTTGGTATTACACCGCTTTATAACGCAGATGGAACGTTACAAGTTTATGATGGAGAATGATTAATGGAATTAAAGAGAAGAAAAATGCGTGAAGAAGTGCGCAAAGCATGGACCTGCGAAATTACGTGGTTTTTAGATCAAGTAGCTGGATTAGATGAACGGCTTCATTATATTGTAATAAACGACTTAATATTGTTTGATGACGAAGAACCTGCAACATATTATATTAGAGTTCCAGGTGGAACGGTAGGAAGCATCTTTTTGGATGATGACTATAACATTAAAGAGATTTTTATTGATCTGAATAATGTGGTAGAAAGTTATCCGGCGAACATTAATAAACAGATGAAGAAATTTATTGGTGAAAGGATGATTGAGTAAATGGAATTTAAACCAGGTAATATTGTAAAAATGATTGATACATATTGGCATGGATCGTTAAATGAATTAAGAAAAGATATTGGTAAGTTGTTTGTAATAGAATATTCTTACGGAGAAAAATATGGTAACGGAAAATGTTACGGAGGATATTCGATTCTCAGTATGGAAAATGGATCTAGTTCTTCATGGTGGGATGATAGTCAGTTAGAGTTTGTAGAAGATGGAAATATTGATCTTATAGATGAATTAAAAAGAAAGTATGAAGAGATTGCTAATCAAGCAAAAGACATTAAATGGATAAAAGAACATTTTTCAAAAAATTTACCTACAGATTCTATACTGACATTATTTCATAAAATTGGATATAATTCTGCATTTGAGCAAAATGGAGAGTTTTATTGTTTGACAATGGATTGGTTATCGTTTTATCCTGCATTTCTTTTATTATTTGGCAAAGAGTTTGACTTAATGATAAAACTTCTCGATGGAGGAAATAGGAAAGATAGAGATAAATATTTAAGAAATTTTACTGCCTTATATAATGAAATTCATGGCACAGACAAAAAGGTTGGTGAGTAAATGGAGCTGTTAAAATGTCCCTTTTGTGGGGAGTGAAAAACTAAAAGTTGGTCACAAAACAAAATTTAAAGATCCGTGGAAGAAAATTGTAAGAATGAGTTTTTATGTAATGTGCAATTGCTGTCGCGCAAAAGGAAGTACAATTTCAAAAGATATTTCGTATAGTGATGAGACTATAGAAATTTCCAAAGCAAAGAATGAAGCTATTGAGAAGTGGAATATGAGGTTAGAATAATGAGATTAATTGACGCAGACAAAGAAATAGAAAAGTTGGAAAAGAAACTCAAATTATCGATAAAAGAACTTAAATGGCTACGTACAAATAAACCAGATCAGACAAGCAAGATAAATTATCTTAAAGATCAAATTTATTATTTTTCGTGTGTAATAAGATTATTCACCTCATTGGATACGGATTACGATCTGGATAAACTTATGGATGGCTTAAATGAAATTCTTAAAGATGAAATTTCTCAGCCTGTTGCAGATTGTGTTTATGAATGTGTGCAGCAAGGTTATTGGTAATACGATAAAAACGATATTTAATAGAAAAAATTATGAAAGAAATTAGAAGTTTTTTATGTGATAAGAGACCGGATTTGTTTGACTATATTGCATCCAGAGATATTGCACAAAAAGATAATTGTGTTGTATATCTCCAGTGGATTGTTCCATACTCCGGTACATACAGTGAAGTAATTTATGGAAATGAAAGCGATGAAGAATTGGAAGCAATGGATAAGAAACACTATGTATATCCTATGTAAGAAGGTGGTAATATGAAAGTATATAAAGAAAAGCAGTTTCTTGTTTTCGATTTTGAAGACGGAAAAACTGTAAAATATGATTTTGCTACAGGAGAAACAATTGGTAAACTTGGAAAACCTGTTAAGGGATTGCAGAATCAATTGCGTGGAATTAGTATGAATTATATTATTGAGTCCTGTGAAGATAAAAATTATGGACTATTTCTACAGTTTGTATGGGATAAGTTTAAAACAAAAGGCTATTATTATCATCTAGCTTATCACTATATTACAAACGTAGGTACGGTCTTATCTAATGTAAAAAGATACTCAAGATATGAACAAATATTTTCTGCAGGACTTGGATCATATTTACAAGAGGGTAGTTATAGTATATTCAAATATAGCATTAATGAAATTCCATCGTCACTTATTAAATATATAAAATCAGGAAGAGTAAAATATTTGAATAATGATATTGTTAATGTTTGGTCAAAAAATCCAAGTGAGTGTTGCCTAGCATATGGACTTGATTATATATCATTAGACGATAGTGATTTGTTTAATATTTTCCAACGTAGTATTGTAAATGATTTAATAAATACATATGGGTATAATGCGAAGTCGTTATTTCTATATTTAGACACTCTTAAAACATTTGAGGCTCTTACAATTGATTCAATAGTATTGGGAGAAATTAAAGATTATGCAAGAATGATGTCAGAGATTCATCCTAAATATGATAAGTATCCAAGAAACTTTCTTACAACACATACTATTGCTTGTCGAAATTATAATCGTCTAAAACAGCAATTCGATGAAAAGTCATTTCAGAATAGAAGAAATCCCAAATATGAATGTAAAATTGGAAAGTATATTTTCTTATATCCAGAGAAAATTGATGATATACGCTCTGAGGCGGTAAGTCAGAATAATTGTGTAGCTAGTTATGTACAGTCTGTGATTGATGGAAAATGTCACATCTTATTTATGAGAAAAAAAGAAGAACCTGACAAGAGTTTAGTTACTATTGAGGTTAAAAATAATAAGATTGTACAGGCAAAAGGAAGATTTAATAGAGATTTGACAAACGAAGAAGAAGTGACTGTTGAGAAATGGAATACTAAATTTGAGAATATGAAAGGGATTGCAGTATGAGTAAAGTAAAGGTTGGAGATAAGATTAAGTTAAAAAAAGAAATGGGACCATTAACAGATATTGGTACTATTTGTACAGTCAAGGAAATTGACAGTCATGGAAATATTATTTTTTTTAATAAGAACTTATCAGGAACACTTGGATACATGACAGAAAACGAACTTGATAAATACTTTGAAATTGTGAAATTGGAAGAGTTAAACAACAACGACTTAAATGACACTATAGAAGATTTAAAGGTGCGATTAAAAGAATGTGAAGAAATTGTAGCTAAGAGAAAAAAAGAGCAGAATAAAATGCGTTTAGGTGATTTAGAAGTAGGGGATATTTTCACATTAGAGAATTATATTGCTGAATATAGAGTAATTGATCACTTGTCAAGCTGTACTCTAATTGCCAATACATCTTTTCCTTGCGACAAACATGTTATGTTACCTGCTTATACACTTGATTCTAATACTCTCGTTGAAAAAGTTGATGTCCAGGAAGAGATTAAATAATAAAATGAATGAAGTTACGTTTACAATAAGTCATTGCAATGATTGCCCGGAGAGTCTATTTTGGAAATTCGGACCACATGGAAATGTGTATGTTTGTGGCGCAAATGAAAATGATAATATAAGCATTATTCCAGATTATACTAAAATTCCTAATTGGTGTCCGTTATTAAATCAGAAAAATTATATTACGAAAGTAACAGGTGAATTATTATGAAAGATTTTCCGGAATACATTAAAAAGAATTTAGAAGAGCTTACCAGAGATGATTTGATTTATTTACTCAGAGAGTATGATCATACATGGTCATGTATTGGAGAGACGTTGGTTAATCAGAGTAAACAACATATAAATAATGAATATGCAATTGATAAGATCCGTTGTTATTTATCTAAGATTAATGGATTAAATCCAAGAAGTAATAGATTGGATTTAGAAATTAAGTTACGAAAAGGTGAAATTACACCAGATGAATATAGGAAAATTGTGTTAGGTGGTGATTAAAGATGCCAGTAAGTAGTGAAAAATATTATAAACCAGAAGAAGCTTTACAGGATCTACAGGTACAGGAAACGATTTTAAATGTTGCAGTTGATGTACAGGTATTGCTTAGAATTTTAGTTGATAAAGAAATTATCACTAGAGAGGAAGTAGCAGAATATAGAAAAGAAGTTAGAAATTCACCCAAGTACAAAGTGGTAGCAGATGATATTCAAAGACAAAAAACTGGGTTTCAGGCTGCTAAAGATAATCCACAGGAATATCTGAAAGCAATACTTAAAGCTAAAATGGATGGAAAAATTAATTAAGAAAGGATAAGTTCGAGTCCCATGGGATAAAATGCGCGCAGCTCTTACGATGGTAAGATAGGATGAGAACTTTATTATTATTTCGTGGTGCACCAGGAGTTGGTAAGAGCACTTATATTGAGAAAAATGGTTTAAAGCCATATACATTATGTGCAGATGATATTCGGTTACTTTGTCAGAGTCCGGTATTATCTGTAAATGGTAGTACAGAAATTACACAGAATAATGATGGCACTGTTTGGAAAACGTTATTTACTCTACTAGAGGTTAGAATGCAGCGTGGAGAATTTACAGTTATAGATGCAACTAATTCCAAGACTTCTGAAATGAACAAATATAAGAAATTATGTCAGGAATATAGGTACAGAATTTTTCTTGTTGATTTTACAGATGTTTCAATCGAGGAATGTAAGAAAAGAAATAGTCTTCGTGCTGCAATGAAACAGGTTCCTGAAGCTGTTATTGATAAGATGTACAGTAGATTTAAAACACAGGGGATTCCATCCGGTATTACAGTAATTAAGCCGGAAGAACTTGATAAAGTGTTTATGAAAAAAATTGATTTGTCCGAATATAAAGCGATTCATCACGTAGGAGATATACATGGTTGTAATACAGCTTTACAGAAATATTTGAACGCAATTAGCGGAATCAAGGACGATCACTTCTTTATATTTTGCGGAGACTATATTGATAGAGGAATTGAAAATGCGGAAGTGGTTCAGTTTCTCTTAAGCATTAAGGACAAACCGAACGTACTTTTGCTTGAGGGTAATCACGAAATTCATCTTAGAAAATACAGTGAAGATAAGAAGTCGTTCTCAAAAGAATTTGAGTTATTTACAAAACCTGCATTAGATAAAGCCGGTTTCAGTAAGAAAGATCTGCGGCAGCTGTGTAGAAAATTTGCTCAGTGTGCCTATTATACATATCATGGAAATACATATCTTGTTACTCACGGTGGTCTGAGTACAATCCCACAAAATCTTACTTTTGTAGCAACTGATCAGATGATTCATGGAGTCGGTAGATATAACGATGTAGAGCAAGTTGCTGATACATTTTTCACCACTACCGATGATCATACTTATCAGATTTTTGGTCATAGAAATACTAAAGGATTTGATATTAATGTTAATCCAAGAGTATACGATCTTGAAGGACAGGTTGAGTTTGGTGGCTGTCTGAGATGTATTGATATCGTTCCTGGTGGAAGTATAACCTATGAGGTTAAGAACAATGTATTCAGAGAGCCAGAAAAATCAGCAAGAACTATGAGTAATAATGTATCTGATGCACTTATTGAACTGAGACATAATAAATATGTCACTGAAAAACAATTTGGAAATATTTCTTCTTTCAACTTTAGTCCAACAGCTTTTCAAAAAAATATATGGGACGAGCAGACAACTAAGGCAAGAGGTTTGTTCTTAGATACTGAAAAATTTAAAGTTGTGGCAAGGTCCTACGACAAATTTTTCAATATAAATCAGCGTGAAGAAACTAAACTTGATGCTCTGCAGCGTACATTAGAGTTTCCAGTAGCTGCCTATGTTAAAGAAAATGGATTTCTTGGAATTGTTTCCTGGAATGAATATACAGATGACTTATTTATCACAAGTAAGTCTGATCCTGAAGGTGAATTCTCTGTGTGGTTGAGAGATATGGTTTATACGAAAATTTCTGAAGAGAATCTTGAAAAGATGAAGAAGTATATTAAGGAGAACGATGTCTCTTTTGTATTCGAATGCTGCGACATGGAACACGATCCGCACATTATCGATTATCCGGAGAGTAAGTTGGTTTTGCTTGATATCGTATACAATACTCTGGAATTCCAGAAATACAATTATGAAGATATGGCGCACGTTGGTCGTGATCTTGGGCTAATAATCAAGAAACAGGCTTATGAGTTATCTACATGGCAGGAATTTTATGATTGGTATTTTGACGTTTTAGAAGAAGATTATGAGTATAGAGGTGACAAGATCGAAGGATTTGTGATCGAAGATGCTAATGGATATATGGTTAAGTTAAAACTTGCATATTACAATTTCTGGAAGTTTATGCGTGGTATTGCTCATGAGACTTTAAAGAAAGGTTGTACAAACAGGACATCATTGTTGACTACGCCGGTAGCGAATGAATTTTACGCTTGGTGCAAGAAACAGTTTGAAAATGGTAAAGCAGATGAGCTTCCAAGAGATATTGTTACTCTGAGAAAAATGTTTTATAAGGAGAAATAAAATAATGTGGCTTAGTAAAAAGAAGTATGAAGAATTAGTTGGTAGAATTGAAGTTATTGAGCGTCGTCTTACAAAATTTAGACCATATCATATAGACAAATTTAATAGGTACGAAGATGATATAGAGCGTCTTCAGAGAATTGTTGAAAATTATATTCCTAGAGAAGTAACTTATGTATCTAAAGATACTGAGGTAAAATTTAAAAACTATTTAGGAATTGAAATTGAAAACGAAGGTACAAGAATTTATAAAGATGGAAAAGAGTATATGTTTCATAAATTATATCTTCATAATAAGGCAAAAATTGAAATGAAAGATGATAATAAAAATATTCTATATATAGAAGACAAATATGTGCCTGATGGATTAGATAGATATGTTACTGAAGCATACATCGTAGACCTACAAAATCAGACTTTTATAAGAACAAAATAATAGATAAATGAAGAAGTAAATTGTGTGGTATGATACCACAGCTGGCGAAATCACCTATATTATAGTAATTTGGCGATGATACCAAATACCATACCTATAAAACTGAAGACTAAGCTCCAGCTGTTAAATAATTCCTTTAACATAGGCAACTCCTTTCAAACATAGCAAATTGACAAGTTACTAGCTAATATTTTACGCAGGAGCTGATCCGCCCTTAACACCTGGCGGTTTCAATAGGTGATTTTAGATTCTGCTAGTCCCTTGGGTATATATCAGATACCCAAACACCTTTAGTAGGTATTGTACCACATATTTACCATATATTTCAAGGAGAAACTAATGTCAAAGGATAGTACGTTTTCAAATAATAATAAAAAAATTTTCTTTTTAGGAGATGATATAGACAACGATTCTATAGGAGAACTAACTTGGAATCTTTTACATCAGATACTAGATGATGATGAGAAAGATAAAAAGGAAAAGGATTATAAAAGAGACCCTATTAAACTTTATATAAATTCTTATGGCGGAAGTGTATATGATATGTGGGGCTTAATTGATGTTATCCAAAATAGTAAAACACCAATTTATACATATTGTACCGGTTATGCTATGAGTGCGGCGTTTCAAATATTTCTTACTGGACATAAAAGATATTGTTATAAACATTCCACATTTATGTACCATCAGCTAAGTCATGCTTTTGGAGGAAAATTTCAGGACCTTGTTGAAGATATGGAAGAGGTTAGTAGACAAAATAAGATGATTGAAGATTATGTTTTAAGCAAAACAAAATTAACAAAAGATGATCTTAGGAACATTAAAGAAAAGAAAATTGATTTCTTTATTTCATCAGATAAGGCAATTGAATATGAAATTGTAGACGAAATTTTATAACTGTAAAAACACTGTTTTACTGAGGAATATTATGACTGAATTAGAAAAACTGAAAAAAGAATTAAATTGGTATAAAGAAAATTATAATACAGTGTGCAAGATAGTATATAGAATTTCAGATAGTTTTATACCAGGATATTATACTGTTTCATCTTGTAATGGAACTCAATGTTGCCAAATTTTAGCAGATGAAATTATTAAGTTTGCATCAAAAAGAACTTTGCCAAAAAAATAAAAGGACTAAAGATTTTATGAGTGAATTAGAAGAAGATAATACAGAAGAATACGATGTAGACGAAGACTATGATTATGATTTTGAAGAATATCAAGATGCTTTAGACTATTGCGAAGAGTGTCGTATTTATGGCGATAACTATTATACTGACGAAGATGAAGATCTTATATTAAGATGTCCTAAATGCAACATGAATCCTGACAGATTGGATGATGATTATATTGACTAATAAGTATTTTCAATATCTTCGGCCAGGAGATAATTTATTGTATTGTCCTATTAAAAGTGAAGAGGTGGAAAATATGATTGATTTAAAAGAGAAGAATGTATTGTGTACAACAAAAGATGAGGCTGCTGCTATTTTAAAAGAGGCAGAAAAACAAGGATTTAGATGGTACGATGGGGATTTAGCGACTGCATACAATCCATTAATTGAACATGATGGACCTATTGTATTAACTTTTAAATATAATGGTATTAATTGGATTGGCGAAAGTGCTACAGATACTGCTAGAGATTTATTAGATACGGATCGAGAAATGACTGCCCATGAATTTCTTAACAAATTTTTAGATATGGCATATCATTGTTCTAACTGTGAAGAATGTAAAACTATTAAAGTGGATGGACGTGATTACAGATGGTGTGATAGTGATTTATGGACCAAAGATAATATTGATCAGGTTTATGAAATTGTAAAAACAGGTAATAAGCTAAAAGAAAAACCTGAACAAGCAGATATAAACAATATAAGTAATTACTTAGATGGTAAAGGTCAATTGAATATTAATGCACTGAAATTAGCAATTAAAGTATTGGAGGAAAAAATAAATGAAAAATAGAACTAAATTAAATTTTATAATTGCAACTGTCACTTATGTATGTGCAGTATTAGCTTATGTAATTGAAAAAAGAAGAATACATGAGTATGAAAAATGGGATTACGAAGATGAAGAATAAAGAGGCTGCAGTTATACTATTTTCATTTTTATTTATGATACTATTTACAGTTCTACCTATATTTATAGAAGATCCTGGGCTTCAATGGGACTTTGGACTTCTGACAGGCCTGAGCTTTGGTATATTTGTTAAATACGGAGACAAAATAGATGAATAAACGACAGAAGAAAAAAGTTGAGGACAAATTATTAATTAGGCTTAGAAAATTACATCCTGGTAAAGGTGATTTTATTTTTGTTGAGTTTGATCCTGATAAAATCGATATCGATATAGTATTAAAATATTTTGATGCAATATCGAACGCATTTAATAATATTGCAAACTTTGCTATGGTACCTGATGGAATTACTATAAAGAACATGAACAGAGATCGTATATTAAAATATATTGAAAAATTAAAGGAGTTAATTGAAAATGAGCGATAAAACGGTAGTAAAAGAAAAAAGTTGGAAAGAGTTCCAGGAAAGTGGAATGTTATGGATGGCAAATACAATTTTACAGGTGTTTGGTTGGTCTATTGTTGTTGACCAGGATAAAGATGGAAATATTATTAGCGTGTGTCCTGCTAGAGTAAAATATAGAGGATTTACACACGAGACCAATACCAAGGGGTATATTAAGACTGCCAATTACATGAAAGAGAATGCAGAAGAGATTCTGAAAGAGGCAATGCAGTAATACATAAAATATGTTTTTTATTGGAGAGAATAAATGAAAATTTTAACTAAAAAAGAATTGCTTGAGGCTCCATCCGGTACTGTTTATGTAAGATATACACCTGAAATAACAGATGGAGAAATTAAGATTAAAGTTGAAAATAATTGTAATTTAGATTTGATTCCAGGTTTTGATTGGGTTAATAAAACCAATAAAGAAACTAATTGGGCAACTGATGATCTAAATATTCAAGTAGATTATGACGAAGGTGATTTATTTGCAGCGTTCAGTAAAGCCGAAGTTATGAAAATGATTAATTGTCTATCATGGGCATTAGCAGATTGTGAACCAGATTTCAATATGGATGAAGTATATTATCCAAGTGGAATTATTGGGTATGATCCGCACTGGACTCCAGATGAGGAATGATAATGAAAGAATATTATAAAGATGA
>ERZ772854.2070-NODE-2070-length-16213-cov-4.699592_pt1 | contig 16213 bp, 14 predicted proteins | sample MGYA00580844_ERZ772854 | MGnify/ENA primary metagenome ERZ772854 (study PRJEB29015, sample SAMEA2737727) | human gut metagenome | biome: human gut; feature: human-associated habitat; material: faeces | place: China | collected 2012 ...
GGTAAATCTTCTCCAGCAGAGTGCCACAATCCTCCACAGAGGTCATATTACTGCTGCCAATCCCTTCCGAATCTGTATTCGAAGGCGCAAGCGTATGAAGCACAGCGGTCTCTTTATAGCCCTGTTCCCTAAGATACCTGTTAATTACACGTGCACCTGCATTGAATTGATTGGAAGCAGTCTGAAGCCTTACCATTTCATTAAAAGACTCATTGTCACTGTAGGTTACCATATTCTCCATAAGCCGAAACAGCTTGTCTGTCACAGTCTGACTAGCTGAATCTGCTTTCAGAAGCATCCCCTCAGCTATCCTGATTTTTTCCATATTTTCATAACTTGCAGCCATTGTAAATGCTTTTATCAGACTTGCAGAAGACATGGCTTTATCATTGATAGAGAACTTCTCTCCGCTCTTCAGATCTTTCACATAGACGCTCCAGTCCCCTTCCAAATTTTCTGTAAATTCCTTCACAGCTTTCTTCAGATTTTTGATCCCCGGATTCGTCAGTTCTTTGATGCTGCCATCTTTTTGGATTGTCAAGCCCTCTGGTGTAGTACCAGCTTCTTCCGCTAATACGCCGCTTGATTCATCAAAATAATAATACCCGGAAAATCTCTTTTCTCCCACATTCATTTCCGGGATATAATAAATACCGCCTTCCTGGCACACTCTTCCATTTCTGTCAACGTAATACCCGCCATCTAGTTTTATCTGTCCAATCTCTTCTTTTAGAATACAAACTCTTCCGGTACCGGAAAGCCTTCCAAGGTTATTTACCACATAAATCCCCGAAGTCCATCCTGCTTCCACAGTTCCATCTTCTGCTTTCGGGAGTGCTTCCTGTGAAATGGCTGTAAGATGTGCTTCAGAAGCTTTAAATTTTCCTGTCTCGTCGTGATAATAATATCCATTAAACACTGTTCCATCTACAACAAAATGGTCGAAATAATGTATAGCCTGAACGCAGTCTCCTGAACCATCTTCATTCAGACAGTAAAAGCCGTCACTTTTCAACATATATTTGCCATCACTGTTGGGAATAGGAAGTATCTTAGCTTCCTCTGTAACAGATGACAGGCTGCCGCCACTTTCTGATTCCGCCAATACAGTCAGAACTTCAGGCTTCCATAACAGGAGCCCGCTGTTGCTGCACCAAAATGCTGCCCCCAAAAGGACTGCCATTCCAGCTGCTTTATACAGCCATCTGGTTTTTTTGCCTTTTTTCATGTTATTCTCCTTTTAATAAGGGCAGTATAACCTGTTTCTGCTTTGTATGCAACCTCTTTGTTTTCCATAACATTTTTACAGGCTCTGGAATGTGTTTGAAAAGACTTTCTGCAGGATGTACGTCACAATTTGTGAGAGATTTTGTCCGGAATACTCTCCCAAAATTTTTGCAGCTGTGCTTCCACATTTGACAATGTACACGTTTTCCTGTCATTCCACTCCACCGGAAAAAGATTGCTGTATTCTCTCTGCCGGAACCGTTCATCCAAAAGGAGAATAACACCATGATCCTCCCTTGTGCGGATTACTCTTCCAGCAGCCTGCAGAACCTTATTCATGCCAGGGTACCTATAGGCGTAATCAAATCCATTTTCCCCATTTTCTGTGTAAAAAGAACGAAGAATTTCCCTCTCATTTCCCAACTGGGGCAATCCGGTTCCCACTAAAATGGCTCCAATCAGTTTTTCTCCCAGCAGATCGATTCCCTCTGAAAAAATACCGCCCATAATGCAAAAAGCTACCAGTGACTCCTGATCCTGTTCAAATTCCTGAAGAAACTCTTCTCTTTCCTGTTCCTTCATAGAGCTGTTCTGACAGATACACTTCACCCAGTTTACAGAAAATTCTTCTTCGTAGACTGCGTAAACCTCTTCCAACATTTTGTAAGAAGGAAAAAATACCATATAATTTCCCTTGTGCTGCCATACAGTCCTCGCTATATATTCCGCAATTTTGTGATATTCCTCATATCCCCTGCGGCTATATAAGGAACTTACATCGCCGGCATTTAAAATACAGCGGTTCTTCTGTGAAAACGGTGATTCCACATAGATTCCATAATCGTCCTGCCTGTTGCTGAGCAATTTCCTGTAGTAGTTCATGGGCAGCAATGTGGCAGAAAAGAATACGGCACTGCGGCCTTTCTTCAGATATTCCCCCAGGTTCACTGCCGGATTTACACAGAACAGTTTCAGGCGAAACAGACCATCTTCTCCATTCTCAGCATAAACTACATAGTTCTCATCTATCAGTTCTGCAATATTCAGAAAATTGCGAATATCAAAATAAAACTTTATTGCTTCATCTTCCAGTTCCACATCCTTATGTGCTTCCAGAAAAGCATCAAATTCTCCCTGAACCTTTAAAATCGTCATAATTATGGAACCCGTGCCTGGGAGAACGAGGTAATTTCCACAGTCCACCTGTAGTTCTTTCAGCTGTTTATCCAGCTTTCCAAGGGAGCGGTAAAGCCGGGGTGCTCTTTCTTTCATAACTTTTCGAACCCGAACAGCATCTTCCCTGCAAATAGAAGCGCTGTACATCTCTCTTCCCCGTTCTGCCAGATTATGAGCTTCATCAATGAGAAAGATATAATCTCCACCTGCACCTTCCCCGAAAAAACGTTTCAAATGAACCGTAGGGTCAAACACATAATTATAATCACAAATTACAGCATCCACCCACACAGACAGATCCAGACACATTTCAAAAGGACATACCTGCCATTTCTCTGCCTGCTCCCGGATAGTCTCCCTGTCATATCTACTCTTCGTCGTCCACAGCTCATAGACAGCGTCATTGACCCTGTCGAAATGTCCCCTGGCGTAAGGACAATGTACCGGATCACATTTGGTTTCGTCCATAAAACACAGCTTCTCCTTGGCTGTAATGGTCACCACTTTGTATTTCATTCCCTTTTCCCGCAGCACCTCAAAAGCTTCCTGAGCCACTGTTCTTGTAATAGTCTTGGCTGTAAGATAAAAGATCGTCTCCCCTTTCCCTTCGCCAACAGCACGAACTGCCGGAAATATGGTAGACATAGTTTTTCCTACACCGGTAGGTGCCTGAATAAAAATCTGACGACTGGCTCCAATTGCATGGTAAACACTGCTCACCATCTTTCTCTGACCTTCTCTGTAGGAAAATGGAAATTCCAGGCTCTGAAGAGAATGATTTCTCTCTTCCTTCCATTTTTTCTGATAACTGAGCCATTTATGATATTCATCCAGAAGTTTCTGGTACCATTCTTTCAGTTCCTCTATGGAGATCACCTCCCGGAACCTTTTCACCACTTCTGTCTCCAGATTGGCATATGTCATCTGGATTCCAATCTTCGACAAGCCTTCCTGAACACCGTAAATATAGCCATAACACATAGCCTGAGCCTTATGAACCTTCACAGGCTCTTCCATCTGTTCCACATTTCCATATATTCCTTTAATCTCATCGATCCAGACAACTTCATCTTCTGTAAAAATTCCATCTGCACGACCTTCTAACCGAATGTCCAGATCCTCATAGCTGCAATTCATCCGCAAAGCAACCTCTGCTCTGTAGTCTCCGCCCATTTGTTTCTGAAGCTTCCGATGCAGTCTGCTGCCCTTTAACATAGCATCTTTGTCTATAGTACCTCTTCGGTTATCAAGATCACCGCTTTGCAATATAAACTCCACAAGATTTCTTACTGATATTCGTGTTACCGGATTGTCCATTTCCAATTTACCGCCTTTTACTGGTCTGCTGCCTTCCAAACAAAGATACCTTATCTGTAAGCATTATAACACGAATTTTACTTATCGGCCTATCCTTTCATAGAAAACTCCGGCATATTACTCCGAAAATGCAAAGCAAGCATCTGCTTCTGAAGTTTCTCATTCCTCCTTGCTTCAATGGATATGCTATCACAAAATGTCTGCCACAGTTCCTCGTACTCTCCCATATCCCCTACGGCGCTCCCTGGCACCTGTATACGCACTTCTTTTCTCATGACGCACTCCTTCCCTTTCTCATGGCACAACGCCTTCTGCCTCTTCTCATCATAGATTACCCAGTTCTCATTGGGAAAGCGATTGGAAAAATGAAGAGCCATAAGAGACAGGATATCATTCCCCGGCTGGATCTTTGCCAACAGAAACCTTCCGCCAATCTCCCTGAAACGGACAAACCCAAAATAATGGTGATATTCCCGCTTCACGCAGAGTGCCATTTTCGCAACCCTGGATACATATGGATCTGCCAGTGCCTCCATTACACGTTTTTCGCATCTGCCTCCCCCAAAAGCCCGGTGCAGCACATAATAAATGGCAGTTCCCCTGTCTTCATCTGCTGAAACTGCCGCCAGACAGATCTGTTCGTAAACCTCGCTTCCCAGTCTCATAAGAATCGTCCTCATAACCTTACCAACCTTACTCTGATCTGTAGCAATCTCCCGATAAGAAGTGAACAATTCCATGCTTACAGGAAAACTGGTCTGAATACTCACTTTACAGCCGCCTGCACACTCTTTCCATCCATCATAGACAGCAGAAAAAATTCCCTCCATAGAGTCCTCACATACCAGGATTCTTTTCTCTTGATTCATATAGCTCCCACCTTTCTGTCCACATGATTCTTTGTATTTTCTGTATACAGTCTTCTGCTCCCCATCTCGTCTCCAAAGAGGGATAATTGCTGAAATGCAGCTTCATTCCCATGCTTCCGACAGTTCTCTTCATCCAGAAGATTACGGGTAATATAAGATTCCTCCAACCTGGTATTGTACATCATGCGGCCATTACAGGTGATAAAATATAAGGCACGCTTCAGAACCACACCAATCCTCTTCAAATCTGCAAATTCCAGGGAATGGGTTCTCCTGGCTCCAATGATTCTTCTGGCAGAGGTATAACCGATTCCCGGTACACGAAGAAGTTCATAATAATCTGCCTGGTTGATCTCTACCGGAAAAAACTCCAAATGTGACACTGCCCAGTCTGCCTTGGGATCCAGAAGAAGGTTAAAATCCGGATGCTTCTCTGAAAGCAGTTCTGAAGCCCGAAAACCATAAAACCGCATAAGCCAGTCTGCCTGATAAAGTCGGTGTTCTCGAAGAAGAGGCGGACCTGATAAGGACATGAGCAGATCCTTATCTTCATTTACGGCGACAAAAGCCGAATAAAAAACTCTTTTTAATGCAAAGTTCTTATACAAAGATTCTGCTACTGACACGATCTGATAATCGCTCTCCCCCATAGCTCCAATAATCATCTGGGTACTTTGACCGGCTGGTACAAACTTAGGGGCATGACGGTACAGAACCAATTCCTCCTTATTCTGATCTCGCTGCTGCTGAATCTGCTTCATGGGGCGAAGAATGGTTTGCCTGCTCTTATGCGGTGCCAGTTTCCTAAGCCCGTCTGCAGTAGGAAGTTCCAGGTTCACGCTCATGCGATCTGCCAGATACCCCGCCCTGGCGATCAGTTCAGGAGCAGCACCTGGAATGGCTTTCAAATGAATATATCCCTGAAAATGATATTTATTACGAAGAAGATTTACTGTACAAAGCAGTTCTTCCATAGTCCTGTCTGGACTTTCCTTTACTCCGGAACTTAAAAACAGTCCTTCAATATAGTTCCTCCTGTAAAATTCCATAGTCAGACGACACACTTCTTCTGGGGTAAAACTGGTACGCACCACATCATTGGAGGCTCTGTTTATACAGTATTTACAGTCAAATACACATTCATTTGTATAAAGGATCTTCAAAAGACTGATACATCTGCCATCCTGAGCAAAACTATGACAGATTCCGGCAGCAATGCTGTTTCCCATGCCCTTTCCATCTCCCTTTCGATCCACACCACTGGATGTGCAAGCCACATCATATTTCGCGGCATCCGATAAAATCTCCAGCTTCCGCTTCAATGTCATTGATTCCTGAATAATCATCCCGTAACAAAACTCCTTTTATGTAATCTGTGTTTCGCGTTCTTTATTATTCTCAATTTCAGAACGTTTGTTCTTGTTTTATTTTAGAACGTATGTTCTGTTTTGTCAATATCATAAAACGGCACGAAATTTTTTCTATACAAAAAGAGCCATAAATCAAAGATTAATTCTAACACTACCTTTGATTTACGGCTCTTATCTCATTCTTTTACTATTAAAGCTCCCGGACGACAGCCAGAAATGGTACATGCTTACATCAGCGAATTCATGAATACCAGACGTTCTGAACGTATGAGCAGATTTTCATATATGTGAATGCTGCCGACAGGTGACCTATCCACTCAATTTCAAATCTGTGTCAGCACAAAAATATCATAAATTGCTTTCACTGCATTTTCAAAATCACGGTTTTCCACACCGATAATAATATTCAGCTCACTGGAACCCTGGTCAATCATCTTGACGTTTACATTTGCATGTGCGAGGGCAGAGAAAATTCTTCCGGCTGTACCGCGGGTGGATTTCATTCCACGTCCTACAACTGCGATCAGGGCAAGGTCAGATTCCATTTCCACAAAATCCGGCTGAACCAGGCGATGGATTCCCGCAATTACCTGCTGCTCCTTTTCTTCAAACTCATCCTGGTGAACATATACTGTCATGGTATCAATACCGGATGGAACATGCTCAAAACTGATTCCCTGGTCTTCAAATACCTGAAGCACTCTTCTGCCAAATCCGATTTCACTGTTCATCATGGACTTCTCAATGTTGATAGAACAGAAACCTTTCTTTCCTGCAATACCGGTTATGGTATATTTCGGCTTGCGGCAGGTACTCTCCACAATAAAAGTTCCCTTATCCTCCGGACGGTTGGTGTTACGGATATTAATCGGAATTCCCTCTTTTCTTACAGGGAAAATAGCATCTTCATGAAGAACAGTAGCTCCCATGTAGGAAAGCTCACGAAGTTCACGGTATGTAATGGTCTCAATCACAGCCGGATTCTTTACAATTCTCGGGTCTGTTACAAGGAAACCGGATACATCAGTCCAGTTTTCATACATATCAGCCTTAATTGCCTTGGCAACCAGAGAACCTGTCACATCAGAACCACCTCTGGAAAAAGTGGTCACAGTTCCATCGTCCTTTGCACCATAGAAGCCCGGCACAACTGCATTCTCACATTTTGAAAGACGCTTGTTCAGAAGTTTGTCTGTTTTCTCCGAATCCAGATTTCCGTTTTTATCAAAACGGATCACCTCTGCTGCATCCACAAATTCATAACCAAGATAAGCAGCCATCACTTTGCCGTTCAGATATTCTCCACGTGAAGCGGCGTAATCCCTGCCAATCTGTGCTTTAAAATTCTCTTTGATCAACTGGAAATCCTCTTCCATGGAAAGAGCTAGGCCAAGCCCTTTAATAATCTCATAATAACGAGATTTGATTTCTTCTAAAACCTTTTCAAAATCACCGCCATTTGCAGCTGCGTCATAACAGCTGTAAAGAAGATCTGTTACCTTCGTGTCCCCGTCAAATCTCTTACCTGGTGCAGAAGGAACAACAAAACGTCTGCTCTCTTCACTTCTGATAATATCTCCGACTTTTTCAAACTGCTCCGCATTTGCAAGGGAGCTTCCACCAAATTTTACTACTTTTCTCATAATCCTTATGCTCCTCAAAAACTTTTTCTCCATTTTATGAAAAAATTCGACTTTTTGCAAGGGTTTTTTCGATTTAATTCGTGAAAGTGTTAAATACATTCAATACCCACAGTTGTTCTCCATCCACTTTAAACTGAATATCCCAGGATCCAAAAGACATTCCGTATTTTCTTTCAGGGTCCTTCTGATACCCAGGTCTTGGATCGTTTGCAAGGACAGCAAGAAGCGCTTCTCTTTTTTCCACTGGAATCTTCTTCAAAAGCTCTTCCGGAAACTCTACTTTCAGCTTATGATCCTGAATCTGGTCGGTAAATCCGCCTGCTGCTTCCGGATGGCTGTCCACGTAAGCCAGATAGGGCTTTATATCATAAATAGGTGTTCCGTCCATAAGATCCGCTCCTGATACATGAAGCACCGGTCCATACTTTTCAGAAAACTCTACGTTCTCCAGCCTTACACTGGAAAGTCCTATGGGATTTGGACGAAAAGGTGACCTTGTAGCAAAAACGCCCATTCTGACGTTTCCCCCAAGTCTTGGAGGACGCACTGTAGGAGACCACTCCTTGCGGACAGCCTGTGAAAATTCCCAGATCAGCCAGATATGGGTATACTCTTCCAGCCCTCGAAATGCCTCATGGTTCCGATATTCCGGTTCAAAAATAATATCCGCCTTTAGTTCCTGTATTCTGCCGCTCTGATGGGGAATTCCAAATTTCGTTGGAAAATCACTTCTGATATGAGCAATTACTTTCATTTCCATTGTTTGTTATACCTTTATCAACCTTTATATGTGCTCTTCTAAACCCACAGATATCATCTATAAACAGCGAATCTTTATTCCTTATGTCCGCCGCTTTTTTCTTCCTCCTTGATTTCCCAGTGAAGCAGGAACGTAAGGGCTGCTCGAAGAGCAATAATTCCGGCTACAATTCCGATTTCTTTCCACTCACGTACCACTACAGTACGAAGAATCTCACTTCCCATTTTAAATTCCAGTCCCATGGCAAGTCCCCTCGCCAGATAGACACCAGTATCTCCGGCATGTTTCAGCCATTTGATAAATCCGGTAATTCCACTCCAGATAATAATGGCAACTCCAATAAACTCAAAAATTACAATGGCGAAACCAGCAATATTCTCCAGAACCCACTCCATAATTCCAGTTATGGTCGTCATCATAGGTACCTCCTTTTTCCTGCTGACAGGATACCTTTTCTTACAGAATGTATTTTCATTGCTGCACAGCCTGCAAACAGCAACAGTTTCTTATTTTTGCTCCAGCCAGGTCACCACTTCTGTGTGGTCTGTAAAACAAAACATTTCCACAGGCTGGATTTCTTTAACTATATAGTTTTTTCTCGTAAGGAAATTAAGGTCTCTTGCAAGTGTTTCCGGGTTACAGGAAATGTAAACAATTTTCTTCGGAGAGAGTTTTATTACGGAATTCAGGAATTTCTCGCTGCTGCCTGAGCGGGGAGGATCCATAAATACCACATCTGCCTTTTCACCAGCTTCTGCCATTGCCTCCATAAATTCACCGGCATCACCCTGGCGGAAAGATATGTTTACCACCTTATTCTCTCTTGCATTGATCCTTGCATCCCTGACTGCATCTTTATTCAGTTCCACTCCGACCACTTCTCTTGCCTTACCAGAAGCTACCAGACCGATGGTACCAATTCCACAATATGCATCAATGACTTTTTCTTTCCCTGTCAGCCCTGCAAATTCCACAGCTTTTCCATAAAGAATTTCGGTCTGCACTGAATTTACCTGATAGAAGGATTTCGGTGAAATACGGAAGGATTTTCCACAAAGGGTATCACGGATAAATCCCTTGCCATAAAGTACGATTTCCCGCTCGCCAAGAACCATGCTTGTATTTTTGTCATTAATATTTAATACCACAGTACTGATCTCTGGATGAACTTTTCTTAATGCCTTCACAAAGTTATTCTTGGATGGAAAAATAGGAGAGGCGACCACCAGTACTACCATTACCTCACCTGTAGAAAAGCCACGACGCACCAGTACATGGCGCAGAAGTCCATATCCGGTATCCTCATCATATGTTTTGATCTTAAAAGACTTCAGCATTCCCCGAATGGTACGGATGATTTCCTGACTCTTCTTATCCTCAATCAGACACTGTTCAATAGAAACCACTCTGTGGGTACCAGCCTCATAAATTCCAGAAATAATATTTCCCTTCCGGTCACGGTCAAATACAGCATGAACTTTATTCCGGTAAAAATAAGGATCTTTCATTCCAATTACCGGCTTCACATTCCCAAACTTCTTCAAAAGCCCCTGTACCTGATTTTGTTTCTTTTTAAGCTGTGCGGAATAAGGCACACCCTGATACTGGCACCCACCGCACTTTTTTGCGTATGGACAGACTGTCTGTGTTTTTTTCTCTTCCATAAATTCTCCCTTATCTTTATTTTGCTTTTCGTTCTTCATAATATCTGACTAGAGCGTGCTCTAACTTCAGCGCCGCCAACGCACTAAAAGTGCCTACAAGGGCTCCAGCCAGCACATCTGTAGGATAGTGTACTCCCACGTACAATCGGGACAAAGCGATCAGTACTGCCAGGACCATGGCTGCTTTTCCCCATTTTCCAGGAAAGGCTTTATAATATACGCCTGCACAGGCAAAAGATGCGCAGGTATGACCTGATGGAAAAGAATAGTCCTTCAGCCTGGCAACCAGAGGCACAAGTCCCTCCACAGAATCATAAGGTCTTATACGCGCTACCAGATCCTTAAGGCATAAATTCGTAACCACTGCCCCTATAGCTAGTGCCAGAAGTGCGGTTACACCTGCCTTTCTTGTCTTCTTTGGAAAAAGAAAAAGCAGCCCCAAAACAATCCAGAACCAGCCTCCGTCTCCTAGAAAGGTAATTCCCTTCCACAGCCAGGTAAACAGATCACTTCTTAAATACTGCTGTATAAAAAGCAGAATCTGTGCATCAATATTATGTATCCATTCAAGCAATTCCACTTATCCTCCACCCGCTTTCAATTCTGATTGCTGTCTATATATTTCTATAATTTATTTTTATAATGGTTCAGCAGACAGTGTGTAACTGCAAAGGAACTCAACAGCTGCTTTTATTTCGTTATTATAGCGTAAAAGACGGTTCGTGTGGTGCGAACCGTCTTAATTCTTTTTAATTCTTATTCACCTGCGTGATACAGGATCTGCTGAAGATATTGCCGATTCTGCTCAAGATCAGGAACCAGAACCTGCATGCCGTCAATCGTCTGAGGTGTGTAGGCTCCATCCTCCGGAATCCGGTATGATGCAATTTCATCTGTACCGATGTTCATCACATCCATGGCATATCCGGTTATATCCCACAAAGAAAGATCCGTAGTAACCATTGGAAGAACATCCTTAACCAGACCTGCAATATCAAAAACTCCCAGATCTTTTATCTTGGCAAAAGCAGCCATAAGTACTTCCTGCTGCCGCTCTGTTCTCCGATAATCGGAATTTCCAATAGAACGGTTGCGTGCATGGATAAGTGCCTGTTCTCCATCCAGATGGTTCATTCCTTCCTGAAGATTCCAGTCGCTTCGAAGAGGCTGAGGGTAAAGAACACTCTGATCTCGTCCGCAGATATAATCTGCTTCCGCCTGAGTCAACTCCAGATCTATTCCTCCAACCTTGTCAACCAGAACCTGGAAAACTTCAAAATCCACTTCCACATTTCCGTCTATCTTTACTCCGAAATTTTCTTCCAGAGTCTGGTCCAAAAGATCCATTCCTCCATATGCGTAAGCCGCATTAATACGAGTAGTCGAATATCCAGGAATGGCAACATAAAGATCTCTCATAAAAGAGGTCAGGCTTACAGTACCCTGATTCTTGTCCAATGTAGCAAGAATCATGGAATCGGAACGCTGACGGGACTCTCCCTCTCTTTTGTCCTGTCCGATCAGCAAAATACTCTTGATATTGCTGGTGGCCGCTTCAGCATCCGTATTCTCTGCCTTTACTGTATATGCAAACGCCGGGCTCACAGCCGGGCTTTCCAGAAACAGCACCGCGCCAAGGCAGATAAGGGTCTTCTTCCATATGGTAGATCTCATATATTTGCTCCTATGTACATGTGCATGGTCAAAAAGGAATCTTTCTGCCGGTTCTTTCATAACCAGCAGTCGCTATTGATTACTGTTCACTCCGTTCACAGTAATCATTATTTTACTACAATTGTCAGAACAGCTCCGTTTGAAGCATTGCCATTGGAGTCAACAACATAATAAGTCAGTTCATAAGTACCCGGAGTATTCACATCAACGGTTCCAGTGATCTGAATCTTACGATAAAGATCACTTGTTGAATCTTTATCGTCTTGAATGTCTTTGACATAACTCAGTCTGTCAATCTGTGTTCCCTTGGCAATTTCAACGTAGTAAGTATTCAGATAAAAACGCGGATCCTGAGGGTTCAGCTGGTCAATCTTTTCTTCTTCCCTTTCCTGCGCTTTTTCTTCTTCTGTCATTTCTGGTTCTTCTTCATCTTCTGAATCAGTCTCATTTTCATCCTGCAGGGCTTCATCCGTTTCTGCATCTGTATCTGTATTGTCAGAAGAAGTTTTGGTTTCTGAAGTAAATCCCATAAGATTTTCCTCGGAAGTCATATGATAAGTTACCTTTGTTACATTGTTACTGTTATCCTTTGCAACATAAACAACTGTGACTTCATCCCCTTTTTCATTTGGATAAACATTCTCAACTGTCAGGCTGGCTGAAACATCTCCATCTCTCTTGTCAACAGCTTTTACTCCTTCCAGAAGATCTTCCGTTGTCATATCCGAAGTGTAGCTGTTTTTCTTGCTCTCTGCAATGGTAATTTCCGGTCCCTTGCGATCCTGCCTCATATACAGCCATCCCAGGATTCCGGTCGCTCCTATTGCCACTGCCGCCATTAAAACAATCAACCATTTACGCATATCTGCAGCTCCTTATACTCAATTTCATCAGCGACGTTTTCTTGATTTCTGTTTCTTGGATCTGCTTTCTTTCTCTGAATATGGAATGCTTCCCAGAACAGAAAGTCCAAGATAACGCTCTACATCTTCCTCAACCTTGATCGTATCATTTGTAAGATAAATGATGATCACAATCGCCATTGCAATGATAACACCTAAAAGTCCACCGATCACACCATTCTTCGCAAGGCTTGGGCTGGCTTTTTCACTTGGGATGTTTGCGCTGTCAACTACGTTAACCGCCTCAATATCCATAACTGACTGAATGTGCTCTGCTGCCATATCACGGATAGCATTGGCCATCTCGCTTGCTGTATATGGATCTTCATCAGATACTATGATCGTTACAATACGGCTGTCTGTAGAAGTATCTACCGTCAGTTTGCCAAGCAGCTGCTGATAGGTAATATTAAGATTCAGCTGTGCAATTACACCTTCAAGAACTGTACGGCTCTTAATAAGTTCCGCATAGTCCTTAGTCAGCTGTGTACTGGTCTGCATATCAGCACTGGTCAGTGTATTGCTGTCCTGTTTATTCAGCACCATGATCTTCGTGGTAGATTCATACTGTGGAGTGATAAAAAGCATTGTTCCGATAATGGAAATCACACCCAGAATGATACCGGAAAGAATAATCACTCCCAGCCTGCTAAGAATCAGGTGAAAAATCTCACCTAAATCGATTTCAATTTCATCGTTATTATTTGTAACCTGATTTTCCATTCTTCTTCTCCGTTACCCTGTAATTTTCTTTACTTTTTCTAAACAGATACATCGTTTCCAACGACATCCCATATATAAAAGTCAAAATCTCTCGTTATTTATAATGCACTCCGGATTGCTGATAAAAATCATATCCGCGTAATCCGTACCCATCATTTTTTCAATTTTGTCGTAACATTTGCCAATGTGAGGCGTTCGTCTGGCCAGATCATGACCGTCAGACCCCACAAAATCCAACATTTCTTCTTTAATTACTTTCTTGCAGAAACGCTTGATCATAAAGCCATCCTCACCAATAATACTGTCCGCATTCATCTGAATATAGGCACCCATATCCCTGAGTTCATCAATAAAATCCAGACCGTTTTTTACTACCGAATGATAGCGTTCTACATGTGCGATAATAGGATAATACCCTTTCCGGATCAATGCCTGCACCCGTTCCCTGATATAGGACTTTTCGTCTGAAGTCCGAAACTCCGTTAACACATAACGGGAACCTGACATGGTAAGTCTTTCCCCTTTTTTCAGACAGTCTGTCATATCCATACTGGAATGAAGCTCGCAGCCCAGATACATCTGAATACCGTCTTCTCCAATCTCAGCGGCAGCCTTCCTCACACGAAGGAACTGCTTCTTAACCTGTTCCAGAGACGGCTCAAACATATCATATCGAAAATGCGGAGTGGCAATAATGTTGCGGACACCATCATCATATTCCTTCTGGAGCATGCGTACAGATGTCTTGAGATCCTTCGCTCCATCATCAACTCCCGGAACAATATGACAGTGAATATCATAAATACCTTTCATTCGCTTCGCCCATTTCCAATCTTTTCATATAACAATCTCGAATAATGACGGATCAATATTTTCCGTATTCTCCGTACTTGCCATATTTGCCATATTTACCATACTTACCGTATTTACCATATTCCTTAGTATCTACCTTGTTCAAAATCGCACCGATGATCGGACAGTTGGTCTTCTCCAGCTGCCCCTTGATCTCCTGTACAAAATGGTAGCTGATACTGCCGGATTCGATTACAATGACAGTTCCATCGCAGGAATCCGCCACAACTGCACAGTCGATTACTCGTCCAAGAGGCGGTGTATCTATGATAATGTAATCATATACATCTCTTACAACACGGATCATGTCTTTAAACTGTCTGCTTCCTAAAAGCTCTGCCGGGTTCGGCGGTACAACACCGGAAAAAATAATGTGAAACTTGGGAAGATTGGTTGCGCAGATAACGTCCTGCAGTTTCGCCTGCTTGGACAGGTAGTGGGTCAGTCCCTTCACTTCTTCCTCAACCTGTACACGTCCCATAAGTACGGATTTACGAAGGTCTGCATCAATCAAAAGTACAGATTTACCACTCTCTGCAAGGGAAGCTGCAAGATGGAAAGTTACATTACTCTTTCCTTCATTCGGGGTACAGCTTGTAAATGCAATCACCTTTTTGTCGGCACCGCAAAATTGAATGTTTGTACGAAGTGCCTTATAAGCCTCATCCATGGATGAATCAGCTTTCCAGTCGCTAATTTTTACTTTTACCATAATTTTGTTTTCACCTTATCTATTTGTTATCCTGTAAATCTGCCATATTTTCCTTCTAATTTCCCATAATTCACGTCATGGCAGTGTCTGCCTAAATATTATACACTAGAAGTACCGCATTGGCTAGTACATTTTCGAACTAAATATGCACAATTTTTCACAAAATTTTCATATTATTCTTGATTCCCTTCCTGAATCCCTTCTATACCCTGAACGGATGATCCCTCTTCCAAAAGATAAACTTCTACATCAAATACACCGCTGTTCAATGCTTCCGCATGGCTTCCCATATAAATATCAATGCGGTTGTTCTTAATGGCGCCGCCGCAGTCTTCTGCCACATAGACCTGTCCATTGATAACTACTTTAGAACCGTAAGGAATTACAGTTGGATCTACTGCAATAGTACGGTTCGTGGTAGCTGTCACACCTGTGGATGTGATTCCGTTTGCCCACGGACCGCAGCAAATGCTGCACTGGCAGTAATGGGTAATATGGAAAACACCAAGTGGACGAAGGCTGCTGTCTGCGGAAACCATAATCGGCTGTCCTTCAAGAACACCTGCATTTCCCCCTGTCTGGGTAACACCTTCTACTGCTTCTGCAAATACGCCCTCTCCTGTACTTTTATGTATAATTCCTGCTTCTACAGTTCCATCTGAGGTTGCATCTGAAGCTACCTGATTCTTATCTTCATACCCCTCCAAAACAGAGGTTGGGATATATCCCACCTGTTCTTCTCCATTATCATCCTCAAATAGAATCCTGCTCCAGATATCATCAATAGTACCTGTACGGCCGATTTCATCTTCTTCCAGCACTTCACCGATCACAGAACCCTCTTTTCTGCCAGGATAATCTAATACATCTGTATCTGCCGCTACTGTGACAGTATCCTGGACTTCCGTAATCTCGTCCTCGATTTTCCCGGAATCCTTTTTTTCGATAGCTTCTTCTGAAACTGTTTCTTCTTTATTATCAGTATTTTCCTGTACTGTACCTGAAATGGCCGGACCGGCTATTTCCGCTCCAAGCGCAGAAACAGGCATACATGCAGAAACACATACTGCCATAACCAGAAATCTTTTTTTCATGAATTTATATCTCCTGATCTGTTCAATTTTCCCCTCTACTCTTTGTTTATCATAGCACAGCTATTTTCTTATTTCAAATCCCATCAGGCTTTTTAGAAATTTTTCACATTTATTATTGTAGCTTTTTTATTTTTTCATTAAAAAAAACATTATTTCATTTTTTTCAAAAAAACATTGTCAAGCGTTTTTGAAAATGTCCTAAAATAATTGAAGTATTAGCCCCGGCTTTT
>ERZ772854.2095-NODE-2095-length-16108-cov-18.738429_pt1 | contig 16108 bp, 13 predicted proteins | sample MGYA00580844_ERZ772854 | MGnify/ENA primary metagenome ERZ772854 (study PRJEB29015, sample SAMEA2737727) | human gut metagenome | biome: human gut; feature: human-associated habitat; material: faeces | place: China | collected 2012 ...
GGTGCGCGGGACGATGAATTTTCGCCGCACACATGTTGCGGCAAAATGATTCGGTTTTCGTCTTCCGCTGCAGGCGGAAGAACCGGAAAAAACCGGAGGTTTTTCCGGGCATTTTTCCCGGTCCTGTGGGATCTGGGGAAATCTGTTATTTAGTTCTTGACAAATCGTCGAGAATTAAATATAATACCAGATGCGTTCCAAAGACAGCAGGTGGCATGAGCCATAAATCCTGCCGAGGGCGGCAAACTTGATTTGCTATCCGTCCCTGTGTCTTTGCGCACAGGGACGGTTCCTTTTTTTGAACGCACCGACAATTTTCCTGGAGGTGAACACTAGAATGCCTAACGCAAAGGTCTTATCTGAAAAGCAGGCCATCGTGGCCGAGCTGACTGAGAAGATCCAGAAAGCTTCCGCCGGCGTGCTCGTGGATTACAAGGGCATCACCGTTGAGGAGGACACCGCGCTGCGCAGAGAGTGCCGGGAGAACGGCGTCGATTACGCCGTTGTCAAGAACACCCTGCTCCGCTTTGCCTTCAACAACACCGGCCTGAACGAGCTGGACGATCTGCTCAACGGCACCACGTCTCTGGCTCTGTGTGAGGAGGATGTAGTCGCTCCCGCCCGCGTCATGAGCGACTATGCCAAGAAGCTGAACGACAAGTTCGAGATCAAGGGCGGCTTTATGGACGGCAAGCCCGTCTCTCTGGAGACCATCCAGTCTCTGGCTTCCATCCCCGCTCTGCCCGTTCTGCGCGCCCAGTTCCTGGGTACTATGCTGGCTCCCATTACCGGTCTGGCTGTGGTCCTGAAGCAGATCGCCGAAAAGGGCGGCGAGCCCGTGGCTGTCGCTGCCGAGGAAGCTGCCCCCGCCGCTGAGTAATTGAGGCGGCAAGTTCTTACTTTTAAATTTTACAATTAGGAGGCTATTACAATGTCTGAGAAAGTTACCGCTATGATCGAAGAGATCAAGGGCCTGACCGTTCTGGAGCTGAAGGAACTGATCGACACCTACTGCGAGGAGTTCGGTGTTTCTGCTGTTGCTGCTGCTGCTCCCGCTGCTGCTGGCGCTGCTGCTTCCGCTGAGGAAGAGAAGACCGAGTTCGACGTCATCCTGGCTGAGGCTGGCGCTACCAAGATGCAGGTCATCAAGGTCGTTAAGGAGATCACCGGTCTGGGCCTGAAGGAGGCTAAGGCTATCGTTGATGGCGCTCCCAAGGCTGTCAAGGAGAAGGTCTCCCAGGCTGAGGCTGACGACATCAAGAAGAAGCTGGAAGAGGCTGGCGCTAAGGTTGAGGTTAAGTAATTTAACCCCTTCTCTTACCGTTCTTTCTTGAACATCAAGAGGTCTGCACCGCAAGGTGCAGGCCTCTTTTTGTATCTCTCCGTGAAAAAAGGCTTCAGAGACGCCCGCAGGCGTTTCTGAAGCCTAAAATCAAATTCCGCTCAAAAAAAGGCTACTGCACAAACCTGTGCAGCAGCCTTTCGTATTATTCTTCCGTTGTAGCCTTGGACTCCTCCACATAGGCTGCGATCTTGTCGATCTGGATCTGTGCCACGGCCCGGCCGGTCTCATAAACGCGGCGTAGCTGGGCGGGATCACGCTCCATAGAGGGAATCTCCAGCGGGATGGGCGGGCGGATGACGAAGGCCCGGCCGGACTGCTCCAGCATGGAAATATAGGCCAGCGTCTCATTGTAGCGCTGGTGCCGGTCTGCCACGGCCTCCACAAAAGCGGGATAGCGCACATACCTTGCCCGGATAAGGGGCAGCATCTTGTTTTTCTGCTTTACAAAACCCTTGGGCTGGGTCAGGATGATCAGGTTGCGCTTGTAGCCGATAGACTCGAAAAAGCGCACAGGAATGGAATCCGCAACACCGCCGTCCAGCAGCTGATAGTGGCCGATCTTCACGATTTTGGCCGCCAGCGGCATGGATGCCGAAGCCTGCATCCACTGGATATCCTCGGCGTTGCCGGTGCGGCACTTGCGGTAGATAGGCTCGCCGGTGCGTACATCGGTGCACACCACAAAAAAGTCCATGGGGTTCTCCCGGAAAGCCTCGGTGTCAAAGGGATCCAGTTTTTCCGGCACGGTATGGTAGCAGAACTGCTCGCTGTACAGGTTGCCGGTGCGCAGCAGGTTGCCAAAGCTGGCGTAGCGCTTGTCGGTGCAGTATTCCGTGTTGTAGCGGATGGTGCGCCCGATTTGGTGCGACTTGTAGTTGCAGCCGAACACTGCCCCCGCCGACACACCAACGGCACCGTCCAGCTGGATGTTATGCTCCATCAGCACATCCAGTACGCCGGCGGTGAACATTCCGCGCATAGCGCCGCCTTCCAGCACAAGTCCTGTTTTCATACCATTTTCCTCCTCGTCCGGTCAAAAATCCCGGATATGACCCTTCTCCTATTAAGAATAGTATACTCAAAAACCGCGAAAGAACAAGGGAGGATAAACCAAAAATGACCCGACAACCTCACGAAGTTTCGGTATTTTTGGACAAGGTCATACTTTTAGAAAAAACGAAGAGGTTTGGTGCCGTATTTTTACGAATTTTGGAAAGAAAACCCCTTGTCAAAGCGGGATGCTTCCGGTATACTAGGTGAAACATTATATGATGGGTGCGTGTGGCGCGCGCCCGGGAATGGAAAACAGGCAGGCGCTTTTCGCGGCGGGCGAGCCGGAGGCAGAAAACGCACCTGCAAGGGTTGGAGGATATATTTTATGAAGATGCTGGAAGATCGTATCCGCAAGGACGGCATTGTGCGCGAGGGCAACGTACTCAAGGTGGACAGCTTTATCAACCACCAGATGGACATCCCGTTGTTCCGCGAGATGGCGCGGGAGTGGAAGCGCCTGTTTGCGGGCAAGCCCATCAATAAGGTGCTCACCATCGAGGCCAGCGGCATCGGCATTGCGGCTGTGGTAGCCAGCGAGCTGAACGTGCCGGTGGTGTTTGCCAAAAAATCCATGAGCATCAATCTGGACTACGACAACTACAAGACCCAGATCCAGTCCTTCACCCATAAAAAGATATACAACGTCATCGTGTCCAAAAAGTTCCTCACTCCGGAGGATCATGTGCTGATCATCGACGATTTTCTGGCCAACGGCTGCGCCCTGATGGGTCTGCTGGAACTGGCCGAGGAAGCCGGTGCCACCGTAGAGGGCATCGGCATTGCTGTGGAAAAGGGCTTCCAGCAGGGCGGTGAGCTGATCCGCAGCAAGGGCATCCAGCTGGAGAGCCTTGCCATCGTGGACGCCATGGACAGCACCACCGGCGAGATCACCTTCCGTCCCCAGCCGAACCAGAACTAAAAATTATTATACATTTCAGCGTAACGGAATGTCTGCGGACGTTCCGTTATTTTTTTGCGGCTGAATAGCAGCATTTGTAGCGGCGCTGCGGGTAAAGGTATCTGCTTGCCGCAAGCGTGCAAAGACGCTCCGCTGGGCCAGAGGCAGGGAGGGGTGTTCCGACTCCCCCCTCCCTACCTCTGGACTCCACCCACCCCGCAACGGGCCAAGGGCTGCTCGCCCTTGACAATCCTAAAGAAGAAGTCGAAGCACAAAAAAGCTAGCGCTGCGCCAGTCGGCGCTATCGCTTTAACGCTTTTTTCGCTTCTCCATCCATAGCCCCTCAGTCGCTGCGCGACAGCTCCCCCGAGGGGGAGCAAGCGCTCGCCCGCAGCGCCGCGCTTTCGTAGAAAGCGGCGCTGCAAATGCTGCTTCCCGCCACGACCCCTCCCGTGAAAAGGCAATTCTGGAAAATCCGCAGATTTTCCAGAATTGCAAATTAAAAATCATTCTTCCGCTGTTTATGCGCAAAGCGAACGCGGCGCGCATTCCAAATCATCACGCCCCATCAAAGCTGTCTCCATCAGCGGGCAGGGCAGCGGCTTGCGCGTCTGCGCTGCCGGTGTCTGCTGCCCGGGGGACTCCTTTGTACACCAGCGTCTGCTCCAGCACCTCGGCACAGACCGGTGCCGAAAGACTGCCGCCGGCAGTGGTCCAGCTGTGTGGCTCATCCAGACAGACCAGACACAAAAACTGCGGGTCATCGATGGGTGCTACAGCCACAAAGCTGGCAATGCGCGCCTTCTCGTCGGCGCTGTCCAGCTTTTGGCTGGTGCCGCTTTTGCCGCCCACCCGGTAGCCCGCGATCTGCGCGTTGCGCCCACCGCCGTACAGCACCACCGCCTCCATCATCTCCCGCATGGCGGCGGAGGTGGCGGGCTGGATCACCTGCCGCTTGCAGACCGGTTGGTTGTGCTGCAAAACGCTGCCGTCCGGCGCTAGGATGTCCGATACCAGATACGGCTGCATCAGACGCCCGCCGTTTACCACCGCACAGACGGCAGCAGCCATTTCCAGATAGGAAATTTTGCTGCTCTGCCCGAAGGCACAGGACGCCAGCTCTACCGGCCCCATGCGGTCGGCGGTGTAGTACAGGCTCTTTTTTGGCTCGGCGGGCAGGTCGATGCCGGTGGGCTCCCGCAGACCGAAAGCGGCAAAATAATCGCAGAAAGCCTGCTTGCCCAGCCGCGCCCCGATCTGGATGAAGCTCTGATTGCAGGAGTTTTCCAGCGCCTGCGTCACGGTCTGGCTGCCGTGGCGTTTGTGGTTGGCGCAGTGGAAACGCGTGCCTGCCACCGAGATGGAGTCTCCGCAGTAAAAGGTGGAGTGCCGGGTGATAGCACCGGCGTCCAGCGCCGCCGCACAGGTGATGAGTTTGAACACACTGCCCGGCTCGTATAAGTCGCTTACCGCCTTGTTGCGCCACTGGGTCTGCTGCGCCAGCTGCAAGGCGGCAGCGCGCTCTTTACCGGAAAGGGCATCTACGGCGGCGCGCGCGGCCTTGTCGGCGATCACCCGGGGCTGGTTGGGGTCGTAGGCCGGGGTGGTAGCCATGGCCAGCACTGCCCCGGTGTTCACCTCCATCACGATGCCCACGCTGCGGGCGGCTACATGGTGCTCCTGCACCGCATAATTCAACGCATTTTCAAGATAATGTTGAATATTTGCATCGATTGTCAGCCGCAGTCCGCAGCCCTCCACCGGAGCAAGCTCGGTTTCGTAGCTTTGCGCCAGCGTGTAGCCCCAAGCGTTCACGGCGGTCAGCACCACTCCGTTTTGCCCGGTAAGGGTGTCGTTGTATTCGAGCTCCAGCCCGCTGACCCCGGCGTTGTCTACGTTGGTGAACCCCAGCACCGAGGCCAAAAACTCCCCCTGTGGGTACCAGCGCTTGGAGTCCTGATTGATGCGCACGCCGGTAATGTCGTTCTCTGCGCAGAAATCCCGCACGGCATCGGCAGTTTCCCGCTCCACCCGGTAGCGCAAAAGGCAGTCGTTGGAGCGCCGGTCGCTGAACTTTTCCAGCAGCTTGGCCTCGTCCAGCTCCAGAATCTCCGCAAGCCCCTTGGCGGCAAGGGCAAGCTTTTCCTCCGGCATCTCCCGGGGGCTGGCGCGCAGGGTCCAGCAGCTGCTGTTGGCGGCAAGCAGCGCGCCGTCGGCACTGTATATCTTGCCCCGGTCGGCGGGCACAACGGTGTCTCGCAGCTGCTGCCCCAGCGCCCGCTGGGTGTACCAGCCGCCGGTGCATAATTGCAGCCAGAACAGCCGCCCGATGAGCCCTGCAAAGCAGACGGCGCACAGCCCCACCGCAATAAGCCGTGCCCGCAGACGGAACGCCCGCTCCGGCAGGGTGCGCAGGGCGTCTGTGGGTTTTGAGCCGCACATGGCAGCACCCCCTTTGCGGGCAGTTTATGCGCCCGGGGGCGGTGCGTATGACTAACCGCCCCCGCATCCGCGTACAATAACAGAAACGGAGGTGACCGGGATTGCACAGAACTGCTGCCCGCAAAGGGCTGCTGCGGCCGCTGCCGCCCATGGACCTGCCTTTTCTGGTGCTGGTGCTCACGCTGGTAGCTTTTGGGCTGGTGATGCTGTGCAGCGCCAGCAGCGCGGTGGCACTGTACCGGCGGCAGGACGCTTTTGCCTATGTGCGGCCGCAGCTGCTGTACGCCGCCATGGGGCTGGGGGCCATGTGGATGGCCAGCCGGGTGGACTACCATATCTATCACAAGCTTGCGTGGCCGCTGTTGGCGCTCTCGCTGGTGCTGCTGACGGCGGTGCTGTTCATGCCGGAATATAACGGCTGCAAGCGCTGGCTGGTACTGCCGGGGCTGGGCACATTACAGCCCAGCGAGATCGCCAAATTTGCGGTGGTACTGGTGTTTGCTCACATCATCGCTTTGAACCACGACCGCATGGGCAGCTTTGCGGTAGGGGTAGTGCCCTTTGCGCTGGTGCTGGGGGTGGTGGCGGTGCTTATGCTGCTGGAACCCCACCTTTCCGGCACGGTGCTGATCTTGAGCATCGGCGCGGTGCTCATGTTCGTGGGCGGCACCGGGCTGCGGTGGTTCATGCTGGCAGGGGCGGGCGGCGCTGCCGCCATCGGTACAGCCATCGTACTGATGCCGGAGCTGGTGCCCTACGCCGCCGACCGGCTCAACTCGTGGCTCGACCCCTTTGCCGACCCGCTGGGCGACGGACACCAGACCATCCAGAGCCTGTATGCCATCGGCTCTGGCGGGGCGGCGGGGTTGGGGCTGGGCAACAGCCGCCAGAAGCATCTGTTCGTGCCCGAGCCCCAGAACGACTTCATCTTTTCCATCCTCTGCGAGGAACTGGGCTTTCTGGGCGCGTGTGCGGTCATTCTGCTGTTCAGCGCGCTGCTGTGGCGGGGCATCACGCTGGCAGCCTATGCACCGGACCGCTTTGGCGCACTGCTGGTGGTGGGCTTTGTGGTGCAGGTAGCATTGCAGGCGGTGCTGAACATCGCGGTGGTCACCAACACCATCCCAAACACCGGCATCAGCCTGCCCTTTTTCTCCTCCGGCGGCACCAGCCTGATGATGCTTTTGGGCGAGATGGGCATCGTGCTTTCGGTGTCCCGGGGCGAAAGCTGATGAAAGGCTGCATTTCCTGCCGCGGCAGGGCAGGAGCGGCGCGGAAATGCGAAAAAAAACGGACAAATGACCGGACAAATCCCGCAGACTGCGGGAAAGCCGTTTCCGGCGCATTTTGTTGACCAAAGACCCTCGTTTTGCATACCATGGGGTATCTTTTGCAGAACGGGGGTCTTGGCATGGCTGGGGATTGGATCATTACAGGCGGGCGGCCTTTGCAGGGCAGGGTGGAAGTGCCTGCGGCCAAAAACAGTGTGCTGCCGCTGCTGGCAGCTGCGCTGCTATGCAGCGGGCCGGTGCGGCTGCAAAATGTGCCGCGCCTGACCGATGTGGAGGACTGTCTTGCCCTGCTGCGGGGCGTGGGCTGCACAGCGGGCTGGCAGGGCACAGAACTGGTGGTGCAGGGACAGCCTATGCGCACCGACCTTGCACCGGAGGCCGCAGGCCGGATGCGGGCGTCCATCCTGTTCTGTGCGCCGCTGCTGGCGCGGCTGGGGCGGGTAAGCACCGTACTGCCCGGGGGCTGCCGTATTGGGGCAAGACCCATCGACCTGCATTTGCAGGGGCTGGCGCAGATGGGGGTGCGGCAGCTGCCCGCAGCGCCTGGACAGCTTACGTTGTACGCCCCGGCGGGGCTGCGGGGCGCGGAGATCTGTCTTGCCTTCCCCAGTGTGGGCGCTACCGAGACGCTGCTGCTGGCCGCCGCTACGGCGCAGGGACAGACCGTGTTGCATGGCGCTGCAAAAGAGCCGGAGATCGCGGATCTTGCCGCCTTTCTCAACGCCTGCGGCGGCTGCGTGGAGGGCGCGGGCACCGACACCATCCGGGTGCAGGGAAGGCGCTGCCTTGCGGGCTGCACCTTCATGCCGGTGGCAGACCGCATCATCGCCTCCACGCTGGCTTGCGCGGCAGCAGCGGCGGGCGGCAGGGTAGAACTGGCGGGCTGCGCACCCGGGCTGTATGCCCCGCTGCTGGAAATTCTGGAACAAATGGGCTGCACCGTAGAGCGGGCACGCGATGCTGCCGCCATTTCGCGGTTCGGGGCACTGCGCGGCGCGGGAAACGTGCACACAGCACCCTACCCGGGCCTTGCCACGGACGCCGCCCCGCTGCTGGCGGCGGTGATGCTCTACGCACAGGGGGAAAGCCGCCTGCAGGACAGGGTGTTTGAAAATCGTTTTGCCTGTGCCGAGGGTTTTGCGGCGCTGGGGGCGAACGTCCGGGTGGCAGAGCGCACCCTGTATGTGCAGCCGGGCGGGACGCTGCGCGGGGCAAAGCTGACTGCACCGGACCTGCGGGGCGGGGCGGCGCTGGCGCTTGCGGCGCTGGCTGCCCGGGGCAGCAGCTGCCTTGGCGGGGTGGAGTTTGTCCGGCGCGGATATGCAGACCTTGACCGGCTTTTGGCGGGGCTGGGCGCACAGATTTGGCAGGAAATACCCGCCCGGAGTGGGGTTGTGAAAAAAACACCCACGAAAAAGCAATTTTGTCTTGCAATCGGAGCAAAAAAATGATACGATACAGTTATATAAATATCGTATGATAATTTCTGTGCGGCATTTGCGCAGTTCCACATAAAAATCCGATGGAGGACAAAGTTATGGCATTGATGCTCGATGAAGAACTGGACGAAAACGTTACGACGATCAAGGTGATCGGTGTGGGCGGCGGCGGCGGCAACGCTGTGAACCGCATGGTGAGCGATGGCCTGCAGGGCGTGGAGTTCATCGCAATGAATACTGACCAGCAGGCACTGGCCAAGAACCATGCCTCGGTCAAGGTGCAGCTGGGTTCCAAGCTGACCAAGGGTCGCGGTGCGGGTGCAGACCCGGAGATCGGCCAGCGCGCCGCTGAAGAAAGCAAGGACGAGATCGCAAACGCCCTCAAGGGCTCCCAGATGGTCTTTATCACCGCCGGTATGGGCGGCGGCACCGGTACCGGTGCGGCACCCGTTGTGGCCGAGGTGGCACACGATTTGGGCATCCTGACCGTCGGCATCGTTACCAAGCCCTTCTCCTTTGAGGGCAAGCGCAAGATGGGTCTGGCCGAGCAGGGCATTGCCAACCTGCTGATGCACGTTGACAGCCTGATCGTCATCCCCAACGAGCGCCTGAAGATGATCAGTCAGGAAAAGATCACCCTGATGAACGCCTTCCAGGCCGCCGATAACGTGCTGCGTCAGGGCGTTGAGTCCATCTCTGCCCTGATCAACGTGCCCGCCTTCATCAACCTGGACTTCGCCGACGTGCGCTCCATCATGAAGGATGCCGGCTACGCCCACATGGGCGTGGGCAGCGCCAAGGGTGCAGGCAAGGCCGAGAACGCCGCCAAGGCTGCTATCTCCAGCCCGCTGCTGGAGACCAGCATTGCCGGTGCGCACGGCGTTATCATCAACATCACTTCCAGCCCGGACATCGGTCTGGAGGACGTGGAGACCGCCGCAGGCCTCATCACCCAGAGCGCACATCCCGATGCAAACATCATCTGGGGTACTGCCTTTGATGAGAACCTGTCCGACGAGATGCGCGTGACCGTTGTGGCCACCGGCTTTGACAACAAGAGCGCCAGCGACCTGCGCAACAGCATCAACAACGCCATGGGCGGTGCACAGTCTGTGCCGTCTGCGGTGTTCAGCAGCGATACCGGCGCAAGCGCAGCCCCGGCATCCAATGCCGCCCCGGCTGCTGCTCCGGCTGAAAAGAAGGCCGTGGAAGAGGAAAGCAGCGACAACCGTTACTACGACGAGCTGCTGGCTATTCTGAACAAGCGGAAGTAATTACAGGCTACAATGGGGCTGGCAGCTGCGCCCATGCGGTCAGCGAAAGCCCCGTGCAAGGTGTGCATGGGAGGGCATCATGGTGCAGACAGAGCGGGAGACCGGTGCCCTGCGCGGACAATTTGCCCGGCAGGCCGCTGTACAGGCATCTGCCGCAGCACAGGCGGAAAGCGCCCGGGCACAGGCAGAGCAGCTGAGCCGCAAGCTGGCTGCGGCACGCGCCGAGGTGCGCCGGTATCAGACCCGGATGTTCGCCTTTGAGCGCACCCTGCTTGCCCTCAAGCACGATAATGCAGAGCTTGAAGCCGCCTGTGAGCAGGCGTGGGAGCAGCTGGAACAGGCCAATGCCCGGGCAGAAAAGGCCGAAGCCGCCTGCCGCAGAGCCGAGGCTGCTCTTGCCGCCATGCAGCAGACCGCCCCGGAAACACCTGCGCAGCCGGACACCGCCCCCGAGGCTGTGCCGCAGTGCGAGGCTGCACCGGAACAGCCTGCACCGGAAACGGAAGAAAGCCTCTGCGCCCCGGAACAGGCACTGCCTCCGGAGCCGGTACAGCCTGCATGGCAGCCGGAGACCCGGCTGGAACAGATGGCTGCGGAGCTGATGGGATGGTTTGATGCCATGATGCCCCAAGAATGAATCTTAAAAGGACTGCTGCGTGTTTTGCGCAGCAGTCCTTTTTCTTTCTGCGTGGAACGATTTAAAATGCGCTCCGCTTTGCTCTGCGCATCATCAGCGGAAATAAGGTTTATATTTCGCGGTTGCCGCGCTCTGCGGAGCGCGGCAACCGCATTTTCACAGGAAGGGCTGTAACGACAAACGGCTTGCTTTCGAACAACGGTTGCAAAGGGTACTGTAAAAATTGGATTGCATTTATACAACCGGGAATGAAAACGTTTGCGGAAAATGCCGGAAAATGGCAGAAATGTTGCACGCAGCCTTGCATTTTGCTGTAAAATCCAGTAAAGTATAAATGAATGCTATAAAGCGGATGCCAGGGAAAACCTATTACATCCAGTCAGTGCGGACGGTGTGCCCGGAACAAAGCCGGGGCAGAAGGATGCGCCGCAAAAGGAGAAACATGGCCATGAACGAGAAACCGAAGATCCTGATCGCGGATGATTCCGAGATCAACCGTGCCCTGCTCAAGGAGATACTGGGCGATGGCTATGACTATCTGGAGGCGGAGGATGGCGCAGCGGCAGTGGAACTGATGCGGCAGCGCACGGATATCTCCCTGCTGCTGCTGGACCTGATGATGCCGGGCATGGATGGCTTTGACGTGCTGCGGGTGATGAAGTATCACACATGGCTGGACGAGATCCCGGTCATCGTCATTTCGGCGGCAGAGGATACCGCCAACATTGAGCGTGCCTATGATCTGGGTGTGGCAGACTATATCCGCCGCCCCTTCGAGCGGATTATGATCCTGCGCCGGGTGAAGAATATCCTCATGCTGTACGCCAAGCAAAAGCGGCTCACCCGCCTTGTTACCGATCAGGTGTACGAAAAAGAGCACAACAGCGTGCTGATGATCAGCATCCTGAGCCATGTGGTGGAGTTCCGAAACAGCGAAAGCGGGCTGCGTGTTATGCATATCCGCACCCTGACCGACCTGCTTTTGCATCAGCTGGTGCAAAAGACCGACCGTTATCAGCTGGACGAAAGCAATATCGCCCTCATCAGCACCGCTTCGGCGCTGCATGATATCGGCAAGATCGTCATCCCGGAGGAGATCCTGAACAAGCCCGGCCGCCTGACTGCCGAGGAGTTTGCCATTATCAAGAACCATACCGTGGCGGGCGCACAGATGCTGCAGGATCTGGGACAGGCGATTGCGCGGGACGAGCCGCTTTTGCAGGTGGCGCACGCCATCTGTCGCTGGCACCACGAGCGCTGGGACGGCAATGGCTACCCCGACCGGCTGAAAGGGGACGAGATTCCCATTGCGGCGCAGGTGGTGGCACTGGCAGACGTATACGACGCTTTAACCAGCGAGCGCTGCTATAAGCACGCCTACGACCACGACACCGCGCTGCGCATGATCCTGAACGGCGAGTGCGGCGCGTTCAACCCGCTGCTGCTGGACTGCCTGCGAGAGTCCTCGGAGCAGCTGCGCACCGAGCTGACCCGCTCGGAGTGGGACAGGGGCTTCCGGCAGGAGACCCACCGCCTTTCCGAGGAGATTTTGCACCGGGAGGCGCTGCCCCGGGAGAACCACTCCCAGCTGCTGCTGGAGCAGGAAAAGGAGCGCACGGATTTCTACGCCGCCCAGTGCGGCGGCATCCGGTTCGACTACGACCTGCTGGCAGGCAGCGTGACGGTGTATGACTACCATGCCGAGCCCTTGCAGCAAAAAACGGTGACCGATTTTGCGCAGGGCAAGGGACTTGGCTTTTTGAACGAGCAGGATCGGCGCAAGCTTTCCAAGGCCATCAGCCGCGCCACGCCGGAAGCGCCGGACGTGGTGCTGCCGGTCATGGTGCAGCGAGATGGGAAGCCGCACCTGCACCGGATGGCGCTGCATACCATCTGGAGCGGTGCCGGGGTGCGCCGCTGCGTGAACGTGCTGGGGCATCTCACCGATGAACAGCACCGCGTGGAGCATCAGGCAGAGCTGCTGACCGCCATCGACCCGGAGGAAGATTCCGCCCGGTTCCTACGGCGGCTGCAGGGCATCTTTGATGTGGTGCGTCTGGTAGACCCGGAGCACCGCAAGGTGCTTGCGCTGGACAGTGACGGCATCCTGACCGAAAAGCCCGGCAACTGCCACATGGTATGGAACAAGGATACCCGGTGCGAAAACTGCATCTCCGCCAAAGCCTACGCCCGCAAGACCATCCTGAATAAGATCGAGTTCAAGGACGAGGAAGCCTATTTTGTCATTTCCAAGTATATCGAGGTAGGCGGCAGGGGTTGTATGCTGGAAATGGTCACCCGGCTGACGGATGGCCGCTGGCTGGATATGGGCGGCCACCGGCTGCTGCTGGACCGCTGCAACGGCATGGAGCGCAGCGCCTTCGTAGACCCCCTGACCGGGGCCTACACCCGCCGCTATTTTGATAAGTTCCTTGCCGGGGGCGAGATGCACGGCGGCGTGGCGATGATCGATGTGAACCAGTTCAAGTCGGTCAACGACAGCTTTGGACATCTGGTGGGAGATGAAGCATTGCAGACCGTGGCCGCAGCCATGCAGAGCTGTCTGCGCCAGACTGATATCCTGATCCGCTACGGCGGCGATGAATTTCTGCTGCTGATGCCCCAGAACTGCCCTGACGGCGTAGAAAGCGTCATCCGACGAGTGCAGAACGCTGTGCAGGCAGCGCGGGTGCCCAGCCACCCGGAGCTCCGGCTTTCGGTAAGCATTGGCGGCGTGTGCAATGTGCAGCCCTTGACCGAGGCCATCCGGCAGGCCGATGCCCGGATGTATTGCAATAAAGAAAACGGTGAGCCGGTGTTATAACCGCAGCTGACAACAAAAAAAGAGACAGGCGACCTTTCCGGGAAGCCTGTCTCCTCTTTTTTTCAAAGAAATCTTTTATTTCCGCTGCCGGGCAGCGATCTGCGCGGCAGTGGGCGGGATATCGCCCTGTGCGGTCTTTTCCAGCTGGCTCAGGCGGCGGTCCAGATCGGTGAGCCGCTGCGAGACGATGTCCGGCAGATCTTGCTGGTCCAGATCGTCGGCGGGGTTCACCGCCTTGTTGTTGATGCGCACCACCTCGGCGGGCACGCCCACGGCGGTGCAGTTAGCGGGCAGGTTGCGCAGCACCACGCTGCCCGCACCGATGCGGGCGTTATCTCCGATAAACACCGGGCCCAGCACCTTGGTGCCCGCGCCGATAAGCACGTTGTTGCCCAAGGTGGGGTGGCGTTTGCCGGTATCCTTGCCGGTACCGCCCAGCGTTACCCCGTGGTAGATGGTGCAGTTATCTCCGATCTCGCAGGTCTCGCCGAACACGATGCCCATGCCGTGGTCGATAAACAGACACTTGCCGATGGTGGCACCCGGGTGGATCTCGATGCCGGTGCGGTGGCGGCCATGCTGGCTGACCCATCGTGCCAGAAAAAAGTGCTTGTGCTGGTACAGCCAGTGCGCAATGCGGTGATACACCAGAATGTGGAATCCCGGGTACAGCAGCATTACCTCCAGCACGCTGCGTGCGGCGGGGTCCTTGCGCTGGATGTTCCGCGCGTCCTCAAGTAAACCCATGCGGAAAACCTCTCTTTCCCATAAACACCCGCCCACGCGGCGGGGCACTCCCTTTTACCGTATTATAATAGCACAGCAGGAGACGAAAGTACAGTGCTGTACTAGGGATTGTGGAACAAAATGGCAGTTATTTTGCCGCGTGACTCGGGTTTTGGGTAGAGTATCCAAAATTCGGCGAGAGATGCCAGAAACCTTTTAACACCTGTTTTTGCGTACAGCCATTGACATATTTTGCGGTTCTATGATAAAATAATACGAATGAAAACGCAACCATCAAGAAAAGGAGAAACACCATGCTGTGCAGCGCCCAGAACCCGAAACTGAACAAGCAGTTCGCGTCCGGTTTTGCCGTGGCTTCGTTGTTTCCTTTTTTTGCGCAATGAGCTTTTCCCTTTGCGGGGAAAAGTTTTTTTTTGTCCGTTTTCGGGCACCTGACACACAAAAATATCATTACAGGAGGGAACCGCGATGCTGCTGACAAACGCTGTGAACACCGAGGGACGGCCGCTCGAGATCTATGTAAAGGATGGCAAAATCGCTGCCGTAGGGCAGGATCTTTCCGCCCTTGCCGCCGAGAACGAGACGGTGGTGGATGCCGGTGGGCTGACTGTGCTGCCCGCATTTGTGGATCTGCACTGCCACTGGCGCACCCCGGGCTTTGAGTACAAGGAGGACATCGAGACCGGCAGCCGCGCCGCAGCCGCCGGCGGTTACACCTTCGTGAACCTGATGCCCAACACAAAGCCGGTGTGCTCTTCTGCGGCACAGGCGTTCATGGTGGAGCAGAAGGCTGCCGAAGTAGGCCTGTGCGATGTGAACCAGACCGTCTCCATCACCGAGAACTTTGACGGTGTGAGCATCGACCACCTCAAGACCCTGCCCGCCAGCGTGAAGTTCATCACCGAGGATGGCCACGGCGTGCAGGATAACGCCACCATGGCACGGGCTTTTGCCATCTGCACCCAGAAGGACATCACGGTCATGAGCCACGCCGAGGATATGGAGATCAGCCCGTGGGATTACCGTCTGGCCGAGGATATCGAGACGGTGCGCAACTGCTGGCTGAGCGAGTACTACCAGACCCGGCTGCACATGTGCCATGTGTCCACCCGGGGCGCGCTGGATGCCATCCGCATGGCAAAGCTGCGGGGTGCACCGGTCACCTGTGAGGTGACCCCCCACCACCTGTGGTTCACCAACGATACCTGCGACTACCGGGTCAACCCGCCCATCCGCACCGCAGACGACGTGGAGGCGCTGGTGGAGGGCATCCGTACCGGCATCGTGGACGCCATTGCCACCGACCATGCACCTCACTCTGAGGAAGATAAGCTGAAGGGCATGGCCGGTATGGTGGGCAGCGAGACCGCCTTCGGCGTGTGCTACACCAAGCTCTGCAAGCAGGAGGGTCTGCCGCTGGAGCTGCTGGTGCACCTGATGAGCACCCGCCCCGCCGAGATCCTGGGTCTTGCCAAGGGTCAGCTGGAGCCGGGATTCGATGCCGATTTTGTGCTGGTGGATCTGGACACCCCCTACACGGTGGAAAAGGAAAAGCTGCACTCCAAGAGCCACAACACCCCCTTTGACGGTGCACAGCTTTACGGCAAGGTGTTTGCTACCATCAAGGCCGGTAAGATCACCTATCAGACCGAGGAGTAAAAAGAACGAAACCCTCTCAGACAAAGCCTTACGGTAAGGGGCTTGGCTCTCCCTTTGGGAGAGCTGCCGAACGAAGTGAGGCTGAGAGGGCGAGGACGCTTGCAAGATGCGATATAACGATACCTAATATAACAGAGAACAAACAGGAGGACACCCAAATGACGAACATGGACAAACTGTACGAAGCTGTGGAAGCCCGCGGCCCGGTGTGCGTGGGTCTGGACACCGACTTCAGCTACCTGCCCGCTGATTTTGTGGACAGCACCCTGACCAAGGGCGAGAACATCGTGCGCTTCAACAAAAAGCTCATTGATGCCACCAAGGCTGTGGCTGGCTGCTACAAGGTGCAGATCGCTTATTATGAGTCTCTGGGTCTGGAGGGCATGAAAGCCTACGCCGACACCCTGAAGGCTGTGCGCGAGGCCGGTGTGCCGGTGATTGCGGACATCAAGCGCGGCGACATTGCCAAGACCGCCGAGATGTACGCCATGGGTCACT
>ERZ772854.2125-NODE-2125-length-15865-cov-3.212650_pt1 | contig 15865 bp, 15 predicted proteins | sample MGYA00580844_ERZ772854 | MGnify/ENA primary metagenome ERZ772854 (study PRJEB29015, sample SAMEA2737727) | human gut metagenome | biome: human gut; feature: human-associated habitat; material: faeces | place: China | collected 2012 ...
TGGCTCAGAGAATGGGAACGATTATCCCGGTAGAAGATATTGAAACATTGGGAGACATCATAACGAACTACGATCAGATTGTTGCAGGCATGGGACATGGCATGAGCAGCAATAACGCGAAGTTTAATGAAGAACTGGAACATATTGTTGATGAGCTGTTTAAATAAGAACTGAAATTGACAATTTTTGAATTTTGATATTAGTGCTGGTGCAAACACTAGTTATCATCGCAATATGATATGTTAGAGTATTTTAAGTAATAGTAAAATGTAGAGAGAAGGGATCAAAATGACATTATTTACTTTGATATGGGGTGCCTGTATGCTCTATGGATTTACTCGAAAGAATATGAACGCAATGGTTGCAATGACATTGTTATTTATGACATTTCAATGTGCGAATGTCATAAGCTTTGGGGGCTTTTCTGTAGGTCCACAAATTTTAACATCAATGTGTTTGATTGTTAGATTTTTAATATTTAGTAAATTTAGAGTATACAAAACCAAATATAATAATTTAGTCAATGTATTGCTAGTTGCTTTAGTTATAGAAGTCATTATATCTGCTCTTTATAATAATGTGATTAGCAAAAATTATTTATATATATTACAATTAACAACATATGTGTTCTGCTTTGTGGTATTAAGATATTCGTCTACGACGTTTGATGAAGTTTCACTATATGAGATGTTAAGAGGAGTTATTATTTTTGTTGCTGTGGTAGGAATCCTACAGTGGTTAGCGACTATGGATATACTTCCTATAAAACGGATTTTGAAGATATTGTTTTATAACGATGATAGTATGAACATCTATTTTAATGAAAATGATTACTATCATAATAGCAGGGTTTATTCCACATTTATGGAGCCATCATACTTAGCAGGTTTTGCTGTTGGCGCTTTTTACTATTTGCTAAGCTTAAAGGAAAAATGGAAGAGTAATACGCCATTATTTATTATTCTTTTGATAGAGATTGTTCTCTCTACTAGTTCTACAGCATATGCCGCAATTGTTTTGGTAGGAGTTATTTTTATTGTTAATGCAAGACAGATCAGTCTTACTAAAAAGTGTACTTTAGTTTTCTGTGCGGTTATTGCTTTTGCCGTTTTGTATTTGCAGTATTATGAATTGTTAGAAAAAGTTCTGTTTAATAAGTGGAATTCTAACTCTGGCGTTGCAAGGAGGATAATGGATAATGAGGCTTTAAACGCTTTTTACTCATCAAAATTATTAGGAGTCGGTTATAAATGCGTTCGAGGAAGCAGTGTTTTATATAGTATGCTTGGAGAAATAGGAATTATCGGGACAGTCCTATATGCAACGACAAATGCAGCCGTGTATATTCCTATTATTAATAATAGGTTGATTAGAAGCAAATTGCCTAATAATTATACAGCTGTTTTGTTTGGCTTGCTTTCAGCGTTTGTTTGTTTGATCATAGCAGTACCTGACATTGATATGTGTACATATTGGTTTTGGATGTATTGTTTGGCAATTTGTATGGGGTACAAAAAACGGATCCTCAGAGTTGAATGAAGAATATATTTTGTAGTTACATGTGTTTTTCTCATAATTGGAGTTAATGCGTGAGCCATATAAACAGTTATTTACAAATAGACAAGAGGATGTATGTCAGTACGATTACTTTTTATAAATGGATAGATTTTCAGGTTATGAAATTAAGTTGATGGTATTCATATAAAAACAATGCATTAGAAAAGAAAATAGTAGAGAGGAAATAAATAATGGCGAATAGCAAAGTATGGAATGTGTTATATAGAGCTACTGAGGATTCAGCATGGAAGAAATTAAGAGGTAGAAAGGGATTTTGGTACGCTGATCCGATTTTGTTCAAAAAAGGGACTGATACATTTCTATTTACTGAAGCATTTAATAAAAAAATACAAAAAGGTTACTTAGCAATTTCGAGAATGGGGAATGAAGAATTTTCTGTACCTCAAATTATTATGAAAAGACCTTTTCATCTTTCATATCCATGTGTTTTTGAATATGAAAACACAGCATATATGATTCCCGAAACGGGACAAAATGGTACATTGGAATTGTGGAAAGGATCTGATGACTTAACTAAATGGGAGAAAGTATGCGTGTTGTTAAGTCATGTAAGATTTGCTGACACAACCGTTTACATTGAAGACGGTAAAGTATATCTTTTCTCTTACGAAGAAGCAGAAAAATATAAGACGCATATTTTTTTGCTAGATATGAATAGTTATCATATAAGAGAAATCGAGGAGATTACTCATAGTGAGAATATATATAGGCCTGCTGGAAAATTTTATACTGAAAGTGGAAGATTATTTAGGCCTGTTCAGTATAATGTAAATAGTTATGGTGAAAAAATTCTGATTAATGAAGTGAATTCCATTCATCCGTTTAAAGAGACATTCTATAAAGAAATAACCGCAGATAACTATTTACAGAATTTAAGAGGTTGTAATACACATACCTTTTCGATTGTAGGTGGCATTTGTGCAGTGGATTACTTAGTTGAGGTTAACCTTCCGATATTTGAAAGATTGGTTATCATAAGAAAAATTCGTAACAAGTTCTACAAATTGAAGTTTAAATTGGGAATATAATTATAATGAGTAGAGGTTATTAAAAATGAATGGTAATGAAATGTGTGAAGGAATATGCTGTGGGTGTACTGCGTGTCAAAGCATTTGTCCTAAAGGAGCAATTAACATCGTAGAGGATCAAAAAGGATTTTTGCAACCAATCATAAATGAAGATTTATGTGTTGATTGTAATTTATGTAAAAAGACATGTAATGAATACATCAAGAAAAATGAAATTACAGATGTTTTTTTAATAAAGCTTAAAGATAATATTCAGCATACAATATCGCAATCAGGTGGAGCATTTACAGCAATATCAGATGTAATTATGGACAGAAATGGAACTGTGTTTGGCGTTGTAATGGATGATAATCTGGAAGCTAAATATTCAAAAGCTAGGAGTTCCCATGAGCGTGATTTAATGCGAGGTTCAAAATATATGCAAGCCCGAGTTGAAAATGCATATAAAGAAGTTCAGGAAAGCTTAAAAGAAGGTCTAGTATTGTTTACCGGAACTCCATGTCAGGTGGGCGGATTATTAAAATATTTATCAACTAAACATATCGATACAACAAACCTTTTTACAGTCGATTTAATATGTCACGGAGCCCCATCTGTGAGGGTATGGCGTGAGATGATGAAATATATATCCCATGAAGTTGGAAAAATCAAATACGCAATTTGTCGAGACAAAATTCAAACTGGATGGGGTGGAAGTGTATCTACATTTTATGGCAGTAAAAAAATATCTTCGAATACATTTTGTCGGATTTTCTTTACTGATTTATGCCTAAGAGATTCTTGTTATTCTTGCCAGTACGCTACAAGGGATAGAGTCGGCGATGTGACAATTGGTGATGCATGGGGATGTAAAGAGAAGAATCCGGAATTTTATGACCCAATGGGAGTCTCATTAACATGTATTAATACTGAAAAAGGAAAATGGTTATTCGACAAATTTAAAAATGAGGTCGAATTTTTAGAGGTATCATTAGAAGACTATGCACAAAAAAATATGTCACAGCCATCAATTCCACATAGAAGTGTTCAAGAATTCTGGAGGGATTTTGATTCAAAGCCGTTTTCTTTTATAAAAAAGAAATATGGTGAGAATAATGTTATACTCAATTATAAGTATGTAATTAAGAAGGGAATGAAATTACTATGCAAAAGAAAATAGGAATTATAACTTTTCATAATAGTGTAAATTATGGCGCTGTTATGCAGACATACGGATTGCAAGAATTTTTAAAAAATAATGGGTATAATGTTGAAATTGTAGACTATGTAAATGATAAAATATATTTAGAATTAAATTCTACTATACCTATTAAATATTCATCGCCCAAATCGGTATTGACATGTATTGCTAAGAGATTACATCGTCACAGAAAAGCTAACATGTTTAATGCATTTAATGAACGAAATTTAAATTTATCTCAAAAGAGAAATGTTAGGAGTGATGAGATATCAGAATTATCAAGTTTGTATGATATTGTAATAACAGGTAGTGATCAGGTCTGGAATTTAAATTTGACAGGAAATGATGCTGTGTATTTTCTGAATTTTCCAGATAGTAAAACAAAAAGGGTAGCTTATGCCGTTTCTGTAGGGGATATTGACAATGTTAATTTAAGCAGTGTCTTGCCTGAAATCAAGATGTTTTCGAATATTTCAGTAAGAGAAAAGACTCTTTTTGATCTCCTATATTCTAGATATAATATTTCCACAGCGTTATGTTCTGATCCGACAATTATGGCGGGCAAAAATATTTTTTCTTCTATTACAAGTGATAGGTTAATAAAAAACAAGTATGTATTTTGTTTTTTGATGGAATCAAAACCTGGCATTATGGAAGTGGCGCATAAGTTGGCTGACGAAAGAGGCTGGGAAGTTATTGATAATAAATCTAGTTTTAAGTTTTTCTTGCATAGTAAACCGGAAGACTTCTTATCATGGATAAAAAATTCTGAAGTAGTTTTGACTGATTCCTTTCATGGTACCGTTTTTTCTGTACTATTTGAAAAGCAATTTATTTCAGATAAATATGATGGGCAGAAGAAAGTAAAGTCTCGAGTCAGAGATCTTTTAGAAATCTTAGGTATTGTAGATTATTTTTGTGAAATATCGTTGGAAAATTATTTTGAATTAGAGAAAAAAATATCGACTTTGATTAATTATGACAGCATAAACTGCAAATTGGAGGAGTTTTCTGCATCATCGCAGAAGTGGCTAATAAAAGCAGTAGAGGGAACTGTGAATGAATGAGCAAAAAAGCAAAAATAAAATTAAGTTGAATTTCATTTGGCAACTAGGAATAGAAATCACTAATATGATGTTGCCACTAATAACATCACCTATTTTGTCCAGACGGTTGGGGGCTGAATCCATTGGACTATATTCCTATGTATATAGTATTTCATATTATTTTGTGATAGTTGCAGTATTAGGCATGTTTCAATATGGAACTCGGGAAATCGCTCTGGTTCGAGATAATAGGGATAGGTTAAATCAGAAGTTTAGTGAATTGTTTTTTGCACAGGTCTTTATTGGCGTAATTGTGCTGGGTGCATTTTTGTTCTATTCCATTTTTTTATCAAGATATCCATCGCTGTTTTTAATTGAATTAATAAGCTTAGTAGGTTCATCGCTCTTATTAATAAATTGGTTCTTTGCGGGATTAGAAGAATTTAAGCTGATTGCTATAAAGACGATGATTATAAGAATCATTGGCGTAATCTTGATTGTCTTGCTTGTTCAAACAAGTGCGGACTTACCGATGTACTTTTTGATTATGGCTGCCGAACCGCTTATGGGCGCATTAGTGTATATTTATCTGGCAAGGGGAAAAGTTAAGCTTGTTCCAGTTGATTTTAAAGCATCATTTGCGCATTTGAGAGGGATGGTTCTTTTATTTGTTCCAGTTCTTACCACATATCTTTATAGTAGTATGGATAAAGTTATGTTGGGGAAACTCAGTACAATGACAGAATTGGGCTTTTATGAAAATGCTACAAAAGCATTAATTGCAAAAAACTTGGCTACGGCTTTAAGTACTGTATTAGTTCCAAGAATGTCAAATCTTATAGGTAAAAATAATAATAGAAAATTTGATGAACTTATGCAAAAATCTCTTGATGCGGTTCTTTTATTAACTGTTGCATTTGGCTTTGGTACAGCAGCTATTTCTTCTGTTTTTTCTGTCGTTTTTTGGGGTGAATCTTTTGCTTCTTGCGGGTCATTAATACTAATAATGAGTTTAACGATACCGGCATATGGCTTAACATATGTTATCAATAATCAATTTCTAGTACCGCTAAAAAAAGAGACGATTTATATTTGGGCCACAGCATTGGGAGTAATTTTCAATTTTATTTTTAACTATATTATGATTCCTCAATATGCAGCAATCGGTGCATCTATAGCTACGTTAATCACGCAGTATTTGGTTCTTGTAATAGAATGTATTGCGATTCGTAAGGAATTATCAATTGTTTCCTGCTTAAAAAGGAATTGGATTTATGTGTTATTTGGATTTATAATGATTATTTTGATCAAGCGATTGGATGTATTTATTAATTATTCAATATTGGGATTGTTGATTGAAGTTGTAGCGGGAATACTGATTTTTGGGTGTTTGTCAATATGTTATTGGCTGATCTCTGGAGAAAAACAGTATTTGAATATTTTTCTCGGTGCTTTTAAAAAGAAAAATATGTAGTGGCACATTAGAGAGGATGTCAGATGAAAAAAATATTAATAGTAATAACTACTGAATTTGTTTACTACGGTGGCTTAACAAATGTAATGATGAATTATTATAAAGCTCTTAACAAGGATGGGCTACATATTGATTTTGCATCAACGAATGTAGTAAATGAAAATGACAGGGCGTATCAATTTATAAAAAGTAATGGTTCAAATTATTATTGTTTGGGGAGTAGAAAGAGAAATACCTTCAATTACTTACAAAAATTATATTTGTTGTTAAAAAAAAATAAATACGATGTTATACATATCAATGGTAATAGTGCAACTATGGTACTAGAACTAGTTGTGTCTTGCTTGACTGGGATTAAAACAAGAATAGCTCATGGACATACTACAAGAAGCAGTCATCCAATTGTGCATAGAATTTTGAAGAAACCGTTAAATTTTCTCTCAACATATAAGTTGGCAGTATCAAATTCTACGGGGAAATGGCTGTTTGGAAAAGATTATATTGTCTTAAATAACGCGATTAATGTGCATAAATTTGCATTCGATAAATATAAAAGAAAAAAAATAAGAGATGAGATAGGTATAAGTGATGCATTAGTAATAGGTAATGTTGGAAAGTTATATGCACCCAAAAACCATGTTTTTTTATTAGATGTGTTTCATTATATCGTCTCTAAAAACAGAAATGCTTTGCTTCTATTGGTGGGGGGTGGAGAACTAGAAAATTCTTTGAAGAAAAAAGCATACGAATTAGGAGTAGATGACAAGGTGCTTTTCTTGGGTATGAGAGACGATGTATCCGATATAGTGCAAGCATTTGATGTATTTGTATTTCCATCTACATATGAAGGACTTGGACTTGCAGTTATAGAAGCACAGGCATCCGGATTAGAATGCATTGTTTCAGATCGTGTTCCGATTGAGACGAAGGTAACTGATAATATTAAATATCTGAGCTTAGATGAATCTCCTGTGATATGGGCAGATGCTATCTTGAATCTAAATGTTAGAAATAGAGAAGAATTGTCAAAACAAGCGATGGAGACTATTAAAGCGAGCGGTTATGATATAAACTTTGAAGCTTTTAAATTAGAGACAATTTATCGTTCATAGTTGAGGTTAAATAATGATAAAGAATGTTGTGTTAAAAAAGGCGTTAAAAAATAGTGTTTTCAAAGTCGTTAGTTTGCTGAATAATGTAGTGCCAAAACATAACAATTATATTTTGTTATATTCAGGCAATAAGGGAATTAGTTTCAATTTGATTCCGCTCCGAGATTATCTGCTTTTAAACGGATATGATACGAATAATAGAATCATTTGTGGAATTGAAGATATGAAATATGCTGAAACTGATAACTGCACATATGTTACACATGTTAAAGCTATATTTTATTATCTAAAATCTAAATATGTTTTCTATACAGCTGGGCAGCTGCCTATTAAACCGTCAAAAAGTCAAAAAGTCATTCATTTACAGCATGGAATCACGTTTAAAACTTGTGGAAAGCTTACTCACATTAATAACGGAAATGAATTTTTCTTTACGGATTGTTTGGCTACATCGAATATATACAAGCCTATTTATAGTAAAGCTTTTGGTTGCTCGGAAGAAAATATATATATAAACAGTGAACCTGTGACGGATGTATTTTTTAATGGGTATAAAAAATATGATTTAGGTAATTACAACAAGATAATATTGTGGACACCAACGTTTCGGCAATCTGATTATTTGGGATATGATGATTCAGAAACAGAAGAATTATTACCACTGTTTGAAGAAAAAGATTATAGTAGGCTTAATGAAATACTCAAAGAATATAATTTTCTTCTTATGGTAAAAATACATCCGTCTCAAGACTTGAGTAGATATAGTAAATTGAAATACTCTAATTTGCAAATACTATCAAATGATGATTTTAATCAGATGGGAATGGAGATATATAATCTATTGCCCCAGGTAGATGCTATTATTGGAGACTATTCATCTCTTTGTATGCAGTCTTTGTTGTTGGATAAACCAATGGCATATGTAGTACCTGATATGGAAGAATATTCTAAACGAAGAGGATTTGCATTTGATCCACCGACAGACTATATGCCTGGAGATTTGATAAAAGATAAAGATCAGTTTTATCAGTGGTTGGATGATTTTAATAAAGGAATCGATAAATATGAAAGTATCAGAAATAAAGTAAAAAATAAAGTTCATCTTTATTCAGATGGTAAATCGTGTGAGCGGCTTGTGGAATATTGTGGAATAAATAAGTAAAATAGATAATTGGAGGTTATTAGATTGGAGTGCTGCTATGATAATTTATGAAAATTTATTATATAATCAAGACATTGCACATGTGACTGAGATCAAATTTCCATGGTACAAATTACAGAACAGATCAATTATGATTTCTGGTGCTACTGGATTAATCGGCAGTTTCTTGATTGATGTGCTACTTGAGAAGAATACTCAAGATGGTTTAAATTGTACTGTTTATGCTTTAGGACGTAACAAAGAGAAAGCTATGGAAAGATTCTCGAAGCATGCAAATAACTCCCATCTTATATTTATCCCATATGATGTGAGACTGCCTTTGAAAATAGATAATGTTGGTAGGGTGGATTATGTTCTCCATCTTGCGGCTAACACACATCCGATGCTATATGCTACGGATCCAATAGGGACGATTACAACTAATCTAATAGGAGCGCAGAATATGCTTGAGTTTTCTGCCCAACATAATGCTGTAAGATTTTTGCTTGCTTCTTCAAATGAAATGTATGGTGAGAATAGGGGAGATGTTGAATTTTATGATGAGGACTATTGTGGATATATTAACTGTAATACATTAAGAGCTGGTTACCCTGAAAGTAAACGCTGCAGTGAAGCCTTATGTCAAGCATATAAACAACAAAAAGGACTGGATGTTGTGATTGCTCGGTTGACTCGCTCGTACGGACCGACAATGAACATGTCTGATACAAAAGCAGTAAGTCAGTTTATTAAAAGAGGTGTTGCCGGAGAAGATATTATTCTTAAATCTGAGGGAACACAGTATTTTAGCTATACTTATATGTCAGATGCCGTTAGCGGATTGCTTTGGGTGCTTTTAACAGGAGAAAATGGTGAGGCATATAATATTGCAGATGAGTCTGGCGATATTCAACTTAAAGACTTAGCAACCAATATAGCTGCATTTAGTGGCAAAAAAGTTGTGTTTGAAATTCCTGATGGGGTTGAAGCCTCTGGATATAGTAAAGCGACCAAAGCAAGGCTAAATGGTGCAAAGCTGAAAGGTCTTGGGTGGGTACCTGAATATAATATAAAGACAGGTGTTGAAAGAACTATATCTATTCTCAAAGAATTATATGATTAATAAAAACTGGGGGGATTGTATGAAGAATTATGTGATATTGCTTGCTGGTGGAGTTGGAAAAAGAATGGGTGCTGATATTCCAAAACAATTCTTAATGGTTAAGGAAAAACCTATTATAGTACATACTATAGAAAGGTTTCAAGAGAATTCACAGATAGATAAAATAGTGGTAGTCTGTGTGAAAGAATGGAAAGACTATGTAGAGGGTCTGGTGAAAGAATATGAGCTAACTAAAGTTATATGGATTACTGAGGGCGGTAGCACTGGACATGATTCTATTCGAAACGGAGTCTTTTTTTTAAAAGACAAGATTCAACCAGAAGATTTTGTAATTGTACATGACGCTGTAAGACCGATTCTTCCACAAAAAGCAATAGATGAAGTGATTCGTGTTGCTCATGAAAAAGGTAATGCATCTTCTTCAATTGTTTGTCATCCCCCTATCGTCTACACAGAAGATATGGTATCTGGAGTCAAGGATATTGATCGAGAACATGTAATGTTGACAGCATCTCCACAGGTATATAACTATGAACTGGTATTAAAATACTATGAAAAGGCAGAGAGAGAGAATGAACATAATTTTACATTTACCAGTTCGTTATTAATTCATTATGGTGAACGAGTCTATTTTGCAAAAGGAACAACTAACAATATAAAGATTACAAAAAAAGAAGACTTAGCTCTTTTTGAGGCTTTGTTAAGTGTTCCTGAAGAATTGTTATATAGCTAGTATTAATACTAGGATATATATATATAATTAATAGAAAGGAGTATAATAATTTGAATTGTTCAGAATACTTGGTTGACTATCTTATAAATCACGGGGTAACCGATGTATTTGGATATGCGGGCGGTTACATAGTTCCTTTTATGGATGCATTGTACAAACGAAAAGATGAAATAAGAACGCACGTTTGCTACAATGAACAGGGATGTGCCTTTGCAGCAGTTGGATATGCTAGAATGTCTGGAAAAATTGGTGTTTATTTTACTACATCGGGGCCTGGTGCTGTAAATGGACTTAGCGGATTAGCTGATGCATGGTTTGACAGCTTCCCGATTATTGGTATTTGTGGAAATGTTCCTACCAATGAAATGAAAGGTTATTCAGGCATCAGGCAAAATGGCTTTCAGGAGATGGATTTGGTTTCAATGACTAGAAATATATCAAAATATTCCGTTACAGCTAATACAAGCGCGGGTTTTCCAGAAATAGTTAGCCGTGCATTTAACATGGCTAATTTGGGAAGAAAAGGAGGTGTTATCATTGATTTTCCGCTCGACATACAACAAGCCGATATTATTGATAGGTAATGGCGTAAGAACTGCTGGTGCAGTAGATATGGTTCATGAATTTGCAAAAAAGACAAATATTCCCGTTTTAACAACCATGAATGGTGTAGATCTGGCACAAGATGATTTACATATCGGATTTATTGGAACACATGGAAATAGGATTGCTAATATGATTTTAAATCAGTGTGATCTTATTGTATCCGTTGGCGCACGTCTGGGAATTAGACAAGTTGGCAGAGATCCTAAAAATTTTGCACCAAAAGCTGATCTTGTTCGTTGTGATATTGATGAATATGAATTGAGCAGAAACATCAAAGATAATGAAAAGAAATATCATACTGATGCAAGAGACTTTATGAGAATACTTCTTTCAGAAGATGTGAGAGACTTTTCAGCTTGGAAAGAGCAGTGCTTAGAGGCAAAAAAGCTGCTAGAAAAATATGATGTCCAGCCTGGTAATTTTGCTATTAAGAAGATTTCTGATCTTTTGCCTAAAAATCCAATAATTACGGTGGATGTAGGTATGAATCAGTGTTGGGCTGCTCAGTCCTTTAAGCTAAAAGGATACATGGGGAGAATTCTCATCGGCGGTGGTTTTGGTGCCATGGGATGCGGTCTTCCATATGCCATTGGAGCTTCTATTTCCACAAATAATGGAATTGTTTACTGTATTTGCGGTGATGGTGGATTTCAGATGAATATCCAAGAACTTGAAACTGTTAAGAGAGAAAATCTTCCGATTAAGATTTTTATACTTAATAACAGAGTTCTTGGAAAGATTAGCGAAACACAGCATTTCAATCACGGAGATAGATTTGCCAATACTGCTGCTAGTGGGGGATATACTGTTCCTGATTTTACAAAAATAGCTGAAGCTTACGGTATCAAGGCGGTTAAGCTTAATTCTTATGAAGATTTAGAAAATTATAAAGAATGGTTTTATGATAAGGAACCTTGTTTGTTTGATATTTCTTTACCGGAAGAAACATTCTTAACGCCAAAGATTAAGTTTGAAACGGGAATGATGTCTCCTAAAATAGATGACGAAGTATTCCAACGGGTTAAGGAGACATTAAAAAAGTAATAAGATAAGTCAATTGCAAACTTCATCAAATTACCATGCAAAAAATAGATTATGTGATTATTTCAGGTGATATTTGTGACAGACCACAAGAGGAACAATACGCAGTTGCATTAGAATTTGTGGAAAATTTATGTAATGACTTTTCTGTGGAACATGAAAAGGTAACGGTTGTACTGGGAAATCATGATTGTAATTATGATATATCTAGGGAAGCATACAAACCGGATGGAGAGATTGATAAAAATAAATATGCTGAAAGATATAAATTGTTCAGTGAATATTTTTATAAACCATTTTTCGGAAAAGAGTATTCTTTGGATCCAGAAGTACAGTATACGGAATATGACGATGATGATGTGAGTATCATTGGTCTGAATTCCTGTTATCAGATTGATCATAAGCAGCCGAAAAAATCTGCAATTAGTATGGATTCGATTATGGCATGTCCGGCTTTAGAGGATGCTTCTTCAAAGATTAAATTGGCAGTATGGCATCATTCGATTTATGGTGAGGATTGCATTGCGAAACTTGATTTTTTATCTACTTTAGCAGTGACAGGTTTTAAAGCATTATTTCATGGACATGTTCATGAGGCTGAGAATCAGAATTTTAAGTATGATGATAAGCGGCATATTGGTGCAATTGGGGCAGGAACCTTGGGCGCAGAAAAAAAAGACCGAGCTGCTGGAATTCCATTGCAATATAATTTGGTTGAGCTTGATGTACCTAGTCGTGAGCTGATTGTACATACAAGAAAAAGAGAAAAAGATGATCGACCGTGGGAAGCGGATGCACGCTGGGGCGATAAAAATAAAAATCCAGTGTCCTATTATACGGTTCCAGTATAATATGGGAAATATAGTGAGGAAGACAAAATGAGTGAAACAACTGATGATAACCAGAAAAAATCAAAAACTACAGAGATAGAGGAGTTTGAGTCTTTATACCGAAACATTCAGAATGATGTGGTGCGAGAGAGAATTAAATCAACAGGAGAATGGTATATACGACATGCTAAGCTCTATAAAATACTTTTTTATGTGTTCAGTATTATAAGTATCGTGTTGCCACTGGTAATATCTTCCATCAATGTATTAGGCACAGGGCACGAGAATGAAATCAGAGTAGTGACTACCATAACCTCAGCTATTGTATCCCTGATAACAGCACTGCTGACTTTCACAAAATGTGGAGAGAAATGGACTTTGTACAGAAGCACGATTGAAATGATGAAAAGTGAGTTAGCGCTATACAGTTGTAAAAAACGAACGGATGAGGAATTAGAGAAGTTAGTATTTAAATTAGAAAAAATAATGAACCAGGAACATAATAAGTGGAGAAAAATGCAACAGGAAGATGAAGCGTTAGACGAATCAATAGAGGATTGTACAAAACAGAAAATTAGGAATGGATGAGAAGTAAAAAATATGCTGATTAAAAGAGTGCATCGTGGTCAGACTGCATAAAGAAAAAATACAATTTTCAAATAGGATTATAAATTTCCAGAAATAGTTTTTCCTGAAAGAAAATAAGAGAACAAAAACTGAAAAAATTCCAATTTCCTGTGGATTCTTCCCTCATGAGACCGAGCTTTACTTGAGGTTAACAATATTAAAAAATTGAGTATAGAGAATATTTGAAAAGGAGCCTTTTGTGGAAACAACATTACTAATCATGGCCGCCGGCATCGGTTCCCGTTTCGGTGGTGGAATTAAACAATTAGAACCTGTCGATTCATCCAATCACATCATCATGGACTATTCCATCCATGATGCAATCGAAGCTGGTTTTAACCATATGGTTTTTATTATCCGCAAGGATATCGAGAGAGAATTTAAAGAAGTAATCGGTGAACGCATTGCCGATATCTGCAAAAAGTACAATGTAACTGTAGACTATGCTTTTCAGGATATCAACGATATTCCAGGAACTTTGCCAGCTGGACGGACGAAACCTTGGGGAACCGGACAGGCTGTTTTGGCAGCGAAGAAGCTGCTGAATACTCCGTTTATTGTGATCAATGCAGATGATTATTACGGAAAAGAGGGCTTCAGAGCTGTTCATGAATATCTGGTAAACGGTGGGAAATCCTGTATGGCTGGTTTTGTGCTGAAAAATACGTTGTCAGATAATGGCGGTGTAACCCGTGGTGTTTGCAAAATGGATGAGCAGAATAACCTGACTGAGGTTGTAGAAACGAAGAATATTGTTAAGACTGCAGAGGGTGCAATGGCAGATGGTGTAGCTCTGGATACAGATTCTCTTGTTTCTATGAATATGTGGGGATTAACACCAGACTTCCTGGAGATATTGGAAACTGGTTTTGCCCGTTTTTTTGAAAAGGAAGTTCCAGCGGACCCGTTGAAAGCTGAGTATCTGATTCCGACTTTTATCGGAGAATTACTGGCTGAAGGAAAAATGGATGTGAAAGTGCTGCGTACCAATGATACCTGGTATGGAATGACTTATAAGGAGGATGTCATGGCTGTCAGGGACAGCTTTAAAGAAATGTTTGAAAAAGGAATATATAAGGCAGATTTGTTTTCGGATCTGTGATATACTGGAGCCATGGGAAATCACCGTGGCTTTATGTTTTATATTACGAGAGAAAGCATTATAGCTTGATGTTTCCATAGCGGTCACTCCTTATAAATTCAAGATGGTTAATGGCATCCTGGGTGTGGAAGCAAAATTGATCTTTTAAGCAATTGGGCAGCAATTTTTTTATGGTAACTTTATTGGCTTGTTTGAAGAGAATAATGTAGGACTATTTATAAAATAAGGGAAAATAAAAATGGATAAAAATTATTTATTAGAAAACTGTAAATATTGTGGAAATAAGGGATTGTTAAAAATTGTAGGGAGCTATAAACAACATTTTACAGATTATGATGGTGGTGAACCTGTTTTTCATACTGATACATTGTGGAGAATGTTGGAATGTCCGGTATGTAATAAAATTTCATTGCATCGAACTTATTCTGATGATAGTATGTTTGTCCCAGAGGAAGGATATTTTTCAGATGAATCTATAGAATATCCAGGAAATAGATACGATTTTAGCTATGTTCCTGAAAGCATTTTAAAATCATATCAAGCTGCTATAAAAACTTCGAAAGTTGATTTAAGTGTATGTTTGATTGCTATACGGGCTGTATTGGAGAAAATTTGTAAGGATCGTGGTACGAAGAAAAAGAATCTTAATGCAATGTTGAAAGAAATGGTAAGCAAGAATATTTTACCAGATACATTAGATCAATGTAGTTTTTTGATTAGAAAACTTGGAAATTCTGGTGCTCACGGTGAAGACATAGATTTATCACAGAGTGATGTTTTGGAACTCATTGATTTTATTGAGACAATTTTGTATTACATATATGAGTTGCCGGTAAAGATTTCTAATGTCAATAAAAAATATAATTTGAAACTTGAAAGTATAAATAAAACGGATACAGATATAGAAAATACAGCTGTTTGATAAGTACTGCAAATAGATAATGTTTAAATACGGTGTTTTTTCACCGCTGCAAATTTATGGGAGGTTTGTTGTGAAAGAAAGAGAACTTTATAAGGTCGCTTCTGCTTTTCGCAATGCAATAATAGAAGCGAAGAAGAGTGATGAATTCAATTTCCGGGATCGAATGCATAGATTCCCTGTAGGATGTTGCGATGATTCATGCGATTTGCTTGGATTTTATTTATGGGAGAAATATAAAATTCACACGAATGAGAGAAATGGATATTATGATGTTGAAATGACCAATCATGTGTGGCTTATTACAGATGATAAAATTATTATT
>ERZ772854.2141-NODE-2141-length-15671-cov-4.056737_pt1 | contig 15671 bp, 13 predicted proteins | sample MGYA00580844_ERZ772854 | MGnify/ENA primary metagenome ERZ772854 (study PRJEB29015, sample SAMEA2737727) | human gut metagenome | biome: human gut; feature: human-associated habitat; material: faeces | place: China | collected 2012 ...
CTTCGAAAATTTGTATTTCCGTTTCTAAGTACAGGAGTGTTTTACCATGATTAAAGGTTAAAATTGGTGCTGGGAAATCGGGTCTGGTGCGTAGAAGTAACCAACTTTACGCGCTTCTTTGTCTAACTCTCCGTTCAATACGCATGCTTCTACGACGGCAGTTTGATTATTAGATTGCAATAACAAGATATGATTCAATCTCGATAGATTAAGTAGAATACCACCGTCCAACCGGCACCTTATGCTCATTTGCAAATTTCAATATCTTTTGTACGTCTGCAACTGATTCAGCAAATACCAAAGCAATCGGTACCCCTATTGCCGTTGTTTCCTGTATGTATGGATTCTTTCGGTATTTCTCTATCTCGCTTGAATCTATGATTACCTCTCCATCCAAGTCAATTAGTTCTGTTAAACTAATACTCTCCTCCCAATAAAAAACGTCCCGTCGCAAGACATATGCCTGCAACGGGACGACTTTTGTTTATTGTTCCTACCAACCAATATGGTGCCTACCGGTTGGGGCTGTTAATCTACCATTCTCATAATCATTGAATACACCATGTAGTACATCGAACGCCTGACGCAATTGTTCTTCAGTGATTACTAGAGGTGGTTGGAATCGCAAAGTGCTACCTTGTAACGAAATCATCAAAACACCACGTTTAAATAGAGCATATAAAATGTAATTAGTGGCATCAGTGTCTCGCAGCCCAGTTTTCGGATCAACAATATCAATTCCACCGTTCAATCCATACATGCGTACACCGCCAATGAAATCATAACGTTTCTGCTCACCTTCAAAGAACTCACGTGCAATCTCGCCTAGCTCTTTTGAGCGCTCCATTAAATGTTCATTCTCAATAACATCAAGTGTAGCCAACGCGGCGGCTGCACTCACTGGATTTGCCGCAGTCGTGTACACATTTGCTGGACTTTCTAGACTTTCCATAATTTCACGACGGCCTAGAACCGCGCTAAGTGGCATTCCAGATGCCAAAGACTTACCCATACTGATCAAATCGGGGTGTAGGCCGAACCGCTGATATGAGAAGAACGTTCCAGTACGTCCCATTCCTTGATTAACTTCATCGACTGCCAGCAAAATGCCATGTTCTTTAGCGAATTGAGCAACCTTTTGCCAATATAACTTAGGTGCTGCTGCAATCCCACCATCACCCTGAATTGGCTCAATCAAAATAACCGCCGTCTCATCAGCCGGTAAATAATTGTTGAACGGCTCCAAAAACGCCTCAAACATTCTGTCGGTAAATTTTTCTTCTGGTTCCTCCGACTGCTTCTTCCATGGGGCTGGGAAAGGCACCTTGAAGAATCCAGGCAACAATGGTCCGATCTTGCGAACCATGTTTAAACTAACCCCAGACGCAGTAATAGAACCATATGTTGAACCGTGGTAGGCTCCTGTGTAACTCACCACATTTGGCCGTCCAGTATACCCACGCGCAAATTTGATTACAGCGTCATTTGCGTCCGATCCAGAATTTCCAAAAGCCACCATCCAATCGCCTTCTTCAGGAACTAGATGGGCTAGTCGGCTAACCAATTTTGCCTCAGTCGACGTAGAAAAATACGCAGGCGTATAATGAACCAACTTTTGAGCTTGCTCAGTAATTGCCTTCACAATTGCTGGATGCGCATGGCCAGTGTTTGTAGCACTTGCGCTAGCTAATAGATCAATATATTCGTTTCCTGCGACATCGCGTACTACGGCGCCTGTTCCTGAATCAATCACCATGTCAAAATAATAAACACGGTCCGCACCTGCGAAATACTTTTCTTCGTCATCCAAGATTTCATCATTTCTAGTCATATTCTTTCACGCCTCTCTTTAAACAGAAAAACATTTTAATCTCTAAAAATACCGCCAACGCTTCTTTACTTTCGGGCCTGTTTACGTCGTGTATCTGAATGTTTTGCGCCGTATACAAAGTACAAAATCAAGCCAAGCAAAAACCAAACCAATGCGTAAAGCTTTGCATCAATGCTTAAGCCCCAGAAAACCCAGAACGCTAGCAAGAATCCGATTGCCGGTGTTACAGGATAGCCGGGCATTTTGAATCCAGTTGTTGGTAAGTCCTTACCTTCGCGAGGGCGCAGGGCGTACATCGCCACAGACACAAACATGAAGGCAATCAACGTCCCCGCTGAAATTAATTCGGCCAAAAATGAAAATGGAAAAAGTGAACCAACCAAAACACTGACAACAGTCAAGACAATCAGCCCTGAATTAGGCAAGCCCTTCTCGTTAACACGACCTAACCATAATGGCAACATGCCGTCACGACCAAATGAGTATAGCAATCGCGAACCGGCCATCATCATACCAATTAAAGCGGTAAACATTCCGACCACTGCGACCGTTGAGACAATAGCTGCAATCAAAGGATGTCCAGACTCACGCAACGCCCAACCAACGGGTGCTGCATTGTTTACATAACGTGAATACTTAAACATTCCAACTAAGACTAATGAGACACCTGCAAACATAACGACACCAATTGCCAAAGATCCAAGAATTCCTCGTGGCATGGTTTTTTGTGGCTCAATCGCCTCTGCTGAATTTGAAGCAATTGAATCAAATCCGATATATGCCAAGAAAATACCGGATACACCAGCCCAAACACCTTGAAAACCGCCCATTGTGGTACCACCTGGGTTATAAGCGGGAATGAATGGTACATAATTTTTTGGTTCAATAGCGGTAATACCCACAAAAATAAATAGCAATACAGCAGCCGTCTTTAGTACAACCAGCACAACTTCAACTCGTGAAGCTTCTTGGACTCCACGGCTTAATAACATAGCGACAACGATAATGGCGATAAATGCCATAATGTCGATCACTCCACCTTTAGGACCACTAAGATTCGGTGACCAGCCAAACAATGTATGGGTATCTACAGCACCAGAAAGAGCAGCAGGCAAATTTAATCCAACCTGTGACAACAGTTCTCTAAGATTAGCTGATAACCCAGACCCAACAAACGCAACAGCGATAAAGTATTCTGCTAATAAGGCCCAACCAGCAACCCAGCCAAAGCCTTCACCAAATAACACACTAATCCATGAATACGCTGAACCTGCCACTGGCAATGTAGCCGACATTTCTGCGTAAGCCAAAGCTACAAATCCAGCTACAACAGCCGCAGCAAGGAACGATAGGACTACAGCTGGCCCTGCATACTTAGCAGCAACCACACCTGGCAAAGTGAAGATTGACGTCGAAACAATCGTGCCAACTCCCAATGCCAAAAAATCCTTAGTACGCAACACTCGCGGCATATCAGCATCTTTGTCGATATAACTTGAGGCGTCTTCACGTTTCATAAACTGTCCCCACACACTCATACTCTTACCTCCTACAAAAAAGCTGGTATTAAACTGAATACCAGTAACTAAAAACTCTTCTGACCGTTAGTCGCGGTATATACCCATAGCTAACAGTTCACAACAAATAAGCCAGCTATTATCTTTGGCATGTTCTTTAGCTGGACAATATATCAAACCGCTCCTCGTCCAGATTGCTAATGCCATCGTTAGAAGCAATAAGCACCCTGAAATTAAAAGTCGGTTCAACGTTCTAAAGAACCGCCGTGATCACAAGAAAGCGATAGTCGCTATCGCTAGACAGCTGTTAACCGCAATTTACTTTATGCTATACAATCACGAACCTTATCAGCCAAAGCAATTCCAAAACCGCCCCGACCGACAAATGACGGTTCGAGAGGCTATAGAATTTGCCAAGACACGAGGGTTTGAGATTGTACTGTAAAACTCACAATTAGTAAGGGTTTATACCCTTATTTAACTGTGCCTACATCTACGTACAGATTAATGTCATTCTTTTTCAAACTTCCACACCCCGTTTTTTTGCATAGGCATAATTCTAATTACTCTCTAATAAAAGTCAATATTTTTTATGTTTTTTTAATTTAAGTCCAATTTCACATTTTTATTTCTTCAATTCAAGCTTATATAACAAAATAAAAAGCCTTTAAAAGGGCTCTTAATAATAGCTTTAGTTTTGTGAAAAAGCGTTTTTCCAAATTTTTATTAGTAACCAAACAGATTAGAAAATCATTAAATAATCCACCAAAAAAGAGACTGAACCATTGATAGTTCGACTCTAAAATATTTGGTACCGATGACCACTCGCTCACGCGATTGATTGCTGGTACCTTTTTTTGGTGTAAAAATAAAAAAGGACAGACCAGCTGCAACCAGTCTGCCCAAAATACCCTCGAAAGGGTATCCCAACATGGACAACGATATCGGAATTTTAATTAGATTAACAGACTTAAATGTCGATTTTGATCCAAAAGCAGAACAACACTTCAATGAAACTAATTTCAACGGAACCGCTACAATTACTTGGAATATCCTTCTGACATACGCTACCAACTGCCAAAAATGCGGAACTCCAATGGTTCACAACGGTACCAAAATGGTTACTCATAAAGGGCCACGTAGAGCATTCAAGTTTCAAAACTATAGAATTCGAAAGCAAAAATTTCTATGCAAGAAATGTGGACACACGTCCATTGCGCACCTCAGCGACATTCAACCAAACAACCATATCATCGATAAAGTTAAACAAACCGTAATGCGCGCAGCCGAAGGCTTATTCGTTTACAACAAAACAAATTTCCATTACCTACCCCAAAACATCGCGTTCGATGACTTCAAATCAGGTATGTTCGCAACTAGTGGAATGAGCATGATTTTAATCGATTCTGTTAACCACCGCATTCTAGATGTCATGAAGGATTGCGGTGCTGGTCAACTCCGCGCCTATTTCAATCAATACAGCCCAGCAGCTCGATCTGCTGTTAAAACCATAACGGTAGACTTATTTACTCCTTACCGAGCCATGATTAAGGATTTATTTCCAAACGCAAACATCGTGGCTGATAGATTTCACGTTGTAACTCAAGCATACCGTGAACTCAACAAGGTTCGAATCAGCGTTATGAAGCAATTCGGATCAGACAGCAAAGAGTATCGCCAACTAAAGCGGTTCTGGAAACTACTTATGAAGCACGAAACTGCACTTGATTACGCGACCAGCAAAAATCGAATCAATTTTAAGCATGCCTATTTAACTGATAAAGAAGTTATCGACCGCCTACTGGCGCTCTCTGATGAACTGCGTGACGCATACGCTTTCTACCAAGGGATTCTTTACGCCATCGAAACTCGTGATGAAGCTGAACTCAAGTCTGTTCTATACCCCACAAAAAATGATGCCCAATACCGCTCATTGCCAAAGGCAATGAAGAAGGCTCGTCGCACTATCCGCAAGCACTTCGACGAAATAATAAACAGCTTTATCTACGGATTCTCAAATGGGCCAATTGAAGGTGCAAACAATAAAATCAAAGCAATTAAGCGCACGGCATACGGCTTCCGTAGTTTCAAAAACTTCCGTCTACGTATTCTTATCTCATTCAAGAATAGTTTCTACTCAATGAACTATAAGCAAAAGGCAGCTGATTTCAACAATGTGAAGTCAGCTGCCTAAGCAAGGTTCAAAATATTAAATTTTACCGGTCATCAGTACCATTTGACTTTGAACCACTAAAAAGGCGCCAGCATAACGAAACTGGCGCCTTCGCGGCAAAACTTTGGTTTGAGATATTTTTTGAGATTCGTGAGAGGTACAAATTGTTAATCGAGTTTTGCCGCGATGTTTGCTAACGTGACGTCGGCAGTTGACTCAAAGCGAATGTCAGCGTCGTGCAAAATTTCGGCGTTACCGATTCCCAATGACACTTCGCCAGCCCCGTTAATTGCTTGAATACCTGACGCAGCATCTTCCAAACCGATAACTTGCTCTGGTGGCAAGTTCAAGATTTCAGCTGCGCGGACAAAAATTTCTGGATCAGGCTTACCGGCATGTAGCGTTGCTGGGTCAACAATTCCGACAAAGCTATCCGTTAAGCCAAGCTGGTCCAAGATAAACGGTGCGTTCTTTGACGCTGAGGCAACACTGGCCTTGTAGCCCTTGTCGTTCAATTCCTTGATGAAATCTGCCATCCCCGGCAAAATATCGTCCGGCGTCAAACCAGAAATCAATTCAACATAGTGGTTATTCTTCCAAGATGCCAATGCCACCTTTTCATCGTGTGTGTAGTCATCTTGCTTGTTACCAGCCTTCAAAATCATCTCAAGGCTGCCCATGCGGTCAATCCCCTTCAATGACTCTTGCAATTCTGGCGTCCAAGTCACGTTTACTTGGTCAGCAAGGGCGTGCCAAGCTTGCGTGTGAAATTTCGCGGTGTCCGTGATGACACCATCCAAGTCAAAGGCAAATCCCTTAATTTCTGAAAACTTCATCATCTTAGGCCTCCAAAGTTAGCTTTTCACCAGCCAAATCAATCGTCAATGGCTCACCAGACAACAATTCGACGTGTGAACCGTTTTGGTCAACAGCGACTGACAACAAGCGACCGCGGAATAGGAAGCGGAAACTGTAGCCTTGCCACTTATCAGGCAAGAATGGGTCAAAGTGCAATTGATCATCGCGGACACGCATGCCAGCAAATCCTTGCACGATTGATAGCCAGGCACCCGTCATTGACGTGATGTGCAACCCGTCTGACGTGTCGTTGTTGTAGTTATCCAAGTCAAGACGTGCTGTACGCTCGTAGAACTCGACACTCTTATCGGCCATCTTCAAGTCAGCAGCGATAATTGAGTGAACAGATGGTGACAATGATGACTCGTGCACCGTGAATGGCTCATAGAATTCATAGTTGTCACGCTTTTGTTGTTCCGTAAAGGCATCTGGGAAGTAGTACATCGCGTGCAATGTATCTGATTGCTTGATGTATGGTGAACGCAAGATACGGTCCCATGACCAGTGTTGGTTAATTGGCAAGTGCTTTGGATCCAAATCACGGACTGGTACCAATTCCTTGTCCAAGAATGTGTCGTGCGCAACAAAGACGTGACGTGGCACACCGTTGACATCAGTAACGTCCGCTTCAGGCAAGTACATCTTGTCGACAATCTCTTGCCAGTGCTTGCGTTCTTCAGCTGTGACGTTCAACTTCGTTTGGAACTCTGGCGCAACCGTGTCGATGTTTTCCAAAGCGTATGACAAGACCCACTTAGCCATCCAGTTGGTGTAGTAGTTGTTGTTGATGTTATTCTCGTACTCGTTTGGTCCGGTAACACCGTGAATCATGTACGCATCGTTGCGTGCTGAATAGTGTACACGGTCAGCCCAGAAGCGTGCGATACCAATCAACACTTCACTACCCTCGTTTTCAAGCCATGAACGGTCACCCGTCAAGTGCGTGTAGTTGTAGATGGCATAGGCGATCGACGAATTACGGTGGATTTCTTCAAACGTAATTTCCCACTCGTTGTGTGATTCGATACCATCGAAGGTCACCATTGGGAACAAAGCCCCAGCCAAGTCTTGTTGCTTAGCATTGTGGTAAGCCCCTTCGATTTGTTGATAACGGTACTTCAACAATGACTTCACGACAGCTGGATCAGTAACCCCTAGGTAAACTGGAATGGCAAATGCTTCCGTATCCCAATACGTCGCACCACCATACTTCTCACCAGTGAAGCCCTTTGGTCCGATGTTCAAACGCGCATCGTTACCATAATACGTGGCAAATAATTGGAATAAGTTGAAGCGAATGCCTTGTTGGGCCGCTTCGTCACCAGTAATCTGAACGTCGGCCTTTTCCCAACGTTCCGCCCATCCAGCCGTGTGTGCATCATACAAGTCGTCATAGGTTGCTGATGCAATGCTAGCAAAAATAGTGTCAGTTGCATGCTTAACAGCAGCATCATCTGCATAATCACGTGAAGTCGTGACAATCACACGCTTTTCAATGCGCTGTGTTGCCGCACCAACTTGACCCGCAAAAATATTTCCAACTTGTTTGTCTTCTTGCACAACATCAATTGCTGGCAAATCCGACACAAATCGTTGCTGGGCCGCCACTGTAAATTGGGGCACACCAAATGGATTGGGCACAGTTCGCGTCATTAAGAACGCCGTGTCGTTGGTTACTTCTGCATCAAGCACGTCCCAGAATTTTTCATCATAATTTGAATCCTCATTGACGACGTCGCCATCAATCAATGCCGTCAACTGCACATCGTGGGTCTGCCCATCAATAGCTGTGAATGACCACCGCAAATCAGCCAGTTCCTTCGTCGCAACCGAGATGAAGCGATCGACTTGTACCCGCACACCGTTAACCGTAAATTGACGGTGCAGGACACCTGCTTGCATATCCAAAGTGACTTCAAAATCAGTGTAAGGTACCGTTGCTAAATCAACCGTGACCCCATCAATTTGAATAATCGCTTTCACAAAATTCAACGCATTAATCGCCTTACCGAAGTACTCTGGGTAGCCGATTTTCCACCAACCAACACGCGTCTTGTCAGGGAACCAAACGCCCCCAATGTAAACGCCTTGCATAGAGTCGCCGGAATATGTTTCTTCAAACATGCCCCGCATCCCCATATACTCATTTCCAAGTGACGTCATTGATTCTTGCAAACGCTTGTCCGCTGGTTGCAACTCATGCGAGGTAATAGTCCAAGGACTAACTTCAAAAATTCGCTTCATGATATTCTCCTATTTTTAAATTTTTAAACGTGGCTACGGAGCAAACGCCCCACTGACAATGCTGCAATGATTAAAGCAATTGCAGAAACTAACAACATGTGTGGCATTGATGAACCCAACAATGGGAACAAGCCAAATGAGGCAACTGACGCCACAATTTGTGGGATCGTGACGGCCCCGTTGAACAGACCCAAATATGTGCCGTTGTTCTTACCATCCAAAGCTTTCGTCAAAAATGTGAATGGATAAGCCATAATTGCTGACCAGGCAAATCCGATTAACATGAATGACACCAACAAAGCCCATTGGTTATGAATGAACAAAATCGATCCGAACCCAATAGCCCCGAGCAGCAAACTACCGCCATAAGCGAAGCACTCTTGCGCTGGCTTCACCTTAGTCAAAACCAAAGCCCAAAGTACGGCGCCGATTGATTGCACGGCACTCAACACACCAAACCAGTTACCGGCAGCTTGATAGCCGGCTGAATGAGCAGCCGTTGTATGCCAAACCGTATCAGCAATCGTCCCAGTCCCATACGTCCAAAGGTATTGGAAAGCTATCCAGCTAAAGGATTGCACAACTGCCAACTTCCAGAAAATGCTTGGTGCGTGCGTCAGCAAGTGCATCACACTTTCTTTTGGTCCTTCTTCTTGAATTCCGTGATACTTGGTATACGTTTCTGGGTCATATTCCTTCACGTTAATCAGCGCAATGATGGTTGTAATCACCAAGACAACCGCACCAACGTAGAATGAAATCGTCACTGAATCTGGAATGACGCCTGGCTTAGCCGTGTTGGCCACCCCCATCGCCGTTAATGCGAATGGGAAAATTGAGGCTAACACTGAACCAGCATTGGCTAAGAATGATTGCACTGAATACGCGTAACCTTTTTGTTCTTCGTTAACCGTGTCACCGACGACCATCTGGATTGGTTGCATCGCCATGTTGAATGCCATGCCCATAAACAGGATAGTGATGGCACCAAAGATCAACGCGATTGTTGCTTTAAAGCCCAAGCTTCCTGCGTTTGGCAACAAGAACATCACGATAGCTGACACGACCGCTCCAATAATCAGATACGGCATACGACGACCAAATCGGTTCCATGTCTTATCTGATAAACGACCAATAATTGGTTGCACGAGCAAGCCGGCAGTCGGTGGCAAGATAAAGAACCACCCCAGCGAGTGCGGATCAGCTCCCAGTGTTTGTAATAGTCGCCCCAAGTTTGAGCTCTGCAACGAGAACCCCATTTGTACCCCAAAGAATGCGAAACTCAACATCCAAATGGTATGTAATGGTAACGTTGGTAACTTTTGACGAGTGTCCTCATTTGTCATTTTCGTTCCCCTTATAAACTCAATTGTGTTTTTGTTTGCAAATGTAAGCGCTTAATTCACAATTTTAACTATAACCGATCCTAAGATCAAATAAAAGTGTTTTTTGAAGTTACCGGTAACATCTTTGCCTTCCCAGACTGCCCTTATCTCGTTCATATTTTTGTGTTGTGATGGAGATAGATTATTTTGAAAACGTTTTCGTTAGTTTTGAGGAGAATCATTATGGTTTCACTATTAGACGTAGTACGGGAAGCTCACGTCTCGAAAATGACCATCTCACGCGTTCTCAACCACCCTGATCAGGGTATCACCCAAGACTATTGCTGATGTCCAGAAAGTGATTGCCGAACTGGGGTATGTCCCAAACCAGGCTGGTCGTAGCCAGGGACTAACAGTGCCCACCGACTTAGGCATTGTTGGTTTCGATGGTATCTATGTCCATCAACTAGCGGAGTTGCCGCTTACGACGATCCAGCAACCACTTGCAACCATTGCCCAACATATGGTTGCTTTACTGATGAAGCAATTGGCTGGCGAAACAGTGACATCGGTTTACGTTGTACCAGAATTACTGCACGGGGCCACAACTGCCTAAAAAAGCCGGTGAGACACAAAGTCCCAGCGGCTTTTTGGCTATTGTTAGCCCACAAAAATATTCTTACCCAAACTCAACATTTGCAAGTACTCTTCAGATTCACCACCAATAATAAAGGCCGCATTACCTGATAGCACCGTCAACTTACCAGCGTGTGAACGGGCATAGACGCGATCAAATAATTCTTCTTGCAACTTAGCACGATTACTGGCCAATTGCTCCAAGTTTTCAATCACCAGGACATCGTAATCGTCATAACGATCCTTGAACTTTTGCGCCCCAACTTGACCACCACGTTGACCAGCTTCATAGTGTTCCATGAATTGTTCAACTTCAACGATGGTCACACTGGTATCGAACGCTTGGTTAATCAAGCGTTCACGGAACTCGTAATTTTCACTACGAACCAAAATCATCTTCAAATGATCATTGTTTATCACCTCAATCGCCGTCCACTTCCATTGACCTTGTACATCGTCAATATTAATGTCTTCATGTTTAACTCCTAATAACTTCGACAACACTTCGATTTGTTGATTCAACCCGGCAACTTGGGACTTCAAATTCAAAATGACCTGCGATTGACTTTCTCGCCACTTATCCGACGTATGGGCACCATGATGAGCTCGGTCGTGAAATCGACGTGACATTGGAAATTGCGGTTACCTACCAAGACTAGACGTACATTTTCTTATCGCGGACCTACCAATTGCCATTAGCAGCACTCACACCAATTCGGGTCGCTAAATTCGCCCAAAACTTAATATCAGCTAACGAAACACTCCCCAATCTGATGACAGAACAAGTGTAGATACTAATTTAGTAAAGACGTCTCTGTAAGAGCTTCCTGCATAATGCTGTCACCAAATAAAATCAAGATAGTATCGTTGTTTAGAATAGGGTCCAACCTATCAAATTTGGTATCATCACTAGCAAATAAGTCAATATAGCTCTGATTACCCTGGGTATTATTATCTAGTTCGATTTCTGCTCGTTTCATTTTTTCAATTATTTTTCGTTCTAGCAAATCTAACTGTGCTTTTGATAAATGGCCATCTTCACGGCCAAAAAATATTAATTTCTTCCGTCAAGGCTTATTAACACGGATTATTCATGCACTAAATTTTTAACCACAGCTAAATCAGTAAAATACGATAAATCACCTTGAAACTGCCAGTACCTTGGCACAGTTTCAGTTTTTTCCGATTGAGCGTTTTTTGAGACCCGGATTATTCACCAAGGCTTATTAATGTAATGTTGCTGCAGTCTATTAAAAATAGCTTTTGATGCTTGACCGATATATCGTTTATCACCACCTAACAATATATAGATGCCAGGTTTTTTAGACTCATCAATCAACTGAATGCTAGCTAAATCGTCTTTATTCGCAATGACCACAAATGATGGTTCGTCATAGAATATTGAAATGTTATCATTCCCTGACTCTCGGTTGATAATATGTGATTGGGCATGTGATCATCGACCTCTTTTTTAGGCACTATTATACCGCCGAACAAAAAAACAGTCCCCATTATCTACTGGTCAGATAATGGGGACTGTTTTAATAGGTTTTGTTAGGGGCGATAATGTAATTATAGACCCTGTATAGATGATTTATGTTAATTCATATTGTATCCAAAAGTTCGCGTCAGTAATGCCTGCTTCCACCAATTTTCTCTTTCAAAAATATATTTGTCAGATGATTTGCCATCCGCGATTTCTAAAATAGAATATTGAAAATACTGTTTAATATACTCAAACGACAATTTTTTAAGCGCTTCGTTACCACCATGTCCCGTCAAAACGTAGGATTGCCAACGTCCCCATATCATTTCTTCTCCATAAGCTGATCCTACATACTGCTTACCTGAATGTGTATCGGTGATTAAGTAAATCCCTTTTTGGTTCTGTAACGCAGTTCTCCACTCACGATTATTTCGTGAAATAATTTGATGCAGCTGTGACCAATTTATTGTTACGTTCGCATAACCTGGGAAGTCCCGATCTGAAAAGTTATTACTTAATATCTCGACAACCTCCATTGCATCAATGACGGTTTCAGGACGTCGAATTAAATTTTGCGAAGTGTTGTGAAAACTTACAATAACTCGGCCGAAAAACTTTGTGAATTTTTCCATTGGTTCCGCATCGTACCAATAATTAAGCTGTTCATCTATCGTAGGCATTGCTGCAGCAATTGGGACGTCGTTAACAGCGGTTATCTCTAAGATATGTGTTAATAACCAGTTATCTCCAGCAAGTCGAATCAGTCCGATTACTTTTGTGCCGACTTTAAATCCAGTTGCTTTTTTACCTTTCCAAAGGTAATGAAGCATTGGATCATCTGGATCATTTCTGTACCTCTCTAAAGGGTTTTGTTCAATTTCGTTTCCCCAAGATAAAACGAATCTAATACGAAAATCTGAAAAATCATCGATGTTCAATATATCGTTTAGTTTAATCATAATATCTATACACCTATACAAACATCTTCTGTAAGAAGCCTTTTTTCTGTTCCTTAAGCAACTCTAACTTACGTTGATGAAGAGCGATAGTGTCATCTAACTGTTTGAAGAATGAACCAATTTTTTTCTGCTCATTTATTTGAGGAATAAGTATTTTCTGTCTCAAAAAATGCTTTGTGTCTAATTTATTGGAAGAATTGCCCGAAGAAGTTATTGATTTGGCGAATATAGGTGCCATAGTACGTTCAATTTGAATAGCATTCTTCCAATAATTATTATCATATTCATGTTGATGCCTATATATTGGGAATAATTCAGACACCACACCTGCGCCTATATCATTCGCTACAAAACGGCCAAATTTAAATTCTGAATTAGGATGTCCCTCAAAAGCTATATCTCCCTCTCTCATTACGTAAGTGCGGGTGTCGATGTTATTAGATTGAACCTTTTCAGGTCTTTGAAAGTACATTTTTGCAACTGAAATCCAATGATTTCTACCAAATGATCCATCGTTTCTTTCACTTACCTTTTTAAACTCTTCACCTAACTTACGCTCTTCCCAAGCGTCAGCAAACCCTGCAAATCGCAATTCAGGAACTTTGGCCCCATTTTTAGGGAACATTTTTTGCAAGTAGCCTTTTTTCTGTTCCTTAAGCAAATCCAACTTACGTTGATGAAGAGCGATAGTGTCATCTAACTGTTTGAAGAATGAACCGATTTTTTGCTGCTCTTGCTTTTCGGGTACGCAAAATTCAGTTGTCGAAACTGTCTTCCAATCTGAACGAGGCATCTTTGTACCGGATGAAAGATTAGCGGTTTGTTGATACTTTGGTGCCTGAATCAATGCATAAAGGAAGCTTGGTTCAAGCATTTCTTTAGTGCGAAAAACCCAGAAATCCCCAAGAGCCAGTCCTTCAAACGTGGCATGTAACCAGTTATTGAGATATGGGCGCAACTTACCATAAAGCACGTCACCAGCCACAAAATGGATTCCTGAACGTGTATCTCCTGGTTTAGTAACATCCTTATTTAGACGACCCATTCCTGAAATCAAATCCTCAAACTCTACTCGCGGAAGTTCTGCAGTTGATGACTCAGAAACGCGATCAACCATTTTCACAAACTCATGCTGTACCCAAGCATCACTATAACCGTTAAATCGTATTTGAGGCACTTTATTACTCATCTTTGCCTCCAAGTAGTTGCTTAGCTGATGCGATAATCGCCTTGCTATCATCTGTGACCGCTAAATCACTAATCATCGCTAATAAGTCAGCCTCACTTTGTTCAATATCTCGATTAATGTCACCTAGTTCATGGCTAACAGCTACCAAATCAACTGGCTCTTCTTCTTCGAAGGTGTCCACATAACGTGGAATGTTGAGGTTAAAGTCGTTTTCCTTAATCTCTTCAAAGCTGGCCACGTGCGCATACTTAGCAACGTCTTCACGCTTTAAGAATGTCTCCACAATTAAGCCCACGTCTTCTTGGCGTAATTTGTTATTGTTCTTCTGCTTTTCAAATCCCTTTGAAGCATCAATAAAGAGCACATCATCAGTCGTACGGTTCTTTTCCAGAATCATAATAATGGTTGGAATACCCGTATTCGTAAAAATCTTTTCGGGCAAACCAATCACCGCTGAAATGTGACGGTTTTCGAGTAATTCTTGGCGAATACGACCTTCGGCGGCACCACGGAACAACACCCCGTGTGGCAAAACAATCGCCATGCGACCATCTTGCTTCAAGTGATACAAACCGTGTTGTAAGAACGCAAAGTCAGCCTTTGACTTAGGCGCAATCCCTGACTTAAAGCGCGGGTCATCTTCTCGGTTAGTGTTATCCCACTTAAGTGAGTAAGGGGGGTTCGCCATCACGGCATCAAACATACGGGGGCTATCCACCCCACTTTGAACTCCATCCGGCCAGTCTGAACTCAAGGTATCTGCATTATGGATATTGATATCGTTATACTCCACCCCGTGCATCATCAAATTAATTCGGCCCAAGTTATAGGTTGTCGTGATAACTTCTTGCCCATAGTACTTAATGGCCCCACGTACGCCAGCATTCTTCATGTATGACGCTGTTGTCAAAAGCAAAGAACCTGATCCCATGGCTGGGTCATAGAGGCTGTAAGTTGGCATATCTTCACGACCAGCCGTTAGGATCCGCGCCATAATATCTGACACTTGGTGTGGCGTATAGAACTCCCCAGCCTTAGCGCCAGAATTAGCCGCAAACATCCCAATCAAGTATTCGTATAGATCACCGAGCACATCGGCATCTTCGTCCAATTCGATTTGGTCAATCAAACTAATCCAATCCATCAAAGTCTTCGTACGCGTTTGCGTATTGCTACCAAGACGGCTTGAAGCCAAGTCCATGTCGTCAAAGATGCCTTCAAAAGTTGCCTTGGCGCCTTGTTGAATGCCTTGGTTAAAGTGCACTAACGCATCTGCCACGTTGGTAATGTTGAATTGATCCACATTAATGGCTGCTTGCCAGTCACTAAAGAGTTCGCCTGGTTGAATCACATACCCTAACTTGGTTTGCATAAAAGCCGCGGCCTTTTCAGGATTCTGTTCCCAGACTGAGGCCCAAGTTTCGCCACGCAATTGCTGATCCAGCCATGTTTG
>ERZ772854.2145-NODE-2145-length-15641-cov-3.934300_pt1 | contig 15641 bp, 10 predicted proteins | sample MGYA00580844_ERZ772854 | MGnify/ENA primary metagenome ERZ772854 (study PRJEB29015, sample SAMEA2737727) | human gut metagenome | biome: human gut; feature: human-associated habitat; material: faeces | place: China | collected 2012 ...
GTATGAACGCTGCGAACAACTCCTCTTGCCGGCTCTTCTTCACCTCGATCGGCATATGATTCTTAAACATGCCGTAAACCTCGTGGAATACCGCCAACAATAAGCTCTGGGCGATCTCTTTCCGGTAAGGATGCCCTTTCGCTTTCACTTTCTTCCAGAGGAAAGAATGATATTCCTTGATACAACCTATCTCCTCGGCATTCAACTCGGTGACCGGATGCTCCTTGATGTAGAAGAACGCCGGCAAGGTATTCTGTATATGAGGAATGATCTCCTCCATGAAATTCTTGGAGATGACGATGAAGATCCCGGCCACGTCCTCGCTACGTTCCACGTGTTGGATGATCTGATCAGGCAAGGACAATACGAGATGGTTTTCCCCTACGACATATTCCTCCATATTGATCCGTATACGCATGAAGCCTTTCGTGCAAAGCGCGAATACGACGGCGTCTATTCGCATCGGATGGTCGAGCGAGGGAATATCGTCGATGTTATCGAATATGGCGAAATCCTCGTCGATAAAGTCTATGCCGGGTACGTTCTCGATAAGAGAGATACAAGCTTGAGGTAGATCTGTTACGTTCATAATTTATTCTTGTTTGGGCGATAAAATTAGTGAAATAATAGAATAATCCAATTGAAATGTGTCAAATAGGACAATTTGGTTGCAAAACGGAACTTCTTTGGAGTGGATAAACTCATCATCTTCGCGGTATAATAAATCATAGGATATGAAAAGGATGAAAGGCATTGTTTATGGAGGATTATTATCCGTCGTGTTCGTGATGTCCGGATGCTCGGGCAGTCAAAAAGAGGGACGGGATAGCAAAGAGATCCCGGTGGAGATCGTGAAGATAGCGAAGACCGTTCCGGCGGATACAAGGAATTACGTGGGAACGGTAGAGGAGGTCGTATCCTCCTCGATTAGTTTTCAGGTGATGGGTAATGTAGAGCGAGTATTGGTGGGCGAGGGGCAGAAGGTCCGTGAGGGCCAACTACTAGCGGTGTTAGACAAGGCGACGCTGGAAAACGCCTATAATGCCTCGGCCGCTTCCTTGCGACAAGCGGAGGACGCCTATGCCCGCATGAGAACCTTGCACGAGAATAAGAGCCTGCCGGATATGAAATGGGTAGAGGTGGAGAGCAAATTGGAACAGGCCCGTTCCATGGAGCGAATCTCGAGGAAAAACCTTGAGGACCGGAACCTGTATGCCCCGTTCGGCGGCGTTATCGGCAAGCGCATGGTTGAGGCGGGAGAGAACGTGCAGCCCGGGCAACCGGTTTTCTCCTTGTTAAGGATAGAGACGGTAAACGTGAAGATCGCCGTTCCGGAGAATGAGGTCGCCACGCTCGGCGATCAAGCCGCTATGATAAAGGTAGCCGCTCTGGGCGGACAATGTTTTGAGGGGAAAGTGACGGAGAAAGGCGTCGTGGCCAACCCTATCTCCCATACTTACGAGGCGAAGATCCGGCTGGAGAACCCGTCTGGCGCTTTGTTGCCCGGCATGGTTTGCGATGTACGCCTGTCGGGAGAGGAATCCGTGCCGGCTATCGCCTTGCCGAACAACGCCGTGCTGATAGCGAACGACGGGGGGCGTTTCGTCTGGAAGATCGTAGACGGAGAGGCGAAAGCTACGCCCGTACGGACGGGCGACTTGACGGAGCAAGGCTTGTTTATTCTGGAAGGGTTGAACGAGGGGGATATCGTCGTGATAGGCGGTTACCAGAAAATCAGTGAGGGCATGAGAGTGCGTGCGTTATGAGAGAACGTAAAAACGGAGTGATCGAATGGACCATGCGTCATTACCAGATCACGTTGCTGGTGATTACCGTGCTGGTCGGGTTGGGTATTTGGGGCTTGGTGGACATGCCGAAACAGGAATTCCCGGAGTTCACCATCCGCCAAGGCGTGGTCGTGGGTGTTTACCCCGGGGCGACTTCCGGAGAGGTGGAGGAGCAGTTGGCCAAGCCTTTGGAGAGATACCTGTTTACCTTCAAGGAGGTAAAGAAGAAAAAGACGTACTCCATGTCAAGGGATGGAATGGTGTACGTGATGGTGGAGCTGAACGACGACGTGAACAATAAAGACGAGGTCTGGTCGAAGATCAAGCTCGGCTTGCAGAACTTCAAGTCGCAACTGCCCTCGGGCGTACTCGCCGTCATCGCGAATGATGATTTCGGCGATACTTCCGCCTTATTGATCACCTTGGAATCGGAAGACAAGACCTACCGGGAATTGCAGCGATACATGGAGACGCTGGAAGACCGCCTGCGCCGGATCGAGTCCGTATCCAACCTGCGCCGTTACGGGGTACAAAACGAGCAGATCTCGGTCTACTTGGATCCAGACAAGCTAGCCGCTTACGGCCTAGATACCCGTATGCTGATGACAACCTTGTTCACCCAAGGCTTTACCACCGCCTCCGGCTCCTTGGAGAATGGCGGCTTGGACATTCCCATCCACCTTTCCGTGACCTATCCCTCGGAGCGGGAAGTAGGTGAGCAGATCCTGCTGGCCGATGCCGACGGGTATATGATCCGCTTGAAAGACGTGGCCCGTATCGTACGGGAATATCCCGAGCCGGATAGCTATATAACGAACAACGGCAAGAAAGCGATCATCCTTTCCATGGAGATGCGTGAGGGCCATAATATCGTACGATACGGAAAGGAGGTAGACGAGGTATTGCACGCTTTCGAGCGGGATCTTCCCGAGAGTGTCTCGATCCACCGGATCGCCGACCAGCCGAAGGTGGTGGGAGACTCGGTAAGTTCCTTCGTGCGGGATTTGTTCGTGTCCATCGTGGTCGTGATCTTGGTGATGATGGTATTGTTCCCGTTCCGCTCGGCATTGGTGGCGGCTACCTCCATCCCGATCAGTGTCTTTATCTCGATCGGTGTCATGTACGCTTGCGGCATCCCGCTGAATACGGTGACGCTGGCCGCCTTGATCGTGGTATTGGGCATGATCGTGGATAACTCCATCATCGTGATAGACGCCTATCTGGAATATCTGGACAAGGGCTATTCCCGTTGGTACGCCGCCGTCTATAGCGCCAAGAACTATTTCAGCTCGATCTTGTTGGCTACGCTGTGTATCTGCGTGATCTTTTTCCCGTTGCTTTTCACGATGACGGGGCAGATGTTGGATTTCGTGACCTTCTTCCCTTGGACGCTTTCCATCTCCCTCATGGTGTCGCTGGCGGTGGCGATGGTCTTTATCCCGCTGCTGGAGCGGGTCTTGATCAAGAAGGGATTGAAGTCCGGGCGGGAGAATACGGGCAAGAAGAGGTTCAATCTGCTGGATACCGTACAGGCCGTCTATACGAGGGCACTGACGTGGACTTTCCGTTTCCCGAAAACCACGATCGGTCTGGGCGTCTTGACGGTTGCCTTGGCGATCCTGATGATCACCCAACTGAGCCAGCGTATGATGCCGATAGCCGACCGGGATCAGTTTGCCGTCGAGATCTATCTCCCGCAGGGAACCTCGCTGGACCGTACCGCCGCCGTGAGCGATAGCCTCTATAAGCTGTTGTCGGAAGATGAGCGCATCCTGTCCGTCACCTCCTTTATCGGAACTTCCTCGCCCCGTTTCCAAGCTACCTACGCCCCGAACTTGGCCGGGAAGAATTACGCCCAGTTCATTGTCAACACCGCCTCGATAGAGGCCACCCGTAGCGTGTTGGATGATTATACGGACCGGTACGCCGATTATTTCCCCGACGCCTACGTGAAGTTTAAGCAACTGGATTACCAAAACGTATCCTCTCCTTTAGAGATCCGTTTCATGGGAGACGATATCGCCCGGTTGAAGCAGGCCGGGGATTCCTTGATGGCCGTGTTGCGTGAGATGGACGGCTTGGTCTGGGTACACACCAATTACGAGGAGGCCTTGCCCGACGTACGGGTTCGATTGGACCCAGTGGAAGCCTCCCGCCTCGGGATCACGAAGGCGATGGCCTCGGCCGATCTGGCGATCCGTTACGACGGCCTCTCGGTTGGCTCCCTCTGGGAAGGCGATTACGCTTTGCCGATCCAGCTGAGATCCGATAAGAAAGGGGAGGGTGACGCGTTCGATAAGGTCGGCGACCAGTATCTTCCCACCATCGTCCCCGGCGTGAGCGTCCCGCTCCGGCAAGTCTCCACGATCGAGGGAGGCTGGAATGAGGGGCAGATCGTCCGTCGCAACGGCGTGCGTACCTTGAGCGTCTTCGCCGAGGTAACCCGGGGGACCAACCAGAACGCTATGCAGAAACGGATCGAGCGAGTCATGGAAAGCCGTATTATCCCGACCTTGCCCGAGGGCGTGACGTACGAGTACGGTGGAGCCAAGGAGCTGGATTTCGAGACGATGAACCCGCTGATGCAGGGCTTGGCGATCGCCGTGATCATTGTTTTCTTCTTCCTGTTGGTCAATTTCAAGAAGATCGGCTTGGCGTTGGCGGCCCTGTCCTCGTTGCTGCTCACCTTGTTCGGGGCGGCGCTGGGCTTGTGGGCGTTCCATATCGATTTCAGCTTGACGTGCGTCTTGGGCGTTATCAGCTTGATCGGTATCGTGGTGCGAAACGCTATCTTGATATTCGAGCATGCGCAAGACTTGCGGCTCCATAAGCATTATAGCCCGAGGGATGCCGCCTTCGACGCCGGCCGGCGACGCATGCTCCCGATCTTCCTGACCTCGGCTACAACGGCCGTGGGCGTGGTGCCCATGATCATCAGCGGCAGTTCCCTTTGGATGCCGATGGGTGTGGTGATCTGCTCGGGAACGGTCTTCTCGATGATCTTGGCGGTCATCATCCTGCCTGTTTTCTATTGGAAGATATTCGGGAATAAATGAATGATACGGATGTGGATTAGGATATAATATAGGAATGAATATATGCGGAAAAAAGAGATGATAAAAAGATGGATATATGGCATCGTCGGTTCCCTCGTCTTATGCGTGGGGACCGTGAGCGCCCAGCGGACATTATCGCTGGAAGAATGCCGGGAAATGGCTTTGGAGAATAACGCGAAGATGAAGAACGCCCGTTTGGACGTAGAAGAGGCGAGGGAAGGAAAAAAGGAGGCCTTTACGAAATACTTCCCGAATGTCAGCGCCGTGGGAACGGCATTCAAGGCGAACCACGGGATGATGGATATGAGCGTGATACCGGGCCTTCTCGAGTTGTCGATGATGGATGACGGCTTGCTGGGTGGGGTGACCGCTATCCAGCCCGTGTTCGCCGGCGGACAGATCGTGAACGGCAATAAGCTGGCCGACTTGGCGCTCGAGGTGAGCCGTTACCAGATGCGCCAATCCGAGGATGAGGTAGCCCTGACGGTGGAGCGGTATTACTGGCAATGGATCTCCCTTCACGAGAAATTAAGGACGATCGAGATCGTGGAATCCTTGGTGGGGAGTCTTTATAAGGATGTGGAGGTAGCGGTCGGCGCCGGCGTGACGACTCGTAATGACCTACTGCAAGTCCAGTTGAAAAAGAACGGCGTGGCGAGCGACCGCCTGCGGGTGGAGAACGGCTTGCGCCTTTCCAAGATGGTGCTGGCTCAATATATCGGTATCGGGGAAGATGATTTCGAGATCGATTTCACGCTGCCCGCCGAGGTGCCCTCCCCGGAGCTTTACCGGGTGAGCCATGAGGAGGCGCTCCCTACGACACTCTCTTATAAATTGCTGGAGAAGAACGTGGAGGCCGCCCGTCTTCAACAAAAGCTGAAGGTTGGGCAATACTTGCCCACCGTGGGGATCGGAGCCGGGTATATGTATCACGACTTACTGGATAAGGACCGTCCGTTCGGCATGGTTTTCGCTACCGTAGCGATTCCGATCAGTGATTGGTGGGGCGGCTCGCACGCCATCCGGAAGCAAAAGCTTCAGGTGAAGGCGGCCGAGTATTCCCGCCAAAACGCCAATGAGCTTCTGTTGGTGCAAATGCGGAAGCTTTGGAACGAGCTGGAGGAGTCTTATAAGCAAGTCAAGCTCTCGGAGGAGTCCATAGCGACGGCCGAGGAGAATGTCCGCCTTAATACGGACTATTATAAGGCGGGCACGGTAACGCTGAGCGATCTTCTGGACGCCCAATCGCTCCTCCAGCAAAGCCGTGACCAGTATACGGGTGATTATACGGCTTATTTGATCAAACGTACGGAATATTTACAGGCGACAGGGCGTTAATTTGTTTTTTTTCCATATATTTGCTTATTAACAAATAATAAAACGAGAAGTGATGATGAGCTACGCCAATTATCTTTACATAGCGATCCGTGCCGCGGTAGACGCAGGCAAGTCGATCATGGATATCTATAACGACCCCGAATCAGACTTCGGGATAGAGAGAAAAGCAGACAACTCGCCGTTGACAAAGGCGGATAAGGCGGCCCATCGATTGATAACAAACGCTTTGTCCGTTACCCCGTTTCCGGTCTTAAGCGAGGAAGGAAAGGAGATCCCGTTCAAGGAGCGCTCCAAATGGGAGACGCTGTGGATCGTGGACCCGCTGGACGGTACCAAGGAGTTTATCAAGAAAAACGGCGAGTTTACCGTGAATATCGCCTTGGTGGAGAAAGGTGTGCCCGTGTTGGGCGTCATTTATGTGCCCGTCCGGAAGGAGTTGTATTTCGCCTCCTCCTCTGTGGGTGCTTATAAGTTTACGGGAATCGATAGCAGTAGCCAGCCCTCGATGGACGAGATGAAGCAGCGGGCGATACATTTGCCGATGGCGCTGGCGCATCAAGGAGTCGTGGTAGTGGCGTCCCGGTCTCACCAAACGGAGGAGACCACCGCTTTCATCGATAATCTCCGCAAGCAGGGAAAGCCCGTTACGTTGATCAGTAGCGGCAGCAGCCTGAAGATTTGTCTGGTAGCGGAAGGCTCGGCCGATATCTATCCCCGTTTCGCCCCGACGATGGAGTGGGATACCGCCGCCGGCCACGCCATCGCCAAGTCTGCCGGTTGCGACATATATCATATCGACGGCAAGACCCCGCTTCGCTATAACAAGGAAGATTTGCATAATCCGTGGTTTATCGTGAAGTGAGGGGGATGTGTATTTTAAGTTATTGTCAGCGGTGGGAGACGGAGCATGCTCCGTCTCTACAAGCCGTACAATGCATTCTTGTTTATTTGGTTATGAACGAAATTTAGAAGACTACCTTGTAAGAATATAAGTTGGCCCAGAATCAATCATTATTGGTCTATATCCCATATAATCCTAAAAATAGGTTAGCGAAAGGAGTGCGCACTTGAGTATTCTTATTATTTTTGCGCTCTTAAAAGTAAATACATGAATTTTGATATAGTGTTTGTGTTGCTGGCCCTGATCGGCATGATCGCAGCCTTGGTATGGGATAAGATGCGGCCGGGAATGGTTCTTCTGACAGTGGTCGTGTTTTTTCTCTGCGTAGGCATTCTTACTCCCAAGGAGATGCTGGAGGGCTTTAGCAATAAAGGGATGATAACCGTAGCCATGCTCTTCCTTGTCAGTGAGGGAGTGCGGCAGAGCGGGGCTTTAGGCCAATTGATCAAGAAACTGCTTCCCGAGGGGAAGACCACCGTCTTCAAGGCGCAGGCGAGGATGCTCCCGCCCGTGGCTTTCGTGTCGGCGTTCCTGAATAATACGCCGGTGGTGGTTATTTTTGCCCCGATCATCAAGCGATGGGCGGAGGCGGTGAGGCTTCCGGCCACGAAATTCTTGATCCCTCTCTCGTATGTCACGATATTGGGCGGTATATGTACCTTGATCGGTACTTCTACGAATCTGGTGGTGCACGGCATGATTCTGGAGGCGGGATATGAGGGCTTTACGATGTTTGAGCTGGGGAAAGTCGGTATTTTTATCGCTATCGCCGGTATTTTATATTTGTTCGCTTTCTCGAATAAACTGCTTCCGGACTCGAGGACGGATACGGTATCCGAAGACGGGGAGGATGAGAATCCCGGGAATTTCCACCGGGTGGAGGCCGTGCTGGGCGCACGCTTCCCGGGTATCAACAAGACCTTGGGAGAGTTTAACTTTACCCGCCATTACGGGGCGATCGTGAAAGAGGTGAAAAGCGGCGGACAGCGTTTTACCCGTAATCTGGATACGGTGGTGTTGCATGAGGGCGATACCTTGGTGTTGTGGGCGGACGATTCTTTTATCCCTACATGGGGTGAGTCTAGTGTCTTCTTGATGTTGGCGAATGGTAATGAGGCAACGGAGCCGGTATCGAGGAAGAAACGTTGGCTGGCTTTAGGACTGTTGATCTTTATGATTACGGGGGCGACGGTAGGAGAGTTGCCAGTCGTGAAAGAGGCCGTTCCAAGTATGCGCTTGGATATGTTCTTCTTTGTCTGCATTACGACAATCATCATGGCGTGGACTAAGATCTTCCCGCCGAAGAAATACACGAAATACATCTCTTGGGATATCTTGATAACGATCGCTTGTGCCTTCGCTATCAGCAAGGCCATGGAGAATTCCGGCTTTGCCTCCATGATAGCCCGCCATATAATTAGTATGGCCGACGATTTAGGACCGTATGCGTTGCTGGCGATTATATTTATTATTACCAATATATTTACGGAGTTGATCACGAACAACGCCGCGGCGGCATTGAGTTTCCCGATCGCCTTGTCGGTGGCTACGCAATTAGGCGTTGATCCGACCCCATTCTTTGTCGTGATCTGTATGGCGGCGTCGGCTAGTTTCAGTACGCCGATCGGCTACCAGACCAACCTGATCGTACAAGGCGTGGGAGGCTATAAGTTCACGGATTTCGTGAAGGTGGGCCTGCCCTTGAACTTGATCACGTTCTTGATCTCCGTGTTTGTAATACCTATGATATGGAAGTTTTAGAAAATAATATCTATCCGATTTTCGACCGTATGCTGGGTCGTGAGGATAAAGAGGCGCTTCTGGGGCAAAGGGGAGTGATGGTGTGGTTCACGGGTTTGAGTGGCTCGGGGAAAAGCACGATCGCTATCGCCTTGGAGCGTGAGTTGCATAAACGGGGATTGCTTTGCCGCATCCTCGACGGGGATAATATCCGTAGTGGTATCAACAATAATCTCGGGTTCTCGCCGGAGGACCGGGTGGAGAATATACGCCGGATCGCCGAGGTGGGTAAACTGTTTGTCGATACGGGTGTTATAACCATAGCGGCTTTTATCAGCCCGAACAACGAGTTGAGAGAGATGGCGTCCGCTATCATCGGTAAAGCGGATTTCTTGGAGGTTTACGTAAGTACGCCGCTCGCCGAGTGCGAACGCCGTGACGTGAAAGGCCTGTATGCCAAGGCCCGGAAAGGCGAGATCAAGGAGTTTACCGGGGTTTCCGCCCCGTTCGAGGCACCGGAGCGTCCGGACCTGTCCTTGGATACCTCCGTATTGAGCGTGGAACAATCCGTGAGCCGGTTGTTGGAGTTGATCGTACCGAAAGTAGAAATTAAACACTGAAAAAAGATATGTCTGATTACAAGTTAAGTCATTTACAGGAGCTGGAGGCCGAGTCTATCCACATCATCCGTGAGGTAGCCGCCGAGTTCGAGAATCCTGTTATGCTTTATTCCATCGGGAAGGATTCTTCCGTGATGGTCCGTCTGGCCGAGAAGGCTTTCGCTCCGGGTAAGGTTCCTTTCCCGTTGATGCATATCGATTCGAAATGGAAGTTTAAGGAGATGATAGAGTTCCGTGATTCTTACGCGAAGAAATTCGGCTGGAACTTGATCGTGGAGTCTAATATGGAGGCTTTCCATGCGGGCGTGGGCCCGTTCACGCATGGAAGCAAGGTGCATACGGACTTGATGAAGACGCAGGCCTTGCTTCATGCCTTGGATAAATATAAGTTCGACGCCGCTTTCGGCGGCGCCCGCCGTGACGAGGAGAAGAGCCGTGCGAAGGAACGTATCTTCTCGTTCCGCGATAAGTTCCATCAATGGGACCCGAAGAACCAGCGGAGTTGTGGGATATCTATAACGCCCGTGTGCATAAGGGCGAGAGCATCCGTGTATTTCCGCTATCGAACTGGACGGAGCTGGATATCTGGCAATATATCCGTCTGGAGAATATCCCGATCGTTCCCTTGTATTTCGCCAAGGAGCGTCCGTGCGTGGAGATCGACGGTAATTTGATCATGGCGGACGACGACCGCTTGCCGGAGCAATACCGGGACCAGATCCGTATGCGTATGGTCCGTTTCCGTACGTTGGGCTGCTGGCCGCTGACCGGCGCCGTGGAGAGCGAGGCGGATACGATCGAGAAAATCGTGGAGGAGATGATGACCACGACGAAGAGCGAGCGTACGACCCGTGTGATCGACTTCGATCAAGACGCTAGTATGGAGCAGAAGAAACGGGAAGGGTATTTTTAACACAGAAGAGACATGGCAGATACAAAATTAAATATAAAGGAATTCCTAGATAAGGACGAGCAGAAGGACCTGCTGAGATTCTTGACCGCCGGCTCGGTGGATGATGGCAAATCGACCTTGATAGGCCGATTGCTGTTTGATAGTAAGAAAATATACGAGGATCAGTTGGATGCCTTGGAGCGTGACAGCAAGCGTATGGGCAACGCCGGCGAGCATATCGACTACGCTTTGTTGCTGGATGGCTTGAAGGCCGAGCGTGAGCAAGGTATCACGATCGATGTGGCTTACCGTTATTTCAGCACGAACAACCGTAAGTTCATCATCGCCGACACCCCGGGGCACGAGCAGTACACCCGGAATATGATCACGGGTGGTTCCACGGCGAATCTGGCGATCATCTTGGTGGATGCCCGCACGGGCGTGATCACGCAAACCTGCCGTCACACCTATCTGGTATCTTTGCTGGGGATCAAGCATGTGGTACTGGCCGTGAATAAGATGGACTTGGTGGACTTCGACAAGGATACGTTCGACCGGATCGTGGCGGATTATAAACGTTTCGTGGAGCCGCTGGATATCCCGGATATCACGTATATCCCCTTATCGGCCTTGGATGGCGATAACGTGGTGGAGAAGAGTGATCGCACGCCTTGGTACGAGGGTACGTCTTTATTGGATTATCTGGAGAACGTGCCTATCGACTTGGATCGTAACTACGAGGACTTCCGTTATCCGGTGCAATACGTGTTGCGCCCGAATCTGGATTTCCGTGGGTTTAGCGGCAAGGTGGCCAGCGGTATCGTGCGTAAGGGAGATACGGTGATGGCGTTGCCTTCCGGGAAGACCTCGAAGGTAAAGAGCATCGTCACCTACGAGGGTGAGTTGGAGCAGGCTTTCCCTCCTCAATGTATTACGATCACCTTGGAGGACGAGATCGATATCTCCCGTGGGGAGATGCTGGTGCACCCGGATAACTTGCCGATCCGCGACCGTAATTTCGAGGCCATGCTGGTGTGGATGGATGAGGAAGCCATGGACGTGAACAAGCAGTTCTACATCAAGCAGACCACTCATACGACACGTGCCCGTGTGGATAGTATCCGCTATAAGGTGAACGTGAACACGATGGAGCAATCTTCCGTGGATCATCTGGAGCTGAACGAGATCGGCCGTGTGGTATTTACTACCGGCAAGGAGTTGTTCTTCGATCCGTATAGGAGGAATAAGCAGACCGGCTCGTTTATCTTGATCGATCCGATTACGAATAATACGTCCGCCGTGGGTATGATCATCGACCGTGTGGACGCTAAAGATATGGTGACGGAAGACGCTTTGGCTACCTTGAACCTCCCGGAGATGGGAATCGGAGAGGAGTATTATGAGGCGATCCGTAAGGTTTGTGAGGAGTTGGGCCGGCAGGGCGTATCTGTGAAATGTATAACGGAAAAACGATAGGATATGGGATTGTTGGAGTTTGATAAGCTGCCGATCAATACGTTGGTCGGGGCGGATTGGGATACGTTCAGGAAGGTGACGGCCCGGCAGCAGATAGACAAGGGCTTTAAGGGGAAGTATCGCCTTACGACCGGTGTTTGCCGCCTGTTGAGCGCCTTGAAGCCGATCGAGGATAGCCGGTTCAAGAAATTGGCCGATAAGCCGCTGGAGATGGACCCCTTGTTTATCTTGGGGCATTGGCGGAGTGGTACGACTTTTGTTCATAATATCTTCGCCTGCGATAAGCATTTCGGTTATACCACGACGTACCAGACGGTATTCCCGCACCTGATGCTCTGGGGGCAGCCTTTCTTCAAGAAGAACATGGCTTTCTTGATGCCGGATAAGCGTCCGACCGATAATATGGAGTTGAAGGTGGATCTTCCGCAAGAGGAGGAGTTCGCCTTGTCGAACATGATGCCTTATACGTATTATAATTTCTGGTTCTTCCCGAAACGCTGGATGGAGTATTGCGATCGTTACTTATTGTTTAACGATATCACGGAGGAGGAGCGGCGGATCTTCATGGATACTTTCATGCGTCTGGTTAAGGTTTCCCTCTGGAATACGAACGGTACGCAGTATTTGAGCAAGAACCCACCGCATACGGGGCGTGTGAAGACTTTGCTGGAGATGTTCCCGAACGCTAAGTTCATCTACTTGAAGCGAAATCCGTATACGGTATTCGAGAGTACCCGCAGTTTCTTTACGAATACGATCCAGCCATTGCGTTTGCAGGATATCACGAACGAGCAGATCGAGGCGAACTTCATCGAGGTATATCGCCGTCTTTTCTATAAGTACGAGGAAGAGAAGCACCTGATACCGGAAGGCAATCTGGTGGAAGTGAAGTTCGAGGATTTCGAGAAAGACGCTTTCGCCATGACGGAAAATATCTACGGGACATTAAACTTACCCGGCTTTAAGGAGTCGAAGGCGGATATAGAGAAGTATCTGGGCAAGAAGAAGGGCTACAAGAAGAACCAATACAAGTACGAGGATCGTACGGTGCGGCTTGTAGAGGAAAATTGGGGCATGGCCTTGAAGGAATGGGGCTATAGCTTATAAATAAAGGGTTAGATAGGTATTAAATTGATAGAGGGATGGGTTTGAGTTTAAGAAAGAAAGCGTTATTTTTGGCAATCGCTTGTATGCCTCTGTCCGTGGTTCTTGCGGACGGGGATGGGGTGACATCGGAGAATGTGGTGCCCTTCGCTTATGGAGACATGGATAATTGGATTGTCCGTGAGATTCATGAGTCTGGCATTATCGGGGGAAATACGAAATGGCTTTATGAGCTGGGGCCCTCGGATACGATTGTCGGTAATACGGCGTTTCGTAATATGGGCGGTTCTCCGTGGGCTACTTCCAACGTGATGGCGAAAGTGGCGGGAGTGGTGAAAACCAATACGTCTGTTTTCCCGGAGAAACGGGGGGATGGGATGTGCGCCCGCATGGAGACCCGTTATGAGAGCGTGAAGGTTTTCGGTTTGGTGGATATCGAGGTGATCGCCGCCGGCTCCGTTTTCTTGGGTACGGTGCATGAGCCGATCAAGGGAACAAAAAACCCCCAAGCGATGTTACAATCAGGAGTGCCTTTCTCCAAGAAGCCGAAAGCGTTGCGGTTTGATTATAAGGTGAAAGCCGCTCCCGAGAAGAATCGGGTACGTAGTACGGGGTTCAGCCGTAAGAGTACGGTGGCCGGGCAGGATTCCTTGGCGGTGATCTTGTTGTTGCAGAAACGATGGGAAGACGAGGAAGGGAATGTTTATTCCAAGCGGGTCGGTACGATGGTGCAACGCTATACGGAATCTACCCCTGATTGGGTAAATGACGCTACTTACCCGATCCTTTATGGAAATATAACATCCAAGCCCGAATATAAACCGTATATGCGTATACAAGTAGAGGAACGTTATACGTTAAATAGTAAAGGAAAAAGCGTTCCTATCCAAGAGGTAGGCTGGGCGGAGCCGGGCGAGGCACCTACGCATATGGTGTTGCAGTTCACCTCCAGCCACGGAGGGGCCTATATCGGCTCTCCGGGAAATACGTTTTGGATAGACAACGTAGAATTAATATACTAATATGGTCGAAGCAAAGATAAAAGCCCTGCGTGATGAGCTGGAGCGGCATAATTATAATTATTATGTGCTTTCGGCACCGACGATATCAGACTTTGAGTTTGATAAGATGATGAAAGAGTTGCAGGAACTGGAGGCGGCGCATCCCGAGTTCGCCGATCCGGATTCCCCGACCCGGAGGGTGGGGAGCGACCTCTCGAAAGAGTTTGAGCAAGTGGTACATAAATATCCGATGCTTTCGTTGGGTAATACGTACTCCGAGGATGAGATCCGAGATTTTTATGATCGTACGGTCCGCTCCTTGAATGAGCCTTTCGAGATTGTGGCGGAGCTTAAATATGATGGCACTTCTATCTCTTTGACCTATGAGAAAGGACGCTTGACGCGTGCCGTGACCCGTGGCGACGGTACTCGTGGTGATGACGTGACGGCGAATATCAAGACCATCCGTTCGGTTCCATTAAGACTCCGGGGTTCTGATTTTCCGGAGGAGTTCGAGATCCGTGGCGAGGTATTGCTGCCTTGGGCGGAGTTTGATCGCTTGAATAAGGAACGGGAGGAGCAGGAGGAACCCTTGTTCGCCAATCCTCGCAATGCCGCTTCCGGTACGTTGAAACAGCAGAATCCGGCTATCGTGGCCTCCCGTAAGCTGGATGCTTATTTCTATTATTTATTGGGTGAGAACCTGCCGGCCGAAGGGCATTATGAGAATTTGCAGGCGGCTCGCGCATGGGGTTTTAAGATTCCGGACGTGATCCGTAAATGCCAGAGCCTACAGGATATATTCGATTATATCGCTTATTGGGATGTGGAACGTAAGAACCTGCCCGTGGCGACGGATGGAATCGTGTTGAAGGTAAACTCGCTTCGTCAGCAGAGGAACTTAGGTTTTACGTCGAAAAGCCCTCGCTGGGCGATCGCTTATAAGTTTCAGGCAGAGCGTGCCGAGACTCGCTTGAACTCGGTCTCTTTCCAAGTGGGACGGACGGGGACGGTCACTCCGGTGGCGAACCTCGAGCCCGTATTGTTGGCGGGGACGGTGGTGAAGCGGGCTTCCTTGCATAACGCCGATATTATCGAGGGGCTTGACTTGCATATCGGCGACCAAGTGTATGTGGAGAAAGGCGGGGAGATCATCCCGAAGATCGTGGGAGTGAACGTGGAGGCTCGTTCGATGCTGATGGGGGATAAGGTCCGCTTTATCCGTGTGTGTCCGGAGTGCGGGACTCCTTTGGTGCGTCCGGAGGGAGAGGCGGCGCATTACTGTCCGAACGAGTCGGGCTGTCCTCCTCAGATCAAGGGGCGTATAGAGCATTTCGTGACCCGGAAGGCGATGAATATCAATATAGGCCCGGAAACGGTGGAGGATTTGTACAACGCCGGTTATGTCAAAGACTCGGCGGACTTATATACGTTGACGGTTGCCGATTTATTGCGTCTGGAACGGTGGGCGGAGAAGAGCGCCCAGAATCTGATGTCGAGTCTGGAGGAATCCAAGCAAGTTCCTTTTGAGAGGGTCTTGTTCGGTCTGGGGATTCGTTTCGTGGGAGAGACGGTCGCTAAACGCTTGGTCTCGGCTTTCCATTCGATCGAGGCATTGGAGCAGGCGTCCTTAGAGGATTTGGTAGCCGTGGACGAGATCGGCGAGCGGATCGCCCAGAGTGTATTGAGTTATTTCTCGGACGAGAAGAACCGTACGTTGGTGAAC
>ERZ772854.2168-NODE-2168-length-15484-cov-5.750535_pt1 | contig 15484 bp, 7 predicted proteins | sample MGYA00580844_ERZ772854 | MGnify/ENA primary metagenome ERZ772854 (study PRJEB29015, sample SAMEA2737727) | human gut metagenome | biome: human gut; feature: human-associated habitat; material: faeces | place: China | collected 2012 ...
AGCAGAGCGTATTCTCTGCTCCCGACTCTGAAATATTTGTATACAGGCTCGTTGAATGTGCGGTAGTCGTCAATGGCGTAGGTGTTGTTGCCGATCTGCACGGTGCGTATCTTGTGCGAGTCGCGGTTGCAGACATAGATGTTCCCGCGAATAAGAGTTATGCTCGTCGGATACGAAAACGCGCTCTGCGCTCCGCCGCCGATTCTGAGCAGAACGCGGGCTTCGTCTATCGAATAGTTTATTATCGCGTCGCTCCGGCACAACGCACCAGAGCGATTTTTCATATGCAACGGGGTTGCACGCCGGCGCGCCCTGATATGTAAATTCATATCGCCTCACGCATGAACCCTCGGGCGTGAAGAGCGAGAATGTCCCGGCTCTGTCGAGAGTGACAGTGCAGTTGTTGAAGAACCTTGTCGGCTGAGCGAAGATAAATTCGCCCTTCTGACCGAGCTCGTCCGCTATGCGCGAACCGTTCTGACCGAATTTGCAGGAGACATATTCGCCCCTTGTTATCGGCGTTGATATGCTTGTCTCGCAGTCGTATGAATAGAACGAGACTCTGCACGATCCGTTTTCAAGCATCTTCTTTTCTGCATATATAAAACCCCCGTCGATAGGGGTGATGTCGACAATGTCGGCGTTAAGTATGCGCTGCAACAGCTTTTCCTCCGTTTCCGGCGGCTCTCAGCCCGCAAAAAATGCGGCTTGCGGCCGCTTATGTGCTATATAAAATAATAAAAAAGAAACGAGCACCCCGCTTGAGCAATAGCTGTACGGTAACAAACCCATTTTTTAGTTATGATTGTAAAAAGTCAAATAAAAATTAAAATTAATTTTTTAAATTGTTCAGATAGATATATTATGCTATGATTTATTTTATAATATATTGAAAACGAAAGTTGCAAAAATAGCTTTTGCTAATTTAAAAAGTGAATGAAAAAGGGGTATATTAATGACTGGAGAAAAATTTACATTAATGCAATATTCAGTGAATGCAATACTAGGGTTAATCGAAGCAGAAGATTTTGTAATACCTGAAATTCAGCGTCCGTTTGTTTGGAAGCGCAGTCAGGTTAGAGACTTGATTGATTCATTATATAATGGATATCCAACAGGATATATAATTACTTGGAAAAATCCAGATGTAAAAACAAAAGATGGTGGAAAGGCAAATGGTAAAAAGGTTTTAATTGATGGGCAACAGAGGGTAACTGCTTTGATGGCGGCAATCTCAGGTAAAGAAGTATTAGATGATGATTTTAATAAAGAGCGTATAAAAATAGCATTTAATCCTTTAACAGATGATGAAACAAAAAGGTTTGCAGTACAAGATGCTTCTCATCTCAAAGATAAAAAATGGATTCCTGATATATCAATATTATTTTCAACAGGATTTAAACAGAGAGCATTTGAAAATGAATATGCAAATAATAATCCAGATGTGGATTTAGATGAATTGTCGGAAGTTTTAACAAAGTTAAAAAGCATTGCAAATCGTCAGATTGGTGTAATTGAACTAGATGCAACATTAGATATTGACGAAGTAACTGAAATTTTTATTCGTATCAATTCTAAAGGTACGTCATTAAGTCAGTCTGATTTTGTTATGTCAAAAATGGCAGCAGATTCGGTACATAATGGTAGTTTAATGAGAAAGACAGTGGATTATTTTTGTCATTTGGCAGTTAAACCAGATTTTTATTCTCATTTGGTAAATGACAAAGAATTTCAAAATTCTAAATATGCAGATAAAATTAAATGGTTAGCAAATGATTATGATGATATCTATGATCCGGATTATGGAGATATGTTAAGGGTATCATTTATGCATCAATTTAAGCGTGGAAAATTGGCAGATTTGGTTAGTTTGCTTTCTGGTAGAGATTTTGTGACAAAAGAATTTCGTGATGATATTGTAGAAGAGTCGTATAAAAAATTAGACGATGGTATTATGAATTTTATTAATAAATATAATTTTTCACAATTCATCATGGCGATTAAAGGTGCAGGATTTGTATCAGGTAAGCTATTAAATTCGAAAATGACACTTGATTTTGCATATACGTTATATTTAATGCTATTAGCTGATCCACAAATTCCTAATGCACAGATTAAGAGATATGTGCAAAAATGGTTTGTACTGTCAACTTTAACGTCAAGATATATAGGTTCTCCAGAAACACAGATGGATAGAGATATGCGAAATATTGGAGAAAAAGGATTTTTGCAGTTCCTTTCAGAAGTGGAGGCATCGTCATTATCGGAAACTTTTTGGAATGTAACATTGCCACAAAATTTGGAAACATCATCTGTTAATAGCCCGGCATTTAATATTTTTCTGGCAGCTCAAATTAATCAAAATTGTAATTCTCTGCTGATGAGAGGAACAAAGGTTAATGATTTGATAACTGTTTCTGGGGATGTACATCATATATTCCCTAAAGAATATTTGAAGAAAAATGGAGTAACAACCAAAACAAAATATAATCAGGTAGCAAATTATATCTATCTGGATACTCAAGTAAACAAGGCAATTAGTGATGATGCTCCAGCAATTTACTTTTCAAAAGTGAAGGAACAGTGTACAACAAAAAATATCATTTTGGGAAATATTGCAGAAGAAGATGTGTTATATGAAAATCTGGCAGATAATTGTATCCCGGATAATATTTTTGAAATGCGGATTGATGATTATGATGTTTTCTTGCAGGAACGTAGAAAGTTGATGTCCTATTTAATTCAAACATATTATGAAGGATTATAATTTTAAAAACTATATAATGGCAATGTAATGTGTTTAGGCGTGGCCGTGGTCATGGGTTCGAATCCCATCTCTGTAAAATTACGGGAGTTGTAGCTTTAGTGTTAGTTTTTTATGGTTACAGTGTTTTATGTAGCAAGGAAGGGGTATCATATATGATATTTAGTTCATTACTTTATACTGTGCATGCACTCATGTTGAACAAAGTAGCTCAGTGGACAGAGCACGGTCTTTCCTAAGCATATTACAAAATATCACACTTATAGAAAAAATAGAAGTACTATGGGAGGAATACATACATGATACACAAAAAAATTGAAATCAAAGCCCACGGCATGGAAGATGTCGGCAATTTATATACCTACTTTCTGGACAGCTCCATTGAGATGCGTCCAAATGAAAAACGCCCGGTTATTCTGATGTGTCCGGGAGGCGGATATGAAATGACTTCTGATCGTGAGGCAGAACCGGTGGCAATGCGTTTTCTTGCCATGGGATATCACGTAGCCATTTTGCGCTACAGTGTCAGTCCGGTGCGCTATCCGGCAGCATTGCTGCAGGTGGCAGGAAGTGTATTGTATCTGAAAAAACATGCAGAAGAGTACCACATCGATCCGGAGAAAATCGTTGTGCAAGGATGTTCTGCCGGTGGTCATCTGGCGGCAGATTACGGTGTTTCCTGGCATCAGAAATGGATTGCAGACGCAATGGCAACGACATCCGAACAGCTTAAAATTGCCGGATTACTGTTATGCTACCCTGTTATTACATCAGGAGAAAAGGCACATGAAGGTTCTTTCCGTAATCTGCTGGGTGATGCCTGTGAGGAAAAGAAAGCGGAATTGTCTCTGGAAAATCAGGTGACAGAGCAGACACCACCAACGTTTTTATGGCATACGGCGACAGATGATACCGTTCCGGTGGAAAATTCACTGTATTTCTTTCAGGCCTGTCTGGAGCATGGCGTGTCAGCAGAATTGCATATTTACCCGGTAGGAGGACATGGGCTGTCTCTGGCAAATGAGGAAACCTGTCGTGCCAACGGTATCGGTGTGCAGAAAGAATGTCAGAGCTGGATTAGTCTGGCACAGATTTGGTTAGAACATATATTTGAAAACTAAAAGAGATTGTTAAAAACTCAGAAAAACGTCTGTGATGTGGTAACTTTGAAAAAATTTAAAACAGGAAGTGAACAGTTGGAAGTAACAGAGCGTTTGTTTAGGTTTTGGAAAAGAAATACTCATAAAAAATTAAGTTGAGATATTATTGGAAGCATGTTAGAATCTTCTAGGCATAAAAATTAAGTAGTTAATAAAAACTAGGAAGGAATTTTAATATGTTAACAATGATTGAAGTGTTAAAAGCAATATTGTTTGGTGTAGTGGAAGGTATCACAGAATGGCTTCCAATCAGTAGTACCGGCCATATGATCTTGCTTGACAAATTCGTAAAATTAAAAGTGAGTTCGGAATTTCTGGATTTGTTTCTGGTAGTAATCCAGTTGGGTGCAATTCTTGCAGTAGTAGTTATTTACTGGAATAAGCTGATTCCGCTGTCTACAAAGCATGGATTACATATCAGCCGCAGAAAATGCAAGATGTGGGTAAAAATCATCGTTGCATCCATTCCGGCAGGTGTGGTTGGAATCCTTTGGGATGACGTATTTACGAAATATTTTTACAATTACCAGACCGTTGCAATCATGCTGATCCTGATAGGTATTGTATTTATTGTCATAGAGCGTGCGAATAAGAATAAAATAGCAAGAGTAGATTCTATTGATGATATTTCTTATGGTCAGGCATTTTTGATCGGCGTGTTCCAGATGATCGCCGCAATTTTTCCGGGAACATCCCGTTCCGGTTCTACTATCGTTGGTTCTTTGATGCTTGGTATTTCCAGAACAGCGGCAGCAGAATTTACATTCTTTCTTGCGGTACCGGCAATGTTTGGCGGAAGCGCGATCAAGATTTTGAAATACGACGGTGGATTTAATTCCTCAGAAGTTGCATTACTTGCAATCGGTATGATCGTAGCATTCGTACTTTCCATTATCGCGATCAAGTTCCTGATGTCTTACATCAAAAAACATGATTTCAAAGCGTTTGGCTGGTACCGAATCGTACTTGGCGTTGCAGTTATTGGATATTTCCTTGCAACCAGATAAGTATCGTTCAATTTATACAAAGTAGCCATATCTAATACATGCAGTATTTTATATTGTAAAAATGGCAAAAATTTTTGAACATATTTATCTCAGTCGAGAAGACTCCCACTTCTGCAAGTGGTGAGTAATAACAAGTCTTTCTCAGTGGGAGTACAATCTCCGACTGAGATAAACGCTCCGCGGGGATGTGCAGTGATTCTGAGAAGAATATGTCAGCTTTCGCTGACCAGAATCACGCACCAAGTCTCACGTGCGTTCGACTTGAATTTATGTAAGAGTATTGTATAGATAGCAATTTTTTGTTGCATTATTTCATAAACGTACAAGAAGGCAGAGTCAGATTTTTCTCTGGGAGCGATTGTTAGCGACCGAGACAAATCTGACTCTGCCTTTTCACAACCTATAAAATAGCCACAAAACAAACTAAATAGTGTTCCATTTTGTACAACTTACAAAATTAGCCACAAAACAAACTAAAAAAGTTCCACTTTTCACAACGAACCGTAACAGCCACGAATCACTTCTTTTTTTTACAAGTTTCAATTTCATTTTTGTACAAATCCCAGATGAAATCCCACCAATTTAATGGTACAATAAGTACAGTTAATCAGTCTGAAATAAATGACTGACAAAATTCATGAGGAGGAAAAACGAAAATGGGAGATCAGAAACTGACAGGTCGTGTAACAATCCCGACAGATATTGATGTCGTTCCGGAGACACTGGAACTGATGAAACGCTGGGGAGCAGATGCCATTCGTGACTGCGATGGAACCGATTACCCGGAAGGATTAAAAGATGTAGCTGCGAAAGTGTATTCTACTTATTATACAACGAGAAAGGATAACGAGTGGGCAAAAGCCAATCCGGATGAGATTCAGCAGTGCTATATCATGACAAAATTTTATACTGCTGAATCTGACAAATTATCCATTCATCTGATGACCGGTATTTATCCGGAAATGCTGAAAGTAAACAGCCACGATGACATTCGCCGCTGGTGGGAAGTCATCGACCGTACCACTGGTGAAGTAGTAAGCTGTGATAACTGGTCTTATTCCGAAGAGACCGGAGATGTGACCATTGATCCGGCGACACCATTCCATGATTATACCGTAAGTTTTCTGGCTTATATCATGTGGGATCCGGTGCACATGTACAATGCCGTTGTCAACGACTGGAAAGACGTAGAGCATCAGATCACATTTGATGTGCGTCAGCCAAAGACACATAAATTCAGTATGGAGCGTCTGCGGAAATTCTGTAAAGCAAATCCGCATGTCAATGTCATCCGCTATACCACATTTTTCCATCAGTTTACGCTTGTATTTGACGAGCTTGCAAGGGAAAAATATGTTGACTGGTACGGATATTCTGCCAGTGTAAGCCCATACATTTTAGATCAGTTTGAAAAAGAAGTTGGTTACAAATTCCGCCCGGAATACATCATTGATCAGGGATATTTCAACAATCAGTACCGTATTCCATCCAAAGAATTCAAGGATTTCCAGGCATTCCAGCGCAGAGAAGTTGCAAAACTTGCCAAAGAAATGGTAGACATTACTCATGAGGAAGGCAAAGAAGCTATGATGTTCCTTGGCGATCACTGGATCGGAACCGAGCCGTTTATGGATGAGTTCAAGACCATCGGTCTGGATGCACTGGTAGGAAGTGTCGGAAACGGTTCTACCCTGCGTCTGATCAGTGATGTGGAAGGTGTAAAATACAGAGAAGGAAGATTTTTACCATATTTCTTCCCGGATACCTTCCATGAAGGTGGAGATCCGGTAAAAGAAGCAAAAGAAAACTGGGTAACAGCCAGAAGAGCAATTCTTCGTAAACCGATCGATCGTATCGGATACGGCGGATATTTAAAACTTGCCTGTGAATTCCCGGATTTCGTTGATTATATTGAGAGCGTTTGTGATGAGTTCCGTTTATTGTATGAGAATGCAAAAGGAACCACACCGTATTGTGTAAAAACCGTTGCAGTATTGAACAGCTGGGGCAAAATGCGTTCCTGGGGCTGCCATATGGTTCATCATGCATTGTATCAGAAACAGAACTACAGTTATGCAGGTGTCATTGAAGCACTGAGCGGCGCACCGTATGATGTAAAATTCATCAGCTTTGACGATATCCGTGCAAATGCAGATATTTTAAATGACATTGACGTTATTATCAACGTAGGTGATGGCGATACCGCACATACCGGTGGTTACGAATGGGAAGATCCGCAGATCGTAGAGGCTATCCAGAAATTTGTATACAACGGCGGTGGATTTATCGGTGTCGGAGAGCCGACCGGACATCAGCATCAGGGCAGATACATTCAGCTTGGCAATGTGATCGGTGTGGAAAAAGAGACCGGATTTACTTTAAATTATGACAAATATAACTGGGAAAATCATCCGGATCACTTTATTTTAGAGGACTGCACAAAAGATGTCGACTTCGGAGAAGGCAAGAAGAGCATGTTTGCCCGTGAGGATACCGAGATTCTGGTTCAGCGCGACAAAGAAGTTCAGATGGCAGTGCATGAGTTTGGAAAAGGACGTTCTGTATACATCAGCGGTCTGCCATATTCTTTCGAAAATGCACGAATCCTGCATCGAAGTGTTATGTACAGCTGCCACGATGAGGCAAACTTAAGAAAATGGTATTCTGAAAACTTCAACGTGGATGTACATGCGTATGTGGCAAATGGCAAATATTGTGTTGTTAATAATACTTACGAGCCGCAGGACACAGTTGTTTACCGCGGAGACGGAAGCAACTTTGAATTACACCTTGATGCAAATGAGATTAAGTGGTACGAAATTTAAAAGAATAATAGCGTAAACGTGTAAGATACCTTATAATAAACGATAGGGTATCTTACTTTTTTGTGGGATTGTTGAAAAATAAGTGGAAAAAGAACAGGAGCAAAAAATCATGGCATTACAGCTCATTTACGGAAATTCCGGCAGTGGAAAATCAACCTATATTTATGAAAAAGTCATTCAGATGGCGCAGGCAGACCGCAGGCGCAATTTTTATGTCATTGTTCCGGAGCAGTTTACAATGCAGACACAGAGGGAGCTGGTGCGCCGATCCAAAAATCATGTAATCGTAAACATTGATGTGGTCAGTTTTGAACGTCTGGCATATCGTATTTTTGATGAACTTGGCATTCAGAACACGGTTATGGAAGAAACCGGAAAAAGTCTGGTATTGCGTAAAATTGCAGAGGAAAAAGGCAAAGAGCTGACGGTTTTACGTGGAAATATCCGAAAAATGGGGTATATCAATGAGCTGAAATCCATGATTTCTGAGCTGATGCAGTATGATATTTCCGTAGAAGAACTGGAAGATTTTTTGCATCAGTTAAAACCGGATTCCAATCTGTATTATAAATTATCGGACGTGCATACCATGTATGCGGCTTTTGAGGAATATCTGCAGGGACAGTACGTGACAGCGGAGCGAGTACTGGATGTACTGGCAGAAGCGGTGGATGATTCCAAATTGCTGCGGGATGCAGTGTTTGTATTTGACGGATTTACCGGATTTACTCCGGTGCAGATGAAATTGCTGCATCGCTGTATGCATGTGGTAAAGGATATGTATGTGACAGTGACAATGGATGTGCGGGAAGATCCGTTGGCAGATCACGGGATTCAGGATCTGTTTTACATGAGCCGGAAAATGACGGCGGCATTGTTGCGGGCGGCAAAGGAAGAAACATATATTGTAGAAGAACCGGTATTTTTACCAGTTGGTGAAAATAGCCGTCTGGCGCAATCGCCGGTGCTGGCACATCTGGAACAGAATCTGTTCCGGGTGCGCAGCCACAGATATGAGGAAAAATGCGGGGAATCGTTACGCATTTATTCACTGGCAACACCAAGGGAAGAACTTATCTTTGCGGCATGGAAATTGTCACATTTGACGCGGGAGAAAAATTATCGTTATCATGAATGCGCCATTGTATGCGGGGATGTGGAATGTTATGAAAAGTATGCAAAATCTATTTTTGAATTATATGATATTCCGTATTTCGTCGATACCAAAACGTCGATTCTGTATCATCCATGTATCGAACTGATCCGTGCCGTATTAGAAATGGTAGAAAAAGATTTTTCTTATGAAAGTGTATTTCGATTTTTTCGAACCGATCTGTCCGGGTTTACGGAAAAAGACATTGATTTTCTGGAAAACTATGTGCTGGCGCGGGGCATTCGAGGAGCCTCTAAATGGAAGAAAAAATTTTTGAAACCTATGCGTCATACCGGCAGAATCCGCGTGGAAGAACAGGTACTGCAGCAGGAGCTGGCGCGCGCCAATGCGCTGCGGGAGCGATTCTGGAAAATGTTAGAGCCGTTTTATCTGGCAGCGTCAGAAAAAGAAGTTACGGTATCCGAAATGACAAAGTCATTGTATGATTTGCTCTGTGGGTTACATCTGGAAAAACAGATGAAAGAGCAGCAGGAAGCCTTTGAGGAAGCTGGAGAAGAATTGCTGGCGTCTCAGTATCGACAGATTTACAAAATCGTGATCGATCTGCTGGATAAACTGGTGGATCTGCTGGGAGAGGAAAAACTGTCCATCCGGGATTATGCGGACGTGTTGGAAGAAGGCTTTGCATCAGCAAAAGTAGGAGCAATTCCACCGGGAGCGGACTGTGTGATTCTGGGAGATATTGAGCGAACCCGTCTGGAAGGCATTAAAGTGTTGTTTTTCCTTGGCGTAAATGATGGCACGATTCCGAAAAGTACGGCAAATGGTGGAATTTTATCCCAGTATGACCGGGAATTGATCGAGGAGCAGAAGCTGCAGTTGTCACCGACTGCCAGAGAACAGTCCTTTTTGCAGCGGTTTTATCTGTATCTGAACATGACAAAACCGTCAGAGGCACTGTATCTGACGTATGCCAGAATGGATACGCAGCAGAAGGCGACACGCCCGTCCTACCTGATCGGCACGGTGCAGAAGCTGTTTCCAAATGTGATTGTAGAGGAAATAGAAGCAGATGCATCCGGAACACCGGTTTCACCAAAAAGCAGTCTGGAGACTTATATTTCCGGTCTGACACAGGCGAAAGCAGGAAGCATTACAGAAGAATGGAAAGCGTTGCACCGGTATCTGAGTGAATCAAAAGAATGGGGATCTGTGGTACATGAATTGTTTGCAGCGGCATTTTCCCAGTTTACCGGAGAGCAGCTGGCAGTCGAGACCGCGCGGCAATTGTATGGAACGGTGCTGACCAATTCAGTGACCAGACTGGAGCTGTTTGCCCGTTGTGCCTATGCACATTTTCTGGAATATGGTTTGAAATTGTCTGAACGGGAGACTTACAGTTTTGCGGCGTTGGATATGGGAAGCATGTTTCATGAGATTTTGCAGCGGTATTGTGAAGGTCTGGAAAAATCCTATGACTGGTATACCATCACAGAACCGGAACAGGAAAACTTGCTGCAAACCGCTATGCAGGAAGCAGTTCTTTCCATGCCAAATGAATCCTTGCTGGAATCTGCCAGAAGTGCCTATGTATTGGAGCGGATCTATCGGATCATGAAGCGCAGTATCTGGGCGCTGACGGAACAGATCCGGCATGGAACTTTCAAACCGGCGGGCTATGAAGTGGATTTTGTGCAGGTAAATGAGTTAAATGTGGAAAATATGATGCTGGATGCGGAGCATAAGATGCGTCTGATAGGAAAAATTGACCGTATGGACACCCGCGAGACGGAGGATGCCGTATATGTCCGCATCATTGATTATAAATCCGGAAAAACAACGTTTCAGTTGTTGAATCTGTATTACGGACAGCAGTTGCAGCTTGTGGTGTATCTGAATGCCGCCATGGAGCAGCTGAAAAAAACACATCCGGGAAAAGAGATTGTTCCAGCGGGTATTTTTTACTATCGAATGGATGATCCGATGGTGGACGCAGATGGTGAGGATGAAGAAAAAATCATGGAACATATCTTAAGTGAACTGCGTCTGAATGGTCTGATCAGTCTGGAACCAGAAGTTTATCAGCAGATGGATGTAGGATTGGCGGGCAGATCGGAAGTCCTTCCATTGACACTGAAAACGGATGGAACACCTGCGAAAAAGGGCACATCGGGAGCCGGACGCAGGGATTTTCAGGCGATGACAGCCTTTGTGAATCGAAAGATCTGTGATGCGGCAGAAAAAATCCTGTCTGGTGATATTGATATCCGACCGTTTCAGATGGAGCAGAAAACCGGCTGCGATCACTGTCCGTATCATAGTGTGTGTGGCTTTGATCCGAAAATTCAGGGATTCACCTATGAAAAAAATAAGAAATTAAAGGATGAAGATGTGTGGGCGAAAATTTATCGGGAAGGAGGTCTGCCGGATGAGCGTTAAGTGGACAAAAGAACAGGAAAAAGTCATCAATCTGAGAAACCGGAGTCTGCTTGTCTCTGCGGCTGCCGGTTCCGGAAAAACAGCGGTGCTGGTACAGCGTATTATTTCTATGGTAACGGATGAAACAGATCCGCTGGATATTGACCGCCTGCTGGTTGTGACCTTTACCAATGCGGCAGCAGCAGAAATGCGGGAGCGTGTCGGTGCCGCTATTGAGAACGCATTGGAACAGGATCCGTATAACCAGCATTTGCAGCGGCAGCTGACGCTGGTGCACAATGCACAGATCACCACCATTGACAGTTTCTGCATCCGGATTCTGCGGGATCATTTTCACAAAATTGATCTGGAACCGGGATTTCGCATTGCAGATGAAGGAGAGCTGAAACTGCTTCGTGAGGATGTCTGTGAGGCGGTTCTGGAAGATTTTTATCAAAAGGCAGATCCGGAGTTTTTGCGGTTTGCAGACAGTTATTCCGGTGCAAAAAACGATTTACAAATCAAAGAAATGATCCTGAAATTATATAATTATGCGGAAAGCTATCCGTGGCCGAAGGAATGGCTGGAGACCTGTGTGCAGCAATATGAAGCCGCCAATGAAGCGGAACTGGAAGAAAAAAGCTGGATCAGAGATTTTCTGTCATATTTAAATGTACGTGTGGAGGATCTGATCACTGCTCAGGAAAAATTGCTGGAGCTGACACAGGAGCCGGATGGACCATATATGTATGAGGCATCCATTGCCGATGACCTGCGGCAGTTGGAAAATTTGCGAAAATGTGAACATTTTTCTCAGTGGCAGGCAGCCATTTCTGCCATTGATTTTAAAAATATCGGAAGATCTGGAAAATACGAAGGCAGTGTGGCAAAAAAAGACGCGGTAATGTCCGGGCGCAAGCGGATGAAGGATCAGATTGACAAGTGGAAAAAGACAATTTTTGCGACAATGCTGGAGGTGCAGTTAGAGCGTCTGACACAGACGTCCAAAATGGTGCGGATGCTGGTGACACTGACGCAGGCATTTTCTGATCGTTTTCAGGAAGAAAAGCAGAAGAAAAATATGCTGGATTTTTCGGATGTTGAGCACAATGCGCTGCGTGTACTGGTGGATTCGGAAACGAAAGAGCTGACCGAAACGGCGCTGGAATATCAGCAGCAGTATCGGGAAGTTATGATTGATGAGTATCAGGACAGTAACTATGTACAGGAAACATTGCTGACAGCGGTTTCCGGCGTGAAAAATGGAAACGAAAACCTGTTTATGGTTGGTGATGTCAAGCAGAGTATTTATCGGTTCCGGCTGGCGCGACCGGAGCTTTTTATGGACAAATATCATCGGTTCAGCACCGAGGAGAGCAGTCAGCAGCGCATTGACCTGCACCGAAATTTCCGAAGCCGCCGGGAAGTGGTGGAAGCGGTAAATGATATTTTTTATCCGCTGATGGAAAAAGATCTGGGAAATGTGGCATATGATGCGGAGGCAGCTTTGTATGCAGGAGCGGTGTATCCGGATTATGAGAATGCGGATTGCTGTAAGCCGGAGCTTTTGCTTGTTCCTTCCCAGGAGAGCGGCATGGAACGACGGGAACAGGAAGCAGCGGCTGTGGCAGGTCGGATCCGGGAACTGGTGGAGACACAGGAAATACCGGGAATCACGTACAAGGATATTGTACTGTTACTGCGTTCCATGTCCGGTTGGGCAGAGACCTATCAGAAAGTGTTTGAGCAGGAAGGAATTCCGCTGATTGTTGCGTCCAAAACAGGCTATTTTTCGGCAACGGAAGTACAGACCGTGCTTTCACTGTTGCGTGTGTTGGATAATCCGTATCAGGATATTCCACTGGCAGCGGTGATGAAATCCTATTTTGGAAAGTTTTCATCGGAGGAACTGGCACAGATTCGGTCGGAATATCCGGGAATGCCGTTTTATCAGTGTGTGGAACAGATGCTGCCTGTATCAGAGAAAATTATTGCCTTTCAGGAAATGCTGCAGAAATTTCGTCAGCGGATTCCGTATACACCGATTCATCGTTTATTGCAGGAAATTCTGGATGAGACCGGCTACCGTAATTATGTGGCAGCGTTGCCGGCTGGTGAACAGCGCCGGGCAAATCTGGATATGCTGATGGAAAAAGCAGTGGCATATGAACAGACCAGTTATCATGGATTATTTCACTTTATCCGCTATATTGACCGATTGATGAAATATGATGTGGACTATGGCGAAGCAGAGATTGTCAGTGAGCAGGAAAATGCTGTCCGTCTCATGAGTATCCACAAGAGCAAAGGTCTGGAATTCCCCGTTGTGTTTGTCTGCGGTATGGGAAAACAGTTTAATGAGCAGGATCTCAACAGCAATATGATCTTTCACCCGGAATTTGGTATTGGATTGAAATGGTTTGACTGTGAGAAACGGACGAAAGCCAACACACTGATTCACCAGATTTTTGCTATGGAAGCAAAAAAGGAAAATCTGGGAGAGGAGCTGCGTGTGTTATATGTGGCACTGACCAGAGCAAAGGAAAAACTGATTCTGGCAGGAACCTGCAAGCTGCCGGAAGAAGGGCAATACAGCGGTTTTTCCAGAGAGGAAAAAGTACCGTTTTCCACCCGCTATGATGCGAAAAGTTACTGGGATTGGGTAATACCGGTGCTTGGTATGGAGAATCCGGATTACCGTTACGTGATCTGGGATGAGGCGCGGATGCAGCAGGAAGAACAGCGAAAATTACAGGATACAGCATTGGAACATCGGACACTTCTGGAAGCGTTGCAGAACGTATCAGAAACGGAACTGGCGCAGCTAAAAGAGACGTTTTCATGGGAATATGCATGGAAAGAAGAAGGCGCACACAAGCAGAAAGTGTCGGTGTCAGAATTAAAGCATCGGGCAATGGAAGAACGGAGTGAGTCGGCAGAACAGACTTTGAATACCGCACAACCATTGTTCCCGGATGAAATTGCGACACCGTATGTGCCGCGGTTTGTGCAGGAAGTAAAGGAAAATGCAGGTGCACTGTATGGAACCATGGTACACCGTTTTCTGGAATGTCTGGATTTCGCAGGACTTCCGGATTTTGCAGATGAAAAGCAGGGACTATATTTTGTAAAACAGCAGATTGATGCATTGTGTGCCCTTGGACGTATGCAGGAAGCGGATGCAAAACGGTTAAACTGGAAGCAGCTGCTTGGATTTTTACAGAGTGATACTGCAAAACGAATGCGTGCGGCAGCAGAACAGGGTGCTTTAGAGCGGGAAAAACCGTTTGTAATGTCAGTGCCGGCAAATCTGGTCTGGGAGGATAGCCGTCCGGAAGAAGATGTGCTGATTCAGGGTATCATCGATGTGTTCTGGGAAGAAGCAGATGGGATTGTTTTGCTGGATTATAAGACAGATCATGTAGACAATGCGCAGGAACTGGTGCGCCGTTATAAAAAGCAGTTGGAGCTTTATGCGGATGCACTGAGCAGATTTTCGGATGAAAAGCCGGTGAAGGAGATTTTGATTTATTCCTTTGCGCTGGCAGAGACAATATTACTTTAAATAAATGGAGAGAATTGTATATGAGAATTATTTTAGCATCAGCATCCCCGCGGCGTCGGGAACTGCTGGCTCAGATGGGAATGGAGTTTGAAGTATGCCCGTCACAGGGAGAAGAAAAAATTACAGAAGTGCTGCCGGAGCGTGCCGTGATGGAGCTGGCGCAGCAGAAAGCAGCGGAGATTGCAGTAAAAACCGAAGGAGATGCATGGATTCTGGGGGCGGACACAGTCGTAGTTTATGACCAGAAAATTCTTGGAAAACCAAAGGATGCGGAAGATGCAAAACGGATGCTTTGCATGCTGCAGGACAAGAAACATCAGGTGTATACCGGCGTGTGTATCTGGAAAAAGGAAAATGGAACAGAAGATGTGCGTTGCTTTTTTGAAAAAACGGATGTGGTCTTTTATCCGATGACAGAGGAAGAAATTGATCAGTATGTAGCTACCGGAGAACCGATGGATAAAGCCGGTTCTTATGGAATTCAGGGCGTGGGCGGTCTCTATGTCCGCGAAATTCATGGGGATTACAACAATGTGGTTGGTTTACCGATCGCACGGTTATACCATGAATTAAAGAAATAGATCATCTCAGTCTGAGTTGAGACTCCCACTTCTGCAAGTGGTGAGTAGTA
>ERZ772854.2221-NODE-2221-length-15146-cov-9.888145_pt1 | contig 15146 bp, 9 predicted proteins | sample MGYA00580844_ERZ772854 | MGnify/ENA primary metagenome ERZ772854 (study PRJEB29015, sample SAMEA2737727) | human gut metagenome | biome: human gut; feature: human-associated habitat; material: faeces | place: China | collected 2012 ...
GATCTTGGTGCTGACTAATTCTTATTCTTTATATGTCAGCCTATAAAGAAGCAATCATTCTTAGTTTGCCGTAACCTCTCCGAATGATAGCGAGAAGAGACGACTATGCTGGGCTAAGCCCTGAGCTGCGGAGTTTTAAAAAACTAGCAAGCAGCTACTGCCATCATGGCAGGAGCATTATTTACATGATAAAGTTTTTTGGCATTTATCTTTTTTTTGGTGATAACGTCACCACTCGGCTGCCTTGTTGACTCATCCTTACCTGTCGAAACCAAAACATCCCCAAGTAGCACTTTCGTGCTCATTAATATTATCACGCATTTTTTTAAAAATCAAACAAAAAATGCCTTTCGGCATTTTCTTTAGTTAAGCTACTTGTGGTATAACAAGATTCCAACCTGGTCTTGCTTTATTTACTACGGCAAGTGATTTATTGAATAACTCTTGTTCTTTTAAAAATCTAGCGTTCTTTAAATCTTTATGAGAAGCTAAATATGCTGCGTATTTATTTACTACTGTTTCGGTATCTTCTTTCATGTTGTTGATAATACCTTCGATGAGAACTGCTGTTCTATACATTGATAATTCACCACAAGAAACAATACTATTTTGGAAATCTTTCTTTTGAGAAGAATAATAATTTTCAGCTTCGTCAAAACTTTCTGAAGAAAGTAAGATAAATAACTTCTCTGCAATCATTTTAGTTTTTAAATCATCGGTATACCAATCAATATACTTGAAGGTATCTTCTAAAATATTGATGGCTTTATCGATATCATCTTTTAATAATGCATCCATATATTGATAATATCTGACATGTGATTTGTAATAGCTATCATAATTATCAAATTCAATGATTTCAAGATCTTCATTGTTTTCCCGGACACAATAATCCGGCACACAGGCGATGCCCAATCCAATTCTTGCAAAATCAATCAGCAGATCATTACTGGAAAGTTCGATTTCCGGCACAAGTTCCAACTGATGTTGTAAAAACAGATTGTGCAGAAATTCGCAGGTAGTACAATGACGCTCCAGTGTGATCAGTGGATAACCGGAAAGTTCTGCCAGCCGCAGTACTTTGGACTTCATCGGAAAATAAGCCGGATTTGCCACAAACACATCCCGAAATTCACAAACTGTTTTTCGGATGTAAGACTGATTCAACCGAGTATTTGGAGCATTTGTAATGATCAGATCCACTTTTCCCTGTTCCAGCAGATCCACACAGTTCAGAGAAGTAGCATTTGTAACTTTGATCGGTACATTCGGATACTGCTGATGAAATTTCCGGAAATACGGAACCAGGAAATAGCGGCAGATCGTATCGCTGGCACCAATGTGAAGCTGTCCGAGCCCAAGTCCCTGACTGTCAAACAGCTGATTTTCGCCGCGGCGGATCAGGTTCATTGCCGGTTCAATATGCTTTAACAGCAGCTGTCCGGCAGGAGTGAGCTGCACCTTTTTCGTACTTCGGATAAAAAGCGGCTGTCCAAGTTTTCGCTCCAGTGTCTTAATAGACTGGCTGACCGCAGACTGAGAAATGTACAGGTGTTTGCTGGCCTCCGAAAAACTTAAGGACTGTGCTACGTAAAAAAATACTTTGTAAAGTTCGTAATTAATATCCATAGAAATCTCCCCTTCATATGTTTTGATTTACAGAAATCTCTTTTTATATTAGTATATAAAGTGTGAGAGCGTATGTCAATTATAAATTAGTGAAACTTATATATAGAATTAAATATATTAATTTCTCTAATTGAAGTGAGTACGTTATACTAAGGGTATCATGATAGCACGGAACAGGTCTGTGCTATGCAATAATGCGGAGATGGACAATGGCATATATCCGCTTTACAGAAGCCCATCCCACAGCAGACTTTACAAAAGAAGTTTGGATTAATTTTAAAATGGAGGATCCGATATGAGTAATGTACGCAGAGTCTATGTAGAGAAAAAAGAAGCGTATGCAGTAAAAGCAAAAGAACTGCAGGAAGAAATCAAGAGCTATCTTGGAATTACTTCCGTCACAGGAGTACGTGTTCTGATCCGTTATGATGTGGAAAACATTTCTGAGGCAACTTATCAGAGAGCACTGGTCAGTGTTTTCTCCGAGCCGCCTGTTGATGATATTTATGAAGAGACTTTTGATCTGAAGGGAGCAAAAGCATTCAGCGTGGAATTTTTACCTGGTCAGTTCGATCAGCGAGCAGATTCCGCTGTTCAGTGTGTAAAACTTCTGAATGAGAATGAGGAACCGGTCATCCGTACCGCAACAACTTATGTGATTGAAGGTGATGTGACAGAGGAGCAGTTAGAGGCCATCAAACATCACTGCATCAACCCGGTGGATTCCAGAGAGACTGGTTTTGAAAAACCGGAGACACTGGTTCAGAATTTTGACGAGCCGGCAGATGTTATCGTATTTGACGGTTTCTGCGAGATGCCGGAAGCAGAGCTGAAAGCATTATATGAATCCCTGAATCTGGCTATGACATTCAAGGATTTCCAGCACATTCAGAATTATTTTGTAAAAGATGAGCACCGCAATCCGACTATGACAGAGATCCGTGTACTTGATACATACTGGTCTGATCACTGCCGTCATACCACATTCTCCACAGAGTTAAAGGATGTTGTATTTGAGGATGGCGATTATCTGGAGCCGATCAAAGCTTCCTATGATAACTACAAAGAGACTTATGCAGAACTTTACAAAGATCGTGACGATAAATTTGTATGCCTGATGGATCTTGCCCTGATGGCTATGAAAAAACTGAAAAAAGAAGGAAAACTGGCTGATCAGGAGGAGTCTGATGAGATCAATGCCTGCAGTATTGTTGTTCCGTTGGAAGTGGACGGCAAGACAGAGGAGTGGCTGGTAAACTTCAAAAACGAGACACACAACCATCCGACAGAGATCGAGCCGTTTGGTGGCGCTGCAACTTGTCTTGGTGGAGCAATCCGTGATCCGCTGTCCGGACGTACTTATGTTTACCAAGCTATGCGTATCACAGGTGCCGCTGATCCGACGGTTTCTGTAAAAGATACATTAGAAGGAAAACTTCCGCAGAAGAAGATCGTTCGTTCCGCAGCAGCAGGATACAGCTCCTACGGTAACCAGATCGGTCTGGCAACCGGTTTTGTCAAAGAGGTATATCATCCGAATTATGTGGCAAAACGTATGGAGATCGGTGCCGTTCTTGGTGCAGCTCCGAGACGTGCTGTACAGCGTCTGACTTCTGATCCGGACGATGTCATCATCCTGCTTGGCGGTCGTACCGGACGTGACGGCTGTGGTGGAGCAACCGGTTCTTCCAAAGCACATACAACATCTTCTATCGATACCTGTGGTGCTGAGGTTCAGAAAGGTAACCCGCCGACAGAGCGTAAAGTACAGAGATTATTCCGCAGAGAGGAAGTCAGCCACATCATCAAAAAATGTAACGATTTTGGTGCAGGCGGTGTTTCCGTTGCCATCGGTGAGCTGGCAGACGGTCTGCGTGTTGAATTAGATAAAGTTCCGAAAAAATATGCCGGTCTGGATGGCACAGAGATTTCTATTTCTGAGTCCCAGGAGCGTATGGCTGTTGTCATCGCACCGGAAAATGTAGATCAGTTCCTTGCTTATGCAGCAGAGGAAAACTTAGAGGCTGTTCCGGTAGCGGTTGTTACTGAGGATCCGCGTCTGGTTCTGATCTGGAGAGGCAAAGAAATCGTAAATATCTCCCGTGCATTCCTGAATACAAACGGTGCACATCAGGAGACAGGTGTTCAGGTGGAGATCCCAAGCAAGGCTGACAACTATTTGAACAAGATCGCCCTTGACAGTGTTGCCAAAGATCTGGCAAACAACGATGTAAAAGCTGCATGGGTAGATACCTTAAAAGACTTAAACGTATGCTCCCAGAAAGGTCTGGTGGAAATGTTTGACGGTTCCATCGGAGCAGGAAGTGTATACATGCCATATGGTGGAAAATATCAGTTAACTGAGACTCAGAGTATGGTTGCAAAAATCCCGGTTATGACAGGAAAATGCGATGCCGTTACTATGATGAGTTATGGATTTGATCCGTATCTGTCAAGCTGGAGCCCATATCATGGTTCTGTTTACGCAGTTCTGGAGTCTATTTCAAAAATCGTGGCAGCCGGTGGTGATTACAAGAAGATCCGTTTCACATTCCAGGAGTACTTCCGCAGAATGAGCGAGGATCCGAAACGCTGGAGCCAGCCGTTTGCAGCATTACTTGGTGCATATCAGGCACAGATGAGCTTTGGTCTGCCGTCCATCGGTGGAAAAGATTCCATGTCCGGAACCTTCAATGATATCGATGTACCGCCGACACTGGTTTCCTTTGCAGTAGACGTTGCAAAAGAGCAGGATATCGTGACACCGGAGTTAAAGACAGCAGGCGACAAACTGATGTACTTTACCATTGATCATGATGCATATGATCTGCCGGATTATGAGCAGGTTATGAAACTGTATGATGCAGTATATGCTCTGATTCAGGATAAGAAACTGAAAGCTGTTTACGCACTGGATGCAAAAGGTCTGGTGGCAGCAGTCAGCAAAATGGCATTCGGTAACAAACTGGGAGTATCTCTTCGTGGCTGCCTGAAATCGGAAGAAGCATTTGCACCGGGATTTGGTAATCTGGTAGCAGAAGTTGCACCGGAAGATACCGATGCAGTAAAAGAAGCATTAGAAGCAGTTGGACTTCGTGCAAACGTATCCATCGTTGGTTCCGTTCTGGAAGAGCCGGTTTTCCGTTACGGTGATGTGGAAATTGCTATGGATGACGCATTATCCGCATGGACAAACACACTGGAAAAAGTATATCCGACCAGAGCAACCACAGATAAAAAAGAGCTGGATGCAAAACTTTATACAACAAAAGAAATTTATGTATGCAAAAATAAAATTGCAAAACCGACCGTATTTATTCCGGTATTCCCGGGTACAAACTGTGAGTACGATTCTGCAAAAGCATTTGAACGCGCAGGTGCAAATGTAGTGACCAAAGTATTCAAGAACCTGAACGCACAGGATATTCGTGATTCTGTCGATGTATTTGCAAAAGCCATCGATCAGGCACAGATCATCATGTTCCCGGGTGGATTCTCCGCAGGTGATGAGCCGGAGGGAAGTGCAAAATTCTTTGCAACTGCATTCCGTAACGCAAAGATCAAAGAATCCGTAGAAAAACTCTTAAATGAGCGTGACGGACTCTGCCTTGGTATCTGTAATGGATTCCAGGCACTGATCAAACTTGGTCTGGTTCCTTATGGTGAGATCTGTGAGCAGAAAGCAGATTCTCCGACACTGACATACAATACCATCGGACGTCATATTTCCAAGATGGTTTATACAAAAGTAATGTCCAATAAATCTCCGTGGCTGGCACAGGCAGAGGTTGGAAAGATTTATACTAACCCGGCTTCCCATGGTGAGGGACGTTTCGTAGCAAACGATGAGTGGCTGCAGAAACTCTTTACAAATGGTCAGGTGGCAACATGCTATGTCAACGAAGCAGGAAATCCAACTATGGATGAAGAGTGGAATGTCAACGGTTCCTACATGGCTATCGAGGGTATCACAAGCCCAGATGGACGTGTACTTGGTAAGATGGCTCACTCTGAGCGTCGTGGTGATGGTGTTGCAATCAACATTTACGGCGAGCAGGATCTGAAGATCTTCGAATCCGGTGTAGCGTTCTTCCGCGACTAGCTTGTTTTTATGTAAAATTAAATAAATGAAGGCGCCCCAATTGATTTTGTCTTTCTGGCTAACAATCGCTCATCAAGAAAAAATCAATTTGGGGCGCATTTACGTTTTCGATTCATCTCAGTCTGAGTTGAGACTCCCACTTCTGCAAGTGGTGAGTAGTAACAAGTATTTCTCAGTGGGAGTTCAATCTCCGACTGAGATAAATGCTCCGCGAGGGCGCACATTGTCTGGGAGACAATGGTTTTGCGCCGACCGGAACGGAGTGTAGAGTGCAGTGATTCTGAAAAGAAGATGTCAGCTTGCGCTGACCAGAATCACGCACCAAGTCTCACGTGCGTTCGACTTGAACAAATTTTACATTATGACTGCGCTGCGTGTCATGTGCACATTCAGACAGGAATAAATCTAAATTATTTGTTGTGCACACGGGAAGGTAAAACATACTAACTATAACGAGTACAGGTATGTGTGATCTTATATGATATGGTTGTTGGATGTTTCGATTTCGTTTTATAAACTAAAATTTACCCACAGTCCCCGCGTATAATCGACATTTTCCGACAAAATCCGCATCGACAAACTGTTACAATATTCGCAAATTGAATGATTACCGAATAAAACAGTTAGATAAGAGGTGTGGTGACGAATGAAAAAACGGAACAGTTTCAGGCGGATTTTAACGATTGGTGTCTGTACCGGTCTGCTATTTTGCATCAGTGGATGCGCAGGGCAGGAGAAACAGATGACGGATCAGACAGAGACGCGTCCACAGATGATCATTGGCAGCGACAATTATCCGCCCTTTAATTATGAAGATGCAGACGGAAAACCGGCAGGAATTGATGTGGATCTTGCAACGGAGGCATTTGACCGGTTAGGTTATGATGCGGTATTTACATATATTGACTGGGAAGCAAAAAAGCAGTTTCTGGAAAACGGAGACATTGACTGCATCTGGGGAAGTTTTTCTATTGATGGCAGAGAAAATCAGTACCACTGGACGACACCCTATATGATCAGTCGTCAGGTAGTGGCAGTCAGTAAAGACAGTGATATCTATACCCTTGCAGATCTGGAAGGAAAACGGGTAGCAGTACAGTCTACGACAAAGCCGGAGGAGATTTTTGCGTCACATACGGATGAACGGATTCCTGAGCTGGCAGAAATATTTTCGTTGCAGAATCGGGAATTGATCTATCCTTTCTTAAGTAAAGGGTATGCGGATGCGGTAGCCGCTCATGAAACCGCAATTTTACAGTGTATGAAGGATTATGACTTAGAATATCGAATCCTGGAAGAACCATTGCAGACGGTGGGGCTTGGCGTTGCATTTTCAAAGTACGATGACAGAGGCATTGAGGCAGAGCTGTCACAGGTATTTGAAGATATGCGTGAGGATGGAACATTAGAGGAAATTCTTGGAAATTATCTGGAACATCCGGAGGATTATCTGGAGGTGGATACCTGTGAAAAATAAAAGTAATCGATTGTTGTATACATTGGAAGTGCTGCTTGGTGTTATCCTGATGGGAGGCGTATTTTTGATCGCAGTACATGTGGATGTCAGAAGCGCGAAGCGGACGTTGACCAGCACAGTCAGTTATATTAAGGAGCAATGTAATCAGTATGAGCGGTTAAATTTAGCATCGGAGACGAAAAGTATGATGCGTATCATCGAAAGTGTGCACCAGATCAATCATGCATTGACAGAAAATGGAACCGATGCCGGAGCAGTGACAACGGAAATGCTGGAGCAATGGGCGCGGGACAGTTATGTAACGGGTGTATTGCTTCTGGATGAAAACGGAAAGGTACAGGTACAGTATGGAGATCCGGTTGATGGGTTGTCGACAGAAGAATTATCGGAGCATATGACATCGGATGCTCTGCAGGATGCGATTCTTTTTTCGGAAAAAACGTATGCTATGCGATTTCACTGTGAAGACGGTTCTTATGCAGATCTGGCAGCTACGGGAAATGCAGATGGCAGTGGGATGGTTGTCGCTTACTATCACACGACGTTAGAATATACACGGGCATTCCATCTGTCGGTGGATACGTTGTTGGTGGGTTATAATCTGGAACAGGATGGAACAATCGTGGTGTGCAGCGGAAAGGAAATCATAGCGTCCAATAATGAGACTTTGATTGGAAAAAGTACCGATGACGTGGAAATTTTGCGGAAAATCAAAGAAGCGGCAGCAAGTGATAAATTGATCCATGCAAGAGGTGATACGGCTGCACTTTCCCTCAATTATGGTCTGATGGAGCATGGGCGGGATTATTATGTGTATGCCTATCTGCCGGAGAGCGATGTGTTTGACAGTACGATTCCAAGTGTGATGTTTTCCATCATCGTATACGTGATCATTCTGGTAATTATTCATATGGTGCGCTGGAAAATGGCACAAAATTACAGAGAGAAGCAATTAAGCATTCAGCGGCAGTATAATGAACAGCTGCAAAGTAAAAATGAGCAGTTAAAGCAGGCAGTCGATCAGGCAGATCGAGCAAATGTGGCAAAGACAAGTTTTCTGTCCCGGATGAGTCATGATATTCGCACACCGTTAAACGGGATCATCGGCTTGCTGGAAATTGGAGAGGCACATCCGGAGAATACAAAGCTGCTGCGGGAAAATCAGAAAAAAATGAAAATCTCTGCCAATCATTTACTGTCCCTGATCAACGATATTCTGCAGATGAGTAAGTTGGAAAGCGGAGAAGTTGTGCTGTCGGAGGAACCGATGAATTTGAAAACCCTGTCGGACGATATATTGACGATTGTGGAGCAGCGTGCAGCGGAAGCCGGTGTAACGCTGGAATATGATAAATCTACCGAGCGGGTGGCATTTCAAAATATTTACGGAAGTCCGTTGCATGTGCGTCAGATTTTCCTGAATATTTATGGAAACTGCATCAAATATAACCGGTTGGGCGGAAAAGTGCAGACGAGCTGTAAATGTCTGGGGGTTGATCAGGAGATTGTAACGTATCAGTGGACGATTCAGGATACCGGTGTGGGAATGAGTCAGGAATTTATCCGACACATTTTTGATCCTTTTGCACAGGAGCGGTCGGATGCCAGAAGTGTGTATAATGGTACAGGGCTTGGCATGGCAATTGTAAAAAATCTGGTGGATAAAATGAACGGGACCATTGAGGTGAAAAGCGAAGAAGGCGTGGGTTCCACCTTTGTGATCACGCTGCCATTTCGACTGGCAACAGAGCAGTCGCAGGAACAGCAGCAACAGGAAAGTGAGGAGATTGTTGAGTCGGCGAGCATCGCGGGATGTCGGCTGCTTCTGGTGGAAGATAATGAGTTGAATGTGGAGATTGCAGAAATGTTGCTAGAGGATCAGGGCGCGCAGGTAATGGTCGTAGCGGACGGACAGCAGGCGGTGGATCGGTTTGTCAGTGAACCGCCGGGAACCTTTGATGTGATTTTGATGGATGTGATGATGCCGGTCATGGACGGTCTGACGGCGACTCGAAGGATACGGGAACTGGATCGGGAGGATGCAAAAACAATGCCAATTATTGCCATGACAGCGAACGCTTATGACGAAGATGTGAAGCAATGTCTGGACGCAGGCATGAATGCGCATCTTGCAAAACCATTACAAATGGATCTGGTAGTGGCAGTTATAGGAAAATATTGTAATTAAATTTGAAAAGAAGCGGGAAAAAACATTCAAAAATCCGCTTCTTTTTCGCTTGTTTGTGAACGAAAATGAATGATTGTGAATATTGCATAAAAATAAAATGTTTTTTTGTGAATTACAATGATTGATTATGACTGATTTTGGAGATATAATACAGGCATAACAACAAGTGAGAAAAAAGTAACTACATAATTACAGGAGGTGCAGGATGGTTTACACAGTAACTTTTAATCCATCACTGGATTACATCGTATCGGTCAATAACTTCCAGATGGGTATGACAAATCGGACATGCGCGGAGCAGATGCTTCCGGGAGGCAAAGGAATCAACGTTTCCACAGTATTATACAATCTGGGAATCGAGACAAAAGCACTTGGTTTTTCCGCAGGTTTTACTGGAAAAGAAATCGAGCGCAGAATGGCGGAAATCGGATTTGCACATGATTTTATTTCTTTACCGGACGGCTGTTCCAGAATCAATGTCAAATTGAAGGATTTTGACGGAACTGAAATTAATGGTATGGGACCGGATATCAGCCCGGAGAACGTAGAAGAATTAATGAAGAAACTGGATGAACTGACAGCAGAAGATTATCTGGTACTGGCAGGAAGCATTCCGGGAAGCATGCCGAAAATGATCTATCGTGACATTATGGCAAGACTTGCTTCCAAAGGAGTTCATTTTGTGGTAGATGCAACAGGAGAGCTTTTAATGAACGTATTAGAGTATCATCCGTTCCTGATCAAACCAAACAATCATGAGCTTGGTGAGATCTTCGGTGTCGAGTTGAAAACCAGAGATGACGTACAGCCATATGCAAAGAAATTGCAGGAGATGGGAGCAAGAAACGTACTTGTGTCAATGGCAGGACAGGGTGCAGTTCTCTTAGATGAGAACGGTGAGTCCCATCAGCTTCCGGCACCGAAAGGAACACTGGTGAATGCCGTTGGCGCAGGTGATTCCATGGTAGCAGGATTTGTAGCAGGATGGATTGAAAAAGAAGATTATGAACATGCATTCCGCATGGGAATCTCCGCAGGAAGTGCAAGCGCATTTTCCGAACTGCTTGCAACCGAAGCAGAAATCAGACAGGTATATGCTTCCATCGAAGCATAATAACAGATAATAAAAAACAGATTTTGGCGAATCTGGAAATGTTGGTATTAAATTTTTGTTTCCGTGAAATAAAATTAAAACGTGAAATGAAATTAAAATAGGAAGAGAAGAAGAAAACGTACAAAGTAAAGAGGGAGGTAATGAGAGTATGAGAATTACGGATTTACTGGACAAAAGAAGTATTTCTCTGGATGCAGTTTGTACATCCAAATCGGATGCGCTCGACCAGGCTGTTGCTTTGATGGTAAAAAGCGGCAAGATTAATGATGAGGAAGCGTATCGCAAACAGGTTTACTTAAGAGAAGAAGAAAGTACCACAGGTATCGGTGAAGGTATTGCAATTCCACATGGTAAATGCGATGCAGTTACAAAACCGGGACTGGCAGCTATGGTCATCAAAGATGGTGTTGATTTTGATTCTCTGGATGATGAACCGGTGAACTTGCTGTTTTTGATCGCAGCGCCGAATACTGAGGATAACATCCATCTGGACGTACTCAGTAAACTTTCTATGTTGCTTATGGATGAGAATTTTGTGGAAAATCTGAAAAATGCATCTTCCGTGGATGAATTTTTACAGATCGTAGATGCGGCAGATGAGGAAAAACCGGATCTGAACGATCAGCTGGCAGCTCAGACAGAGACAGAAGGTGCGGTTTGCAAGATCATTGCAGTTACATCCTGCCCGACCGGTATCGCGCATACTTACATGGCAGCTGAAGGTCTGGAAAAAGCGGCAAAAGCCCATAACTGCTCTATTAAAGTAGAAACAAGAGGATCCGGCGGTGCCAAAAATGTAGTGACAGATGCGGAAATCGCAAATGCAGACTGTGTTATCGTAGCAGCAGATGCAAAAGTTCCAATGGATCGTTTTAACGGTAAGAAACTGATTGAAGTTCCTGTTTCTGACGGAATCAGTAAAGCAGACCAACTGGTGGAAAGAGCCATCCATGGTGATGCACCGGTTTACCACAGCAGTTCAGCAGAAAGCCAGAGCTCCAGCTCACAGAAAGCTTCCGGTGGAATCGGACATAAATTATATGTACATCTGATGAATGGTGTATCCCACATGCTTCCATTCGTTGTCGGTGGTGGTATCCTGATCGCAATTGCATTCCTGATTGATGGAATGAATGTCGATATCAATTCACTTTCCGCAGATATGAGAGCAAACTTCGGTACAATCACTCCGGTGGCAGCAGCGTTCAAACAGATCGGTGGAATTGCCTTTGGACTGATGCTTCCGGTTCTGGCAGGATTTATCGCCATGAGTATCGGTGACAGACCTGCACTTGCTGTTGGTTTTGTCGGTGGTATGATGGCAGCAAACGGAAAATCCGGTTTCCTGGGTGCACTTGCAGCAGGTTTCCTGGCAGGTCTGATCATCTTATTACTGAAAAAAGTATTTGCTAAATTACCGGATGCATTGGAGAAAATCACGCCGGTATTGCTTTACCCCGTATGTGGTATTCTGCTGATGGGAATCATTATGATGTTTGTCATCGAGCCGCCGGTAGGAGCGTTGAATACAGCATTAAATACAGCCTTGACCAACATGGGTGCTTCGAGTAAAATATTACTGGGAATTGTATGTGCCGGAATGATGGCAATCGATATGGGTGGTCCATTCAACAAGGCAGCATATGTATTCGGAACCGCAGCAATCGTTGCTGGAAACTATGATATTATGGCAGCTGTTATGATCGGTGGTATGGTACCGCCGTGTGCGATCGCTCTTGCAACTTTGCTCTTTAAGAACAAATTTACAAAAGAGGAGCGCAAATCCGGACCTGTAAACTTTGTTATGGGACTTGCATTCATCACAGAGGGTGCAATTCCGTACGCAGCAGCAGATCCGATCCGTGTTCTGCCATCCTGCGTAGCTGGTTCAGCAGTAGCAGGCGCATTATCCATGGCATTTGGATGTACACTGATGGCACCGCATGGTGGAATCTTCGTTGTACCGGTTATGGGCAATGCAGGAATGTATCTGGTAGCACTTGCAGTCGGAACCGTAATTTCCGCTGTTTTACTCGGTCTTTTGAAGAAAAAAGTAAATGAATAATTGAGAAAAAAGGAGAACTAACCATGAAAGAATTTAAGTATGTAATCACAGATGCACAGGGAATTCACGCACGTCCGGCTTCTGAGCTGGTAAAAGAACTTAAAGGAGTTACTTCCGTTGTTAAACTTACAAAAGAAGGTAAAACGGTTGAGGCCAAAAAATTAATGGCTGTTATGAGCCTTGGAATTAAATGTGGACAGGAAGTTACTGTAACAGTAGAAGGCGAAGATGAGGACGCTGTAGCTGAGAAACTGGAGAACTTCTTCAAAACAAATCTGTAAGATAACGTTCAGAGAAAAATTGGTAAAAGAATGTTTCAGAACATTCAATGAAGGATATTTGGTAGATATTTTAAGCCAGAGAGGCTGTGTACGGTGGAAAACATCTGGCGTGCACAGCTTTTTTACTTCATAAAACGAAGTAAAAAAGCTAAATATGCGACCAGATGCATAAGGAAGATATCTGCTGACGCAGATTGCACCTGGCGCGAAATCGAATAAAGTCCCTGAAGTTATAGAAAAAGGGAGTAGGAGTGAGGATTTATTCGATTTATCTCAGTCGAGAAGACTCCCACTTCTGCAAGTGGTGAGTAATAACAAGTCTTTCTCAGTGGGAGTACAATCTCCGACTGAGATAAACGCTCCGCGGGGATGTGCAGTGATTCTGAGAAGAATATGTCAGCTTTCGCTGACCAGAATCACGCACCAAGTCTCACGTGCGTTCGACTTGAATAAAAAATGAAGCGGACAAATATATTAAGATTAGGAAAGGAACAGTTTGGTATGAACGTCTATCAGGGAAAAAGCGTATTTGGTGGCATTGCCATTGGACATTTATGCGTATACAAAAAAGGTGAGCAGCAGGTAACACGTCAGAAAATCGAGGACGTGGAAGCTGAAGTAAAACGTTTTCAGGATGCGAAGGAAGCTGCCCAGGCACAGTTAGGCGAACTGTATGATAAGGCGGTCAAAGAAGTCGGCGAGGCAAATGCAGCTATTTTTGAAATGCATCAGATGCTTCTGGAAGATGAGGATTATCAGGATTCTGCGGAAAATATCATCCGCACCCAGAAGGTAAATGCAGAGTATGCGACAGCAGTAACAAGCGATCATTTTTCTTCCATGTTTGCGGAGATGGATGACGACTATATGAAAGAGCGTGCGGCAGATATCCGTGATATTTCCGAGCGTGTGATCGCAAACTTAAGTGGTGAGAACAAGAGCAAAGTCGTTACGGATGAGCCAGTGATCATTCTGGCAGACGATCTGGCTCCGAGTGAGACCGTTCAGCTTGAAAAAGACAAAGTACTTTCTTTCGTAACAGTACATGGTTCTGTAAATTCCCATACAGCAATCCTTGCCCGTACCATGGGAATCCCGGCGCTGGTGAGCACAGAGATGGAGCTGACCGATGATCTGGACGGAAAACTGGCTGTTGTAGACGGAAATCACGGTATGATCTACGTGGAGCCGGATGCAGAGACCATGGAAAAAATGGAAGCTCTGAAAAAAGAGGAAGAGGAGAAAAAAGAACTTCTTCAGACCTTTAAAAATAAAGAAAGCGTTACCCTTGACGGTAAAAAAGTTTTAACTTACGCCAATATTGGAAATGTCAAAGATCTGGCACTTGTGCTTCAGAATGGTGCAGAAGGTATCGGACTTTTCAGAAGTGAGTTCTTATATCTGGAATCTGAGACTTATCCGACAGAGGAAGAACAGTTTGAGGTATACAAAAAAGTTGCAGAGACGATGGCAGGCAAACGTGTTATCATTCGTACTCTTGATATCGGTGCTGATAAACAGGCAGATTATTTTGAATTGGCAAAAGAAGAAAACCCGGCTATGGGTGTACGTGCCATCCGTATCTGCCTGACCAGACCGGAAATTTTCAAGACACAGCTGCGTGCACTGTTCCGTGCAAGTGCATTTGGTAACATTGCGATCATGTATCCGATGATCACTTCTTTATCCGAGATTGCACAGATCAAAGCTATCGTGGAAGAAGTAAAAGCGGAGCTGGATGCAGACAATGTTTCGTATGGCACACCAGAGCAGGGTATCATGATCGAAACTCCGGCAGCAGCAACCATCAGTGACCTGCTGGCAGAAGAAGTAGACTTCTTCAGTATCGGAACCAATGATCTGACACAGTATACACTGGCGATTGACCGTCAGAACCAGTCACTGGATTCCTTCTTTGATGCACATCATATCGCCGTACTTCGTATGATCAATCAGACCATTCAGAATGCACATAAAGCAGGCATCTGGTGTGGTATCTGTGGTGAACTTGGTGCAGACAGTGATCTGACAGAACTGTTCTTGGCAATGGGTATCGATGAGCTGTCCGTATCTCCGGGACGTCTGCTGACCATCCGCCGTCTGATTTGCGAGACAGACAGCAGCGTAAACAGAGAAGAAATTCTGAAAAAATGGTTGCACCAGAAATAAAATTTTATCTCTGATCTTACATTGATTTCTGTAAGAATTGGAGAGAACTGTAAAAGAGATATTATATACATCAGATGGGAGATGACTCCCACCTCTATAGGTGGTGAGAAACAAGCTAGTA
>ERZ772854.2226-NODE-2226-length-15136-cov-3.805053_pt1 | contig 15136 bp, 32 predicted proteins | sample MGYA00580844_ERZ772854 | MGnify/ENA primary metagenome ERZ772854 (study PRJEB29015, sample SAMEA2737727) | human gut metagenome | biome: human gut; feature: human-associated habitat; material: faeces | place: China | collected 2012 ...
ATTTGCCGCTAAATCATTTTCATCTAAAAAATATTGTATATATTTACTTAACATTATTATCACCGTCCTGTCTTTTTTTCATTGCTGCAAAGCCTAAATTCCATTCACTCGGAATAATTCGCTGTGTAAAAACGCAATACTTATTATTCACATCACCAAAGCAACATTTTTCGCAGGTTCTTCCAGCGCAATAATTTCTTATGATAATAGCCGCTTCTATGGCATCTGTATTTTTTTCTGATAAATCCTCTCTCAAATCTATAGAACTCCTTTCCGGTGGCGGTGATGGCGGTTTTTTAGGATCTAATTTAAAAATGTAGTGCATACATCTCACCGTCCTTTTTTATCCCCACAACTTTTTGGCTATTTCAACTTTTATTTTTAGCTCTTTAACATCTTTATTGGCATAAGCCAAGGAGTATGAATGGCTTCTTGGTATACTTCCGTCTTTCAATCCTTTATGATATTCAACAGCTTTTTCAAGTCTAGCTGAGAAATACTCTAGGCTTTCGGGCATTGCTAACGTTATTTCTTTTGATTTGGTTTCCCAGTACTCAGCTTTGCTCTTTTGTTCAGCTGCCTTATCTGCAAGTTCTACAGCCTTTTCACACCGTTTCCAGTTCCTTTCAATTAAGGCACGATGACGTTTTTCACTGTGATGCCCAACCTTAATCGGTTCGCCTAAAACAAGAAAGTCTTTACCTTCCTCCGCCGCTCTCCACTTATCATTGCTTTTCACTTGATTTTTTAGGGCAGCGTTGTTGTATCTTTCCGCCTTGCGTTCTGCGTAACTTTGCTCATCAGTTCGGATAATAGAATAAAAATATTTATCATCTTTTTGTAACACCAAGTTATAAACTTCGCATTCAACTTCTTTTCCGTATTTCGTCTCAATCCGAATAATGTCACCTTTTTTATACTCTTCTTCGCATTCTGCCACCCATACATTGGGACAGTATTTCTTAAATTTATTCATATCGTCTTATCGTCCTCTCAATCTCATCAACTGCTTATATTAAAAGGCCGCCCCCTGCGGTCTAATCACCTCCGCAGGGGTATACTTCCCTTTATGCTTGTATATAGTTAGTATGCGCGGCCGTTTTAACTTATCGCCAGATCTGCCACTCTACAGTAACCTCTGCCAACGCACAGCCGAGCTGCCATAAAAATCCAGCGGCAAAGATAAATAATAATGTGTATACTGCTTCACGCTTCATTTTCTACCTCCACAATTGCCGCGAACACAAGATATACCTGCTGCGGCACACAACCATTACCTAACGCCTTTAGTCGTTTCGCCCTGTTTTTCTGCCCAACTATTACTCTTGGCGGTTCATATGCGTATTGCTCTACATTTATTGCAGCAGGCCAGCCCTGCCAACTTTCAATATCCTCTTTTGCTACATTGATGTCAGTCCAGCCTATAGGCAATCCCATTAAAAGCTCTACCCAATCAGCGTTTAGATTACCTGGTTTTTCTTCTTTTTTTATAACAACACCATCCAGATAATTTCTATCTGCATTACGTTCAATACTCGCACAGCCATATGATCCGCTGTTTCCTTCTCTTGCTCTTGGTGTCGGCCAATTTACCGCCTGACTTAAATTAACGCTGTGCATCTTCTTAACTGCTGTATCTAATCCATCACCTGATGTAGCACTCGCACCTTTACGATTGTAATTACCACATACACTCGCGGTAGGCCACAATGAAAACCCGCTCTCGTTTGTGTGGCGCTCCAACATCGGCAGCTCCATAGCATGACCATCCAACACGATACCCCATTTCGGCCAGGTCTCGCAAAACAGTTCCGAATCCTCCCCCCCGAATCCCGGTAGCAGAGACTGAGAGTAGCCCGCGCACGTTTTCTGCCACGATCCATCTTGGCTTAAGCTCGCGAATAAGCCGGGCATACTCTCCCCAAAGACCGGAGCGGGTAACGTTCCCTTCACTATCAACGAAACCAGTTCTTTTACCTGCTGTACTAACATCTTGGCAGGGGAATCCTCCGCTGATAATATCGATCTTGGATATTCCATCAGTTTTAAGTTTTTCTGCCGTGAGTTCTCTGACATCTCTGTAAATTGGGACACCCGGAAACCTCCTTTGCAATATTTTTTGCGGGTATTCTTCGATTTCGCACAAAGCCACTGTTTCTATTCCCCCCCAGCTAGCAGCAAGGTCAATCATACCTACCCCGCTAAATAGCGATAACATTTTCATTGTCCTCACTCCTGCTCGCTACTTATGCTAACGCATTCCTTGTCCTGCAATCTTTTGAAGTTATTAAATATCTCCCGTGCCTTCACGGCCCGTGTATCATCGGACCACATCAAGCAGCTCGGGCAAATATGCACCTCAAAATATCGTCCTCTGTTTACGTGACTACCCGCCGTTGTATCCTTATGGCATATATCGCAATTCATAATCTCACCTCAAAATGGTTCTGACTTATTAGTGTTCAGCTTGTCAATATCTTCTGGCGTAGAGTAGTACCCTCTTGCAAAATTTTTATTTATGACTTCTCGCTTAGCTTTGGCATAAGCCAAAAACGCCAAAGCATGATTCTTCCGCAGCTGGTAAACAAACGTGTTACAGCAAGCCTTAACGTCGATAATCTCCGTCATCAACGCTACCAGCTTATCTTCTGTCGGCACTTTTTTTAAACTCTGTGTAAGCAGCTTCTACCTCAGCCAATTCTTCTTTGATTTTTGCAATCTGTTCTTCCGGCGTTGCGTCCCTGAATTTATAACATGGTGTTGTTGCTTTAATTTTCATTATTTCATCTCCTTCATTGCCGCAAAGAATGTGATTGCCGCCATATACTCATCGTAATATTGCTCGTTAGGATTATTACCTTCACGTCCGTATACACTCTCTACACGAGTTTTAAATTCTTCTAGCGTACCACCTTTGTAGTTATTCCAGCATCCGCACAGGACATTATCGTCATCTACGCAATAAGTAGTTGTTCCTCGGCGACTGCCAATTCTAACAACTTGATAATATGTTTTGTCTAGGTCTGCACCGCGGAGGTTTGCATCGCTGAGGTTTGCATCGCGGAGGTATGCATCGCTGAGGTCTGCATCGCGGAGGTCTGCACCGCGGAGGTTTGCACCGCTGAGGTCTGCACGTTCCCCTCCTTCTTCGTTTCGCAACCATCTACCGTGACTTTTTATAATCTCCTGTAATTTTTCTGCACTTATTTTCATAGTTACCGCTCCTTTAAACTTTAGCTAATTCACCTTGACGACGGGTTGACCGTTTTGGTACTACATCAGGCACTAACGGATGATATTTATAACACCGTTCACGATCAGCTACCACATAAGTAAATCCGCTTTCTTTGTCTACTCTCAAAAACGGTTGATGTCCGCTGTATGGGCAATCAACAGTGTTAATACATTCAGCGCATTTTCGTTCAACGTCTGCGATAAAGCTGATATCGTTGTAATTACGCTTTATAAAGCTATCATCGGCGTCAGGAAAAATCCTCTTTGCTGCAGCTCTAACTTTCTCGCTTATTGACTGCCGTAGTTCGCCAAATGTTTTACCGGCAGCAAGATCAGCAAACAACTTTTTAACAAACTCATTTGCCGCTTTAGAATTACGCTCAATAGCTTTCTTCTCTGCGCCGATTTTATTCTGCCGGACTATAGACAGCGCTGTATTGATGTCGAACCACGTTGCCCAGCGCGTATTGTTATTAGCCACCCACTCAACAGCTTCCGCCCAATCATTGACCTGTGTATACTTGTATTGTTCCAACGTTTTAGCCATAAAGTTTTCCCGCTGCACATCATTCATCGGTGGTGGAGTTAAGCCAGCTGCTCGCCATACCACAAACGCAGCCTCTATATCGCCTATATCAAGCATTCAAATCACCTCACCATGCCCATTCTTTTTTCTGCTCTGTAACACGTATCTCATCTTCCCAACGCCTGTCCTGCAAGAATGTTTCAGGGTATGGAATATAAGCCCCGTTGTTCTCTTTCCAACGGCTTGTCTGTTTATACCGCTCAACAGCAGCTATGATTTTTTCGTACAGCTCCACACAAGGATCAACAAGCTTGTTCCACTCGATTTTAGCTACAGGCTTTTTTACCTTCACCGGATATGCTTCCCAAAATCTGGCAAAATATTCTTCCCGCTCACAATCAGGCGCTTCTTGTTTCTTTTCGTTTTGTTTATTATTAATAATATTATTTATATATACTTTCTTATCCGCGCGAGATTGTGTTACAGGTTGTGTATCAGTTTGTGTTACAAGTTGTGTTACAGGTTGTGTATCAGTTTGTGTTCGGTATACGATACACAAATCAAATATCTGATAAAAACCTGATCGACTACCTTTGCCGCCCTGGTATGAAATCAGCCCCATCTGAATTAGAGTATTCCTATGCCTACTTAATTCAGTCCGAGAAATTCCACACACCGATTGCAGCATCGTGCTGGACACGGTAAACTCTTTTTGCCAGCCGCCTAAATTGTTAAAGTGCAATAATGCCATATACAAATCAGCAGCTCGGCTATTAAGTTGGTTGAGTAACCGCCAGCTCCAAAACGCATTCATCTGTGCAACGTAGTTCATAATAATCCTTTCAGTCGTCTAAATAATTTCTTCCGATAATCTTCATAAATTCTTCTCTGCTATGAGTTTCTTCAAACTTACGTTGGCATAGCCTCTTCAGCAGTAAATCAATAACTCTGCGCTGATGCGGGCCATAATTCCCCCTATGATGTTCAGCGCAGAGCCAAACCTTAAATCCGTGCTTTTCGCTTATCCTTCGCAGTGAACCGAAGTATATATGGTGTTCCTCAATTCCAGTTGTCCTGCTGCATAGATAACAATATTTTCCTGTCTGCATGATACTCTTAGACATCTTTAACGCCCCACTCCTTGATCAGCTCATCTAATTCTTCCTGCGGCCTAGTTTCTACACCAATCTCTTTTGCCATAGATACCAAACAATCTATAAAACGGCTCATCTCTTTCGTGTCATAAGCACTACTACCGTAATATACCCTTACATTGCTATAGCCTTTAATGTTCTGACATTCACCAAGCAATTCAGCTATCCAGCCAACACCATTGCTTTGCCAAATTTCAATAGTTCTGTTTACAGCGTCAGTTGGCACTGGCCATATTCTGCCGTAACCACATTCCCTGATCGCTTTCCTGTAAACATCTTCCTTGCTGTGAAAGCTCTCTTCTGACAGCTTTTCTGCTATCTTTTAACATAATACCCAAGCGTATTTATTAGCGTCGTTAGAACGCCCTTTACGCCATTGCTTGACCTCTACAACATACTGCTTTTCAGGATCGATTTTATTGATTTCTTCTTCCTCTGATAAAGGGACAGGTACTACTAAATTTATGTATCCCATCCCTTTTAATGTCTGTAACCCTTTAACTGTTAGCTTCATTTTGCTGCTGCCTTCTGACATTTCATACAGAGCGGCCTACCAAATTTCTGCACGCTATAATCATGTACTTTTTGGCTAATTTCAACCGTGCATTCCTGACACATCAAAAATTGTGGTCCAGTATTTTCGTCAGGAAACGCAGGCTGTGTTTGATCTATTGGCGTAGGTGATGTTGCTTTATGTTCCGCTACAGGCGCATCAACTTTTTTACCCAGCTCAAACCGTACAACACCCTTACTGTCCACGATTTTTAGCTTCACAAACTCACTTTTAGTCCGATCGTACTCTATGTCTTTCACAAAAAACTTTGCAGTGATTTTCCCATTAGATAAATCCTGCTCCGATAGCTGCACCCATATAAACGGAGCATCGTATAGTTCTCGTCCAATGCCCCAGTTAAACCCGGCACGTTTAAAACTATCACTTGCCAGCCCCTTGGCGGCTTCTGTGTTGCTCTCAGTGCCGGTATCCTCTTTTTCGATCCACTGCTTTTTATCATCATCCCACACCGAGATGATACAATTTGCGTTATCCCGTCCGTGATGCCGCTGCCAATTCATCGGCCCGAACGTCTCGTCAAGGATGCGCATATCGACCCTGGCGTCCTTATACAACAACAACGAACACCCGCTGTTATCTTTTTTTACCGTGGCGACCCGGCATTCAACTTCATCTGCAGTAAGAAGTCTTATTTCTTTCATTGCCTATACCCCCTTTGCACCGTTCTGCACGTCTAAGCAATTTAACAGCCTGCTTTGCGGTTACTTTAGTCTCACCGTATGCTTGCTGAAGCGCACGAAAGGCCGCTAACTTTTCTTTCTCATTCATTTCTACGCCCTCCTAAAACTCTCTAAAAGTTTGACCGCCGCATCTACAGCGTGTATCCTCTATTGGCACTCTACATCCACAATGTACACATACAACGACTAGTACTGGCGATAGTCTCACCGGCACCTTTAATTTCATCTTGTCAACGATTGCTACTGCCCTGTTTAGGCGTTCAATCTTTTCCTGCAATAAATTATCCATTTACAAGTCACCTTCGCTATGCTAAAATGAAGGTGGACGCTAAACCTCATAAAATTTACAGTCCACCTGAGCTATCGAAGCTGCAACTTCGGTAGCTCTTTTTCTTTTGCTTTGTCATAATCACTCCTCCTAAACTAAATCAGATACTTCACAGTTCATTGCTGCTGCAATTTTCCTGAGTGTGGATAATTTAACATCCGTCTTGTTATCTTCAATTTCACACAAGGACTTGTACCATATACCACTATCTTTAGAGACCTTATACCTGGACAATCCTTTTGATATTCTTACTTTTTTCACATTGTTCACACTATCACCCCAATTAAAATTTGCTAATAAAAGTTAATTTTGATACACTATATATGTGCTATAGAACATATATTTATACTATATATAGTTCTTTATTCACCTTGAGAATATTGGACAGAATGGAGGTGATATTATGAAAAAACGCTATTTGATTACATATGACCTTAATAAAAAGGGCCAAGATTATGAAAATGTCATTCAGGCTATTAAGGATGCCAGTGATGGAACTTGGTGCACTTATTGGAAATCTTCTTTTTTGATACGAAGCAATTACTTAACTGCTGACCAAGTTTTCACCAAAATAAAGCCATATGTGGATGGAAATGATCGTGTTATTGTTATTGAAGTAGTAAACAATAAACAAGGATGGCTGACCCAAAAACAATGGGCTTATATTAACGATAATATTTTTGCGGACAACTAATGCCAGTTTCACCACTTTCGTGAATACCATTACTGTCCTCGAAGATTTTAACTCTGGACAAGTTACTTTCTTCAAAGGATATGATGAATTCTGGATTAACATAAATTGTTTTACCTTCTGTTTTGACCTTAATAAATCCAGCTAGGACATCGGTATCCACTTCAAACTCTGTTTTGTCGAACTCATCACCGTTCGCAAGGCAGAGTTTGTTTGTTTTTATAAGACGTTTTTCGTTCATCTCAACACCCCTACTGTCACTACAGCAGCCATAATAGCAATGTATGTTCCGACAAATATCGCAGTAGTTGCTACGGTAAAATCTCTAATCATAAGCCTGCCACCTGCCCCATAGCGTAACCAATATTGTAGATCATTCGTACTGATACCAGAGTTGCTACTACAGTCAGCAACCACATCGCCGGATACCTTGCAATACTATCAAGTAAGTCTCCTGTTAAATCAACCGCTGCTAAGTATGCTAAATAAATATCTTTCATCTGCTCTGCCTCATTTCTACTATTTCAGTTTCTTTTTTCATCTGCCTAACTATCTTTTGAACAGCGTCAGCTGTTACTCCTGACACTTTCAACAGACATTCTTGCAGTTCTGCTATTTCAGCGTTAGCGTTATCTAAGGCTTTTTGTAGCTGCATTACCTCTAATCGCTCTCGATTAGAAAGTTTCGGTTTACCGTACTGATCGGCATATCTCGTAACATCTGATACACGATACCGACCACGTACTACTGTTTTAATACCTGCACTAGCAAGCCATTCTTTTACTGTCCTTGCACTAACTCCCCACGCCTCAGACAGCTCTCTTATTCCAACGTGTGGACATTCTACAATCATTGTTCCTCACTCCTAATTAAAAATTATTGGGGCTCAATCTCTATATCAATACCAAAATCATCAGTCTTTACTTTATCCATATGAAAATGTATTTTCTTGATTCCATCAATTGCTGAATGTATCGCTATATTGCAGTCTCCGTCATGGTATTGAGATATCTCATTATTATCATTTATAACCTTTAGATTCCCTTTCCAAACTCCTTTTGTCCGAATTAGTAATTTACTCACCGGTATATCCTCCTTAACATACTTTTCTTCAAACTCTTTAGAACTTAAATTCTTTACCACTTCGACAAACTTTGCCAAAGCTTCATCTTTCTTGTTCATGGTATATCCCTCTTTCAAAGTTGATATACCAGTCGAAGCGTGTTATAATGTTCTCGTCAGCTTCGGCTGGTGCAAGAAACACTCGCTAAACTTTCCACGGTGCGGCGGGTGTTTCTTTTTGTGTTGTAAAAGAACCTGCTCCTTCTTATAATGATTGTAGGAAGGAGGTGATTTTGTGACTATCTCAACGCTTGTTATAACTATAATAGTTTCTCTTGTATCGGGTCTTGCAGGAACATTTTATTTAGAAATCAGTCGAAAAAAATCTCAAAAACAGAAACTTTCAAACTGCTTAATATTGCTATATACAGAGATTAGCAACCATTCTTTTTGGCTTAAAAAACGCTATTCTAGTAATGAAGCATTCATTTCATGTTCAAAGCTTTTAAGAGACGCTCCAATAAATGAATGGAATAACGTAAAATATTTTTTAGCAGAAACGCTTAACTCCGAAGATCTAAAAGCCATCGTCCATCATTACAGACATATTGAAGGATTAAAAAAGATTTTAGCTGAAGATCCAAATTATTTATATTCAAAATCCCGCCTCAATCTTTTCGTAAAAGATGCTGACCATGTCTTAACAGTTCTTATGAAAGACCATGCTGTGAAAGAATTTGTTCAATCCACCATAGAAAAAGAATCCAAAGAACAAAATTCAAACTAAGCATAAGGAATAATCCACGAAGTGAAGGCGTACCCAATACAGCAAACTTTTCTGAAAGGTTTTCCAGCGCAATAATCATTCTGGCCGATGTATAAATTCTTTCTTGATTATCTTCTTCCAACTGCCTGCGTATTTCAGTTGCATGATATTTCCTAATTGCTTCTATAACAAACTTCTTTGTTGCTGGTTCGCCTTTTTTGTTTTTGCTCATTTCATTTTTACGCTCCTTTCATATCCTTTCAATTTCATTAAGCCCCAATAACTTAAATACTACCTATGTATTTATTATCCGTAGTATAGAATTTATATATTGCTGTATACGGATCTTCTTGCGTACCCTTACCTGTCAAACACTCAACTCTTATGACTGTTGCTAATTCAGCACCATCAATTCTACAAATTTCACAACTCGCCACACACACTGATTGTGTGGCATTTTCTTTTCCATTACTTATACATCCTTTCATTGTTACGCTCCTTTAGCGACTTTTATTACATTTATGCAACAAGATTTGCAAAAAAAATTTCTCCTGCTTTTTGACTGTTTAACGACAAAGCTTCTGAAATAGCATACATAACATCTAATGTAGGTTTTACTTTGCCGTTGAGAACCCCAGCTACAGTATTTCTATTAACATTCGCTTTATCAGCTAAATCAACAATAGTAATAATTCCAGCATCTATCATTGCTTTTCTTAAACTTAAAGTATCAATTTTATACATCATTATCACCCCTTTCTATTGCATTTATGTAATAAGTATAATATCATATGGTTTGCTTGTCAATACAAAAATGCAATATTATTATGCGATTTGCACGACTCATATTGCATAAAAGATATTTTTAATTTATACTAATTACAGGAGGTGCTATCATTGATTCAGCCATTTTGCAAAAATATGAATATTTTACGTACTCAAAAGCAATACACTTTTTCTGACTTATCTAATCTTTGTCGAGATAAAGGTCTAGATATTAGTGCACCAACGTTGCAACGTTATGAAGTAGGAAAAATAAAAAAAATTCCATATGACTCTATTGTTGTTCTAGCTGAAATTTTTAATGTTTCCCCAGCTAAATTAGTAGGTTGGGAAAATTTTTCAAACGTTGAAAATTATAACGAAACAGAAAAAGCACTTATAAAAAATTACCGCCAATTAAACGAACAAAACCAGCAAGCAGTAACAACTATGATTAATTCTCTTTTGGCTGTAGAAAATTCTACCTTTGAAAAAGACGCAGTAGGTTGAGGATATTGAAATGATATTTTTTATAAGCTGTTTTAGAAAGAAGGTATTTCTAATGTCGAAACTTATTCTTTTAATTTTCATTTTATTGTTATCAATAAATTCTGCTGCATTAGCTTTTCCAAATGAGCCAACATCATTTCGAGGCTTAAGTTGGGGTGCATCTATAGAAGAATTGAAAGAAAAATATCCTAACAGTTATGAAATTAAAGATGATAGAGTAAATACTTTAATCAAACAGATCGATGGTACAACATTGATTTCATACGGTACTTACTTAGAAAATGATTCTATAAGCAATATCCCTATTGTAGCACCAATAGAATATACCTTTTGGAATAATCAATTAGAAAGTGTACATATTAACATTAGTGGCGATTCTGTAGCTATATCATCATATAACGAGAAAAAAATGCTTGCTGCTTTAGAAGATTTATATGGAGAATGTTCTTCAAAGTTTGAGGAACCATTTACAGATGAACCATTTACACGTATGTATTTTTGGGAAGGCCCTGTTTGTAAGATTATGTTTTTTTCTAATTACCATGATAAAGGCAAATATGATTCTAATGTTTTTTTATGGTTATCCTCTCAAAAAATATCCTCTGAGCGTTTAGCTCAGGCTCAAAAAACACGCAGATCGCAAGCCAAACAAGGCTGGTAGAAATAATTACCATAAGTACACGGACATTTTTGTCCAACTGTAAGGAGGTAGCAATGGAGTACAATTTTACTTATAGAGAGAAAGACAAAGGCTTCCAGGTCATACTCTCCTATAAGGATAATGTAGGACGCTGGAAGCAAAAATCTAAGCAAGGATTTAAGACTAAGCGAGAAGCTAAGAATGCCGGCGATAAGTTATTAGAAGAAGTTAAAGCAAATGCTCCAGTATATATAGACAATAGTACCGCTAATATAACCTTCGGCGAATTTGCTGCAATATTTCTTAACGATACAAGAAGGAGCATAGCCTACAACACAATACTCGGATACCAGCATGCGCTCAAAGCTTTTTCAGAACTAAAAGATATGCGTCTGGTAGACATAACGCATAGCGACATACTATCAATATTTAACTCTCTACCGGTGAAAGCAAACACCGCCAACTTGTATCTCGTGAAACTAAAAACTATCTTTAAACGAGCGGTATCTCCATACGAGCTCATAACCAAAGACCCTACAGCAGGGATACAGCCGTTAAAAATAAAAGGGCAAAGAAAAATAAACGCCCTTTCCAAAGAACGTTTAGAAGCGATTCTGGCGCGTTTAAAAACCAAGAACTATACTTTATATACGGCGTGCTGTATCGCCGCTTTTGCGGGACTTAGGGTTGGCGAGATAGCAGCCTTAAAATGGTCTGACATTGATTTTAATGCCGGCACATTAAAAGTCGAGCGGCAAATGGTTGCTACAAATAAAAACGTTATGGCTCTACAAGAATTAAAAAGCAACAACTCTTATCGAACTGTTCCTATACCTTTACGACTACAGACAATTTTAGCAGAATACAAAAATAAATATCCTCGTCACATCAGCGATATGGTATTTTGGAATGCTACATATCACTCTATAAAAAGAGTTTCCCAATATACAAAAGGTGATATAAGTATTCATGACTTTAGACACACTTATGCTACAACACTACTTAGCAGCGGCTTCGACATTAAAACGGTAGCAGCATTGCTGGGAGATACAGTAGAAACAGTTTTAAAGGCATATGTACACTACACTGACGAAATGAGAGAAAATGCGCAAAAGCGTCTCTCGAATTTTTTTTAGAAAATTTTGACGAATTTTTGACGAATTTATACAAACATCAGCAAATAAGCCACTCTTTAGCGATTATAATATTTTATCATATAGTATACACTATTTAAATGATAATCGCTAGTATAAACATTATAAATGAGGGAGAATATGAATGAGCAAAGCAATAGGAATCGTAGCAGAATATAATCCTTTCCACAACGGCCACGCCCATCATCTGCGCGAAGCAAAGCGGATAGCCGGCAACAGGCCTGTCATTGCCGCTATGAGCGGCAGCCTTGTACAGCGCGGCTTGCCTGCCCTGACTGACAAATGGACCCGTGCCAGAATGGCCGTTTTAGGCGGCGTTGACCTTGTTTTAGAGCTGCCGACAGTTTTCACCTGCCGCAGTGCGGAATTTTTTGCTGCAGGAGCTGTAAAATTACTGGCTGCTACCGGGATGGTATCGCATCTTGCTTTTGGTGCGGAAGCAGCCAATTCGCAGCAGCTGATGCTCACCGCAGAATTTTTGAACGAGCCTGTTTTTCAGGACGCACTGCATCATTATCTGGATGAAGGGCACAGTTATGCCAAGTCTTTAGAGCTTACGCTGGCGGAAGACCCTTCCATGCTGACGATTGCTGAACATCCTAACAATATCCTGGCTTTAGAATATTGCCGCCAGCTTCTGCACGGCGGTTACGAGATCGAACCTGTCGTCGTTAAACGCCGCGGCAGCGGCTATAAAGATAAAACCATCAACGGGCCTATTGCCGGCGCAACAGCCATTCGTGAGCATTATCGCGGCTATGGCATCGATGAAGCGCTGCTCAGCACAGTTCCGGCAACTACAGCCCAGCTGCTGCGTGAGGCAGATCTTCAGCACCGAATGGATATCAGTGATAAAATTCTGAACCATCTGCTTTTATACAAGCTGCGTTCTTTGACACCGGCCCAAATAGCCGCAGCCTGCCAATGCAGCGAAGGATTGGAAAACCGTCTGGCAGAAGCTGCTTCCTGCACTACATTCCAAGACGTAGTCAGCGCCACAGTTACCAAACGTTATCCCGCTTCACGTGTCAGAAGACTTCTGATGCAGCTTTTACTGCAGCAGTATCGCGCTATGTTCGATAATGCCAAAGACCCAGCTTACATCCGTGTTCTGGCCTTTAACGACCGCGGCCGCGAACTGTTGAAAGAAATGCAGGATTCTGCTCAGCTGCCTGTAATTATCAAACTGGGCCGCAACGTCTTGGAAAAATACGGAGAGAAAGTCGAGCAGCAGCTTTCCGTTGATATTGCGGCAACTAATCTGCTGACACTTTTGCAAAAGAACCACCAACCACAATATAACAACGATTATACTGTCTCTCCGATCTATATTCAAAAATAATAAAGCAACAAAACAAAAAGCCTTCCGCTTGAGCGGAAGGCTTACTTTTTTTTCAAAAGCTTATTCTTCGTCTTCTTCCTCTTCCATCGCCAGAAGTTCCATATCACGCTGAGGGCGTGAAGACATAACGCTTTCACGTTCAGCATTAACGGAAGCGCGGTTATCGTTTACAGCCTGTAAAGCGGACTGCAGACTACCGCTCAAATAGCCAAGCATATCATCGGCATATTGCAGCACATCGTGTTTTACACGCTCAACATAAGCATCAGCTTCGTCTTTCATTTCCTGCTGATTACGCAAAGCAGTACTCTTTACATCTTCAGCAAAGGCTTCTGCCTGTTTGGAAATTTCTTCCTGACGCATTAGTCTTTCAGATTCGGATTTTGCCAATTCTAAAATACGGTCAGCTTCGGTTTTAGCCTGCAAAACAATATTGTCAGCTTCTTCATGAGCTTTGGTGACGATTGCTTTTTGTTCTTCAAGCAGTCTGGTAGCGCTTTTGACTTCTTTGGGAATCGCTTCCTTCAAATCATCCAGGATACCCGCCAAATCGCTCTCTTCGATAATGATCTTATCAGTAAGAGGTATACGGTTAGCCTCAGAAATAAGGTTATACATTTCATCAAAAATTCTGTCCAAAGTCGCACTTGTACTTCTATCAATCATCATCAAACTCAACCTCTTTCTAATATTATTCTTTGCTTATAACAAGGCTTTTGATCCGATCTTCCACACATTCAGGAACAAGACCATGGATACAACCGCCAAAGGTTGCCAATTCTCTTATTCCAGAGGAACTTAGGAAAGAGTAATTAGCATTAGTCATAATAAAGACTGTTTCTAAGTTATTGTCTATTTTTTTTATGAGCAGAGCGCGCTGAAATTCATATTCAAAATCAGAAAACGCACGTAAGCCCCTTACAATAAAAGGAGCTTTTTCCTGCCTGCAGAATTCATTTAAAAGACCGGAAAAACAGGTTACTCTGGCATTAGGGATATGTTTTGTCGCATCCCTGAGCATTTCTACCCTTTCCTCCATGGTGAACATTGCTTTATCTTTACCCGGATTATGAAAAACGCTGATAATGATCTCGTCAAACATTTGGCTCGCCCGTTCAAAAATATCGAGGTGGCCATTAGTAACCGGGTCAAAACTACCCGGACAGATCGCTCTACGCACTGTTTAACCTCCTAGAAGCTGCAACGCAGTCTGGTCATAAATTCAATTATCTTGTTCCTTATTCGACGTACGTTTCCGTATTCCTGCTATTTTTTTACAAATTTATTTTATTATTTTACAACATTTTATTATACTTTGGCAAATCTTATAAACGAAAGTAAAGTTTCACCATAGGGTTCCTGACGCACAAGCTCAAAGCACGCTGCCAGCACGCCTATTTCATCGTGCTTCGAATGTTCGATGATCAGATAGCCTCCGTCTTCAAGTACTTGAAAGTGTTCCATTTTCTGCAGAACTTTCTGAACCCAGCCTTTATTATAGGGAGGATCGCAGAATGCAAAATCAAATTTTAATCCCTGATGATGCAGATGTTCGATAATATTTACCGCGCTGCCTTTGAGAACCTGAACATCAGCCTCCGCCCGGCATTTAACGATGTTGCTTTGTACCAGACGCAGCGATTCCCGGCTTTCATCGACAAAAGTAACCGCAGCAGCGCCGCGGCTCCACGACTCCAACCCCAGATTACCTGT
>ERZ772854.2242-NODE-2242-length-14996-cov-12.468175_pt1 | contig 14996 bp, 22 predicted proteins | sample MGYA00580844_ERZ772854 | MGnify/ENA primary metagenome ERZ772854 (study PRJEB29015, sample SAMEA2737727) | human gut metagenome | biome: human gut; feature: human-associated habitat; material: faeces | place: China | collected 2012 ...
AACCTATGATTTTATCATCAATCTGAGAGGTTTACACAGAATAATTTACACTACCGTATAATCTTAAAAGGACACACTAATATTACTCGTTTTTTTTCATTTTTTACTCAAGATAAAGTTTAGCTGTTTTAGCTGCATTTGCCATATCAGAATCAGCGGTATTAAAGCTGTCTTGATATGAATAGTATGTGCCGGTTGGATCGGTTATTAAATTAGTAAATTCTACATATTTATTATACATAGTAAATATTGCATTGTAAGCATCCTCAAATTCATCTGGTGGATTCTGTAATGCTTTCATGTTTGAAGCAACAGTATCTTGATTCGATCTAATATTAGACACTTTTGTAGAAAAATCTGTATCATTAAATAAATTTTGCAGTGCATCATTGAAATCCGAAACATAAGATCCATCTGGTCTTGTGTATTTATCTGTTTCATCGTCTGCTGTTTTATTAATTGCATTTCTCCAAACTTTAATAAGTAGATTTCCACAATCTTCTGTATCAGATGCAGCAGAAATCATATTGTTGTATGCTTCGATAAGATTAGATTGATAGTCTTTTGCTTGTTCTTCAGCGGCTTTTGCTTCAGCAGCAGCTACATTTTTTTTGTGAACTTGTACACCTGCAAGAGCAATGACGATCGCTGCAACAACAGCTATTACAACAATAAGTATAATATTTTTTGATTTCTTATTAATCTGCACTCCGGTAACTTCTACCTTTTGAGCTGTTTCTTCAATTTTAACCGGACAGCCACATTTAGGACATACATCAGATCCCGGTTCAATTTCTGCACCACATTCTTGACAGATTTGTTTTTCTTCCGGAATCAAATTAGCTCCACAATGTATACACGTTTTTGCTTTATCCGATATTTGTTCACCACAATTCGGACATGTAATTAATGCCATAACTATTTCCTCCCATTTGTATTAATTGTATTAAAAATTTAATTAAATTATATATCAGAAAAATAATTAACACAACCATTAATCCATTTCTGACAGCATTTGCAGTATTTCCAACCATATGATTTCATGGTCTGCTTCAATCTCCAATAACTCTTGCAACGTAAAGTATGTATATGCTTCTTTTGGTACCGGAAGTAACAGATCACAGCACCACCAAGCAGATTCTCCATCATTCAAAATGACAGTGCGCCAGTGCTGTTTCTTCTTATTATATAGATATGATTTTAGATACATGAATTTTCCCCAATACATTATAAAAATAGTTGCATTTATCATAACACATTTGCGTTGTGTATGAAAGATAAACCTAGTATATTATAGGTAAGGAATCAAAACGACAACTTGGCATTGTGCTTTCTTCCGTTTCTAATTTCTCCAAGTGATAAACATGCCATGTTGGCATCTTTAAGCATTAAATATATTTTATTGATATATTATGTTCAAAAAAGATATTATATATTTAGATTGACAAGAAACTATATACACTCTATTATAAATACATGGAACCATGTAGAAACGGCAGAAAGAGGTACTTTATGATAAAAGATAAAATTTTAGAAATGTTGAAAAAGAAATCCGGTTGTGAGCGGCAAGAAGTGATCCGGTTGCGTTGGAAGAAAGCTGAGTTAGAACGATTATTGCAGCAGAAAAAACAAGAAAAATCTGCATATTGAAAAAGAAATCTACATATGATATAATGCCAGTAGGCTAAAAGAAATGATGAAGCGTCTTTGGATGCGACAAAACAAAAACCCCGGAGCTGCAACTCTGGGGTTTTTTATTCCTATTTTTGGTCATGGGAAGGCTTATGCCCATAGGCTAGTTACCGATTATTTATCTCTATCTAACCATTTGATGATGTAGTGGCAAGTTACACCAGCCGCAACAGAGACAAAAAAAGAAATGATAAAGTTCATCTTGGATGCACCTCCCTTCCGTACCAGTGTAGGAGGCGGTAACAGTTGAAGTATACCAAAATACAAAAAATTAAGCAATATCCAAAAGAGTGCGTATTTGTTATATTTTACGTACTGTAATTTCCTGAAAAATCAACATTCTTGTTTTTTGTCCTAATTTATACGCACTTTTTCTTTACAAAATACGCACTATTTGTTATAATGAGGGTACACAATATAAGAAAGAGGGAATCTACATGGCAAACAAAAGAACTGTTGCGTTGTCGCAGGAACAATATCACAATATTATAGAAGCGATTCAAACTGGCTTTGCAGGATTCAGACCGAATGAAAGAATGGCTACTGCACTTGTCTTGGAAGCTAATCTCGGTCTCCGGATCAGTGATGTTCTGAATCTGCATTTATGTGACATCATTAGAGATGGGGACAGATACAGATTAGATATAACAGAGCAAAAAACCGGGAAGTCCAGAACGTTCACGGTTCCGTTAGATGTGTACTCATATATACAGACGTACTGCATAGATCACAATATCAAATCAACTGATCTGATTTTCCCTATAAAAGAGCGTGGACTACAGAAGAATCTCAAGATTGTGTGTGATTGGTTTGGTTATGAAAACATAAGTACACATTCATTCCGGAAGTATTTTGCCACCAAGATTTATAAAAAGAATGATTGTAACATCGTTTTGGTTCAGAATATCTTACAACATAGCTCTGCAAGAACTACACAGCGGTACATCGGCATATCTCAGAAGCAAATTGAAAATGCTTTAGAAAACAACATTGAACTGCTTTAATTTTTAGCCAGGTATTTTATCTGGCTTCTTTTTTATATATGATTTCATTTTTGAATATTTATAATCAATAAAAACATACAAAAAAGAACTGCCACAAAGGACAGCTCTCTTTTAAAACAAACAACCTATTGCTAGGTACAACTCAATTATTATATCAATGTTTTAACTGTTTTTCAATTTAATTTCCCGAAGATCTTTCTGTATCACAAAATCCGGATCATTCAATCCTATTGGATTGCTTCTAATATCTGTTTCGATCAGACTTAATACATAATCGTTCACTGACTTTTTCCCGGTCAATTTAGCTTGCTGCTTTATGAGTTCCGAATAATCCGGAATCCCTAAATCATCGTTTTGCTTTGGAAACCTGATCTTCATATCTTTGATCTGTTTGTGATAGTCCGATACTGCATCTTTGTTGTCTTTTGCCATATAAGCACCGCCTTCCTATGATTAAATATATCATAATGTGGGTACTTATTCAAGACTTATTAAGACAATGCTTTCCAAATCAGCCAGATTATAAAAAGTATGAATAAAATCACTCCTAATGAACTTCCACCGCATCCGCCACCATTTGGTGGTGATCCATAATTTTTTTCATCACAGTTACATCCATATCCGGTGCAGCTATGTCCGCCTTCCCCGTCATGAGGAAATGGATTATTCCGATCGTCCATTTTTATAATTCTCCATTCTTGAATCTTAGTAAATGCTCGTTTTCTTTGGCAATAATGTCTGCAATTTCTTTATCTGTAGCTGCGATCTTTCTTTTTTGTTTTTCGGTAAGCTCCTGCTCAGTAATTATCTTGTCAGATCCGCACTGCATCTTTGTTAAACACATGCATTTTATAGCTTCATCCAGATCCGGATTTCTTTCTAAAAATTCTTCTTTTGTATGATGACCTCTCACAAATGTTACCTTGTCCCCATCTACAGCAACAACGGTAATCTTATCCGGAACACCATAACTGTACTTCATCATCTTGTAATAAAGCCCATACATTTCTAATTTTTTCATGTTAAAAACCTCCTGTTTTGTTGGTTGTACAAGATATTGTATTACCATGTACAACCCACTACTATATTTACTCCATAAGACACGAATATAATTTAGTAGTAGCACAGGCACTATTGCCGTAGCTCCTGCTCTACTGTATTTAATAATAGAACATACGTTCTGTACTGTCAATACATTATTTCTTTAATAACTGACTATCATCGAACCACCGGACAGCTCCGGTATTTGTTATTGGTAGCTCAACTCTGATATGGTTACTATATTCTAATACTTTTGTCAATTTACCGGATTCATCACATTTAATCATTGTCGTGACGGATGCTCTGCTCTCATAAGTGTATGTTTTCATAATGTTGTACCTCTCAATCTATGTGAGTGGCAGTAAGGCAATCGCCCTACCACCGCTATTTATTTGTAGTCTTGTGTTATTCCAATGTAAATCTCATTGAAGTGATTTTTTTGAGATATTCATTATAAAGTTCAGACCACTCAGACTTTTTGAAGGCTGTCGTGTCAAACCGATTGGAGATAACTTCTGCATATCTAGCTACGATTGACTTGTCATCGTTAAAAAGCTCTGACAATTCATGTTCTGTCATGTACTCTTTGCACTCGTCTTGCAGTTTTTTAATCTCTGCATCCAATTCTTTCTTCATCTGATTGTACTGTTTCAGCTCTTTCAATACTTCATTGATTCTTGTGTTTTTCATCGTTGTACCTCTTCTTTCTTAAATTGTTGTGTTGTTTGTTTGTAAGTATATGTTATCATGTGTACCCTCATTTGTCAACATGTTTTTTATGATATTTTATATTTTGTTTCACAGAAATATATTTAATATCGTTTTTAATATATGGAGTGGCACTTTTGTAGCACCACCCCAATTTTTGATAATTAAGCTTCAATCATGTGTTCCATACAATCGCCACAAATCAAATTTGTTGTCTTTGTAACTCTTGCAATGTTTCCACAGCAAGGACATATCATTTTGATACTATTACTTTTTTTCTTTTTAGGAACTGTCACAGACGTTCCGGAACTTCCTGTAGATGTTCCACCGATTGTTGTATACACATTGTATTCTATTCTACCAAGGCGGAAGTCCTCAAAGTCATTCTCAATAATCCAATTTACCAATTCTTCTGTAGCACTTGTAATGCTCCATCCAATTCTTGAATCGTATTCAATCACAAGACCATGCTTCTCTGCTTCATTTTTGAACTTTTTGGAGTGATACGTATTCTGTCGTGAACAATCTTTAACATTATGTGACCAGTTGCAATAATGTGTCATTTCGTGAATCATTGTACAAATTACTTCAATAATATCTCTGTCAAGAGTTCCGGCACCGATGTTAATTTCTACTGCATCTTTCTCACCTGTAACATCGTGAACTCTGTAACTGATGTATGGTGTGAAATGACCGTATGCTCTTGGCGTACTCTGTACCGTCCAAACGACACGTTCCATGTCTAATTCATTGTTGAACCAATCAGCGTTAATTTTTCTGCCGATGCTCTGTAACTGTCCGATTACCCTGCTCATGTTTGTTGTCTGTTTCATAGTGTTGTACCTCTTTTCTTTAAAATGTGTTGTTGTTTGTTTGTGACTATACTTTAACATGAGGGTACTCATTTGTCAATAGGTTTTTTGAAAATATTTATTCAAAATAGATTTTTTATATTTTAATTCTATTTATATATTTATTATCATTTTAAAATATTTTTTAAATATCGGGGGAATATAAAACTTGTAAAAATCATTCTATTTTCTATAACCATATAAGCTGCTATCTCTACACACTGCCCGGATTTTAAATGTCTTTTATGAAAATTTTATATAAATATTGACATTAAATATATTTTTGCGATATTATAATAAAAAAGTCGTTAATTATATTGAGGTGATGAAATGAAAATCTACTGCATAGCCAACCAAAAAGGCGGAATCGGGAAAACTACTACCGCCACAAATTTAGCCACAATCTTGTTAGATAAAGGGTACAAAACGTTATTGATAGACGCTGATCCGCAATGCAACAGCACAGATACCTTCCGGGCGCAGGTTAAAGACACAGCAACGTTGTTTGATGTTCTTTTGGATTATGATGAACCAACTTCTGTACAGGAAGCGATTCAGCATACAGAGATAGGAGATATTGTTGCTTCCGATCCGTTGTTAAAAGAAGCCGAAACAAAATTCCGTAATGAATCCGGAGAAGAGTATTTCAGACTGAAAGATAGTCTGGATCAGCTTACAGGCTATGATTATGTAGTAATCGACACTGCCCCGGCAGATAATAAATTATTGAAAAATTGTCTGATTGCATCAGATGAAGTCATCATTCCTATTACGGCAGACAGATACGGAATACAAGGCTTATCAGAAATGAATCATACAATTAACATGATCCGGAAACGTAATAACCCTAATTTGAAAATTGCTGGATTGCTGATGATAAAGTACAAGGATAGATTAAAACTATCACAGGAAGTCTTAGATGGACTTACAGGTGTGTCACAGCAGCTTGGAACAAAGGTGTTTAATACGAAAATCCGGGAAAGCACAGGTACACAACAAGCACAGGCGCAGCGCACGACTGTTGCCCGGATGGATGCCAAAAACAATACGGCGATTGACTATGTAAGTTTTACAGAAGAATTGATAGGAGAGTAGTACGATGGCAAAGAAAAAGAATGAAAATTACGGAGCAATGGACGGATTTTTTATTGAATCTGAAGAATCATCAAAAAGAAACATGAATCCAGAATCTTTGAAAAATCTGAAGCCAAGAGAAGCAGGATCAGCAAAACCGAAAGCGTTCATGCAGCTTAACATATATGAGTTCGAAGATTATATTTATAGAATGGCTAAGGTAAAAAATAAAACTATGTCCGGTTACGTATTGGATCTAATTGAAAAAGATATGCAGCAGAATCAACAGGTGTATGAAGGGCTTAAGCAAATCCGGGAGCTTGACAAGCCGCCACGTAAGCCAAGACACGTAAAAAAAGCTGATTAATTTTTTTGATGTATTAATTTCAAAAAGGTCTAAGGTAATACACAAGTGGATCTTGCTCTACAAATATAACAAAGAAAATATTGATAAAAATTGGCATCCGGATTTTTAATATTCTGGGTGTCTTTTTTACGAAAATCCGCACAAATTCAACAAAATCTCAAAGTTAATTTAACGACCGGAAATCCGGATTTTTGATTTTAAGAGTGTATGTTTAATTTTGTAATACGTATATTACAGTGTAGTGTATTACATTTATATAATATGATTTACTTTTTTGGTGTCGTGTGTTATACTTGTATTACAAATAAATACGTTGTAGTGTATTACATTAAAGGAGGGTGAAGAGCTATGGCAGAAGACAAATCATCAAAGCCAATGTCAATCCGGTTGAACGATGACACCAAAGAAAAATTCCGGAAAGTTGGGGAAATCCTTGGTTACAACCAAAATGATACTATGACAACTCTGATCAATGCGTATGAGATGCAGCAGCAGCAGGACAAGTTGCCAGAATTTAAAGGAGATTTAGAGCAATTCCAGTCTAACCTCACAACACTCTTGAACCTGTACACTGTCTCATTACAGTCCAGTCACGATATGAGGGAATCGGTACGTACAGAATTTGATGCATTGCTGAAATCAAAAGATGTCACCATTGCTGATTTACAAACAAAAGTTGCTGATGCAAAACAGGTTAAAGAAGCTGTAACATTGGAATTAAAAGAAACGACAGCGGATAAACAGAAGTTACTTGAGAGAGTAGATCAGTTAGAAAAAATGCTTGCTGACAAGGACGGTCTGAACAAAGCTCTCACTGATTCGTGTAATGAACTTAAAGTCAAAGTAGACCAGATGATAGCTGCATCACAGGAAAACGCAGCGCTGAAGAAAAAGATTGCAGACCTCAATTCTTCTAATGCAAAATTACAGTCTGACGTGGAGCTGAAAGATAAACTCTTGCAGGATCAGCAGAAACATGAAGCTGATGTATTAGATCAGATGCAGCAGCAGTGTGATCTTGAGAAAGAAAAAGCTATCTTGGAGCTTGAAAAACAGCACAATGAAGAAATCCAGAAATTGAAATCTGAGAAACAATCTGAGGTTGACAATTATCAACAAAAGTACATGGAGCTTCTGGAAAAATTACAAAAAGCAGAATAAAATATTAGTTACCCGGCGGAGCAATCTGTCGGGTGTTTTTTATCTCTGAAATCTCACTGTGCAAATCTGCACGATGAAATCGAAGTTTCAATTTTTAGCATATATACGACACTTAGAAGCCGTATATCGCTTAAATTTCGATTTTTATGTATTACCCTATCAATTTGTCACCGAAATGATTTTGAACCGGATTTGAGCCATATAACGTGTTTTTTGATAAGGATATGAGGTTAAAAATTCGTGGCAGAGTGGTGTTATTTTGATAAACATTCAAGAAACAGCACTAATCATTTTTGAATCTTATTAATCAAAAAACCACCTTTGTACACTATTTTTCAAAAAATGGATGTATATATAAATGATTATTTTGTATACTTCGTATATTTATTATTTAGGAGCCTGTAAACCGTTGATTTTACTGGGTTTATGAAGCCTAAAAACCACCTTTATACACTTTTACGACCACCTTTATACATCATAAAAACCACCTTTATACACTTTTAAAACCACCTTTATACACTTTTGAAAAATCGAAAAAATCACTCTAAAAACCACCTTTGTACATCTTTTTATAAAATAAAACCACCTACTTGAAAAATGGTGGTTTATGTACTATAATGGTACAAAGGAGATACAAAAGATGGGGAAAAAGAACATAGAAATCGCAGGTCAGATTTGTTTTGACCTGAACTATAATACGCAGAATTACGTGGTACAGTCCAATGAGCTGATCGAAGGTAAGCAGAATTTGAAATTGAACTCAGCAAAAATCATGCGAGCGTTGATTATGCAGATCAAACCGACCGATGATGATTTAAAATCATACATCATTAGAGTTCCGGAGCTGTCGCAACTTTTAGATGTTGGAGCCGAAAATCTTTACCGGAATATGGATAGTATTACAGATGATATTCTAACAAATCATGTAGCAATAAAAGATCCGAACGGTGAAAAATTTATTAAAATTCAATGGGTGACAGCCTGCGTATATGAAAAAGGGGTAGGACTGGCAGTAAAGATGAATCCATTGCTGAAACCGTTTCTGTTGAATCTACAGGCACATTATACACAGTATCAGCTAGAAAATATTCTGGCAATGAAATCAGTGTATGCAATCCGGATTTATGAACTACTTCAAAAAGAGCAGATTATGAAGTATATTCCAAAAGAAGGAACATCTATTGTATTGACAGTGCAGCAGATCCGGGAAGCATGTGATTGTGAAGACAAGTATGAGAAGATCAGTCAATTCAAAGCAAAGGTTATTGACGTAGCGGTACGCGAGATACAGAGAACGACCACATATACCGTAAGTTATGATTGTATCAAAAAAGGACGTACAATAGAAGCAATCCGATTTTTTGTTAATACAATTTATCATTAGAAGCAGGAGTACCGGCACACAGCCGGTATTTCTTTTTGTATATATTTAGATATGGTTTTAAATATTTACAGTGTTTTTAAATATAAAAATTGATTATAAATATTCAAAATCAATTAAACTACACTTTTTAAAGAGATATTATACGGATGTCTTTCTTACACAAAAAAAGACCGCCAGAGCAGTCAAAAAAATCGAAAAAAGTATTGACAAATACCACAACTAGAGATACTATAATAGTGGGTTTACAGCAATGTGTACCACGTTCATAATATCTCATCAAATTTTACCACTTCTGGTATCAGCCTTTTATTCAAGAAAGGCGGTGAATCCCATGATATAGCGTGTTTAATTTTGGTGGTTCAGTTTAAATGTTGGCGCATTTAACACTGAAAAAATAATCTTACAAATCGTGTGAATTTATAAGACTTCTTACCTACTATTATGCTAGTATAGCCAAAATGCAAGCATAAGTCAAGTCTTTTGCTGAACAATCGTTCAGTTTTTAATCCACAAATGTAAGAAAATGTAACTCAATAACGAAGATTATTAGAAGGGAGTGATGTTTTCTATTCTAATAATGAAAGAACCGGATAATGTCTCTCTTTTCAGATTGGAGATGTTATTTGGAAGAAGTACAGGAGCGAACTGCACTATTAGACAAAATTGTTTTTGGAAACATCCAGATTTTGCAGTTTGCAGACATGAAAGATTTAATTGACCGGGAGATTGTCGAGGTCTCAACTTCAAAAGTGAAATATGTCACTGCGTCCGGTGAAGAATTTTCAACCTTGCTGATTGAGCAGGACGGTGTGATTGACAAAATGAAAGCCGGATCAATGATGAGCAAAGGAAAAAAAGTTGATTACTGTAGTTTGGAAACGACAGTAGGAAACGAAGAATTCGGAAATCTGTATTGTTATACGTTTGATGACTACATCGGTAAGCTGATGACCATTCAAGATCATTTAGAAGCAGAATACGGCATTGTGGCTGATTTATCAGATATGACAGTGAAAGAGATTGAGATAAACAGAACGTTTAGGTTAAATGGTGATTTTGAGCAGTATCACAGGGTACTGAATCTGATTATGACTAATTTACCAAGTCAATTTAGAAACCAGAGCGATTGGAAAAAGGTTGAAAAAGGCAGCAGCCGTTATCAAACCTATTGTGCTACAAGCAGTAGAACCCAAAAAAGTAAGAGATATATGCTTTTTAAAATCTATGATAAGACAGCGGCATTGGAGCAGACTATCGTACTGACAGATTCCTACATGCGTGTTGAGCTTCGATTGATCGGAGCTGAGAAGGTAAAGAAAGCACTGCATACAAATAGGTTTTTTGAAATGTCGGACGAGCTGTTTAACAGTTACTTTGATGACCAGATGTATAAGCTGATCCAAAAGCCACTTAGCAAGTGGAAATCCACCCGTGACAAAAAGTTGTTAGAACTGATAAAGGGCGAACGTTCCAGAGACATCCGGCACTGGCAGACAAATGTGTTGAGAATCTTACAGAATGAAGAGATAGCACAAAAGAGACCGGTACTGTTGGATATAGAGGAACTGATACCTCTGATTGACAAGTTGGATTTAAGTGCTAACCGAAAATGGGATGTAAAAAACAATTTCCGGAAACAGGCAAAAAAATACGAATCCGTGTTCTGTAACAACGATCATCTCAAGTTAGATGAGATCATCCAGAAAATTACCGTTAAAGATACCGGCATTGACGATATGGTTCCGGGAATTGGCGGTATGTCAAAAAGTGCTTAGAAGTCCAGTAAACACAAGGGTTTGAGAGCATTTTTTAAATAGGTAATTAGTGAAAAACGTGCTAGTCAACAGTAGACACACACACTAACACACACTCACTTATACATATACAACTACATAGCGCAGTCAGTAGGATCTGACCGTTTGATTCATCACACCGGATCTGACCTATCAGCAGATACCGGTACAGAAATGAACCTCAGCAGATACCGAACACTGGCACAAGCACAACCTGAATTGACTTCGAGAGCAGAAGTAAAATGCCGTACCCACTTACCGTTAATTGGTGCAGGTTCTGAGGTAAGCGAGAAGGAGAAAAAAGGAGAAAAATATTATGATTAAGGAGGATTTAAGGTGGTAGTATTACACCGAAATACCAAAAATAATGTTGATCTCAGATAGGATTACCCAAACCATGTTTTATGTCGTTGGTACACGCTACCACCGAAAAAACAAATATGGTTACAAGAAAAAATTTAAGTAGAACTGAATTAAACACATTGTATTGGAACATGTACAACCGTTGCTATGGAGAGAATTATTTAGAAAAAAATCCAAAATACAGAGGTTGTACGATATGCGAAGAATGGTTGACTGACAAAGAATCTTTCTATGACTGGGCATCGGAGAATTACTATGTTATAGATGGCGAACAGGTTGACCTGGACAAAGACATATTAGTAAAAGATAACAAGGTTTATAGTCCGGAAACATGTATCTTTGCACCTCATATCATCAATACATACTATGAGCGTCTGATCCGGAATCCGGTTAAGACAAAAAACGGTAAGTATCAGATGTCTCTGACGGTCGATGGTAAGACGGTATCGCTTGGAATTTTTGATACAGAGGAAGAAGCAAAGAACGAGTATATCAAACATAAACAGGCTGCGATTTTGGCAAAAGCAGACTTATACAAAGATAAAATTCCGGCACAGCTCTATAAAGCTATGACAGATTTCACAATCGAATTGTCAGATTGGAAATAATTGACTGGGTGCGTCGGATTGGCGCACCTACATAAAGAAGAAAACAAGGAGATTTATATATATGAATGCGAATTTAAAGAATTTTGGACTAATGACACAGAAAGCAGCAAACGAAGAATTGAAGATGAATTTATCAATCGTAAAGCAGCAGGCGGAAACACTTTTACATGAAATGGATCTACTAATTGATCGGTGCCGGTTCGAGCCGGGAGAGGGACAGAAGTGGGATGATCTACGAGATTCACTTCTTCAGTTCCGAACCGTGGAAGTAAGTACTTGGAAAGTTCCGGAAAATTTAGAAAATTAAACTACACTTTTTAAAAAATCCGGCGGTTCCATTACCGGAGCTGCCGGTAGAATGGAGAAAATATGAATAAAAAGGAAACGATTGGACTTAGAATCTTAGATCTTGAAATGACAAATAGATGTAATCTAAATTGCCCGCATTGCTACTTTTACGAGGATGGGGAAAAAGGAACAGATTACGATGACTTCATTAAAAAAGAAACAATAGATAAAATTTTTGATGATATAGGAATTGATAGCATTATGAATTTGAATATCAGTGGCGGTGAACCACTGTTAGCAAAGGATGAAATGCTTTACTTGTTCGATAAAATCTTAGAGAAGAAAAAAGTATTTAGCATAACTATTACAACAAATGGAACAATCCTAGATGAAGATTTTGCGTATAAGATTGATGAATTTTCAAGAAAGTTTGAAAACCTTTTTGAGGAAAATGAAGATAAACGAATGAGAAAGTACATAAATGAATATTCAAAAATAGTCAATAGGCGCCCTGTTTATTTTAGAATCAGTGACAGGTTCCACGACAACGAGCCAGAAAAAGCGTATGATTTTTTCAGTAATCATATGCCACATGTTTCTGTTGGAAAAGCCGATAATCACGATGAAGATTATCCAGTTGTATATTCTGGCAGAGCTAAGAAGCTAAATTGTGATTTTAGAAGCTGTGATTCAGCACATCATAAAGTTAAGTATGAAAAAAATGTCTTTTATCCCAAAAATCAACAAGCAAAATGCCCGATAAAATTTCACTGGAATGGGAATATTTCAATAAGCGCATATGTGCCGCGGCACCTGTGGGATAATGATTTGATTGGTAGTGTCTTTGATGGAAAAAGTCTTAAAGAAATGTTTGATGATTGGAATTATCGAGTTCCGCTGACGTGTGATGAAGCCTGTGAACTTGCGCAGATAAAAATGGCAGAAGAAACGGGAAATGAACTAAAACAAAATGATGGTACAGTATTTACAGAAAGAGAACTGAATATTAAAGTAAAATGTTTGAAATATTTAGAAAAATACAGACTTGCGCTGCATGAAAAAGTTTCGGAACTAACACCGGCGGAGCTGGAAGATATATCGTTGCAAGATATAGAAACGCTCGGTAATGACATGACAGAGGACGAAAAAAAGAAACGGCATGAGCAAATTGACAATCAGATTGCAAAAATGATCTGGGAGCATAAATTTGATGATGTAAAGGAAGTACATGAAGAATTTTCGTATTTACTACCGGAAGAATGTGCGGAGCTATTGGAGTGCTATAAAAAATGTGAGCCGTATAAAAATAGTCTGACCGGAACAGTGACAGTGTTTAAGTATCTGATCCGGGAAATGGAACTGATAAGTTTGAACGAAAAAAGGAAGAAGAATGGCGAAGGAATTTTTTGATAAAAAGGAGAATGACAGATGAAAAATGGAGATAGATACTTAATTGCAGCGGTGATCGGTGCGCCGTTTGGTCTTGTCGGAGTTGGGATTGGTACATTGTGTGTGTGGCTGCTCAATAGATTGCTGAAGAAAAATTGAATATATGAATATAAGGGATATGGTTTAATGCCATATCCTTTTTATTTCCGATAATACTTTGGTGTAATAAAGTGTTAAAGCATCCGCATAAATACTGGCTTTCGTGCCGATCGCAGTAAATTATAAAAATCTGTCACAGATGTACTATAAAGCCTTATGTTTGCTGCCTTTTTGCGATGTCATTTTTTTCTTCGGATTATGGCTGATTTTTTCTAAATCTACACTTTTAAGAGGTGGCAGCAGGATCAAAAAAATCCTTTATTTATGCGATTTCTCCGGATCTGGATGTTCTGGCACGATAAAGGGTACGATAAATTTACATGTTTGATTTTTAGGTATATAATAGTTTTATATTTTAATAAGGGAGATATGTTATGAGAAAAAAACAGATCATTAGAATGTTTGTTGTGTTATTGGCAGCAAGCAGCATAGCGGTATTTTCTGGGTGTGGTGATTCCACTACTAAAGAAAACATAAACGTAGATACTGAAAGTAAAACAGAAGATGCAAAAAATGATGTTAAAGAATCATCTGAAGAAAATGAATTATCTAATAAACCGAAGGATGGAGAACTCATGGCAGATAATCTCAAGGATTATCTTAATTACTTGGAATTGCCGTATGAATTTAGCGGTATGAAAAACAAATATCCATGTAATACGCTTGGTACAGAATTTATGCTTGATGATACTTATATTTTTGGAGAAGAATGTAGAGTGTATGTGTGGTATGAACACCAAGACACTGACAAACCAGGAATGCTTTCAATGAAATTTTTTGGAAAAAATATTACAGATATAAACAATATTTTGGTTAATGAATACGGAATAACACCAACAGAGATAAATGATCCGTATTCTTTAACTTTTGAAATACCAGATACAAAGTATAAAGTAGAAGTGTATTGCGATGAATATGACGATCCTAAATATAATACAATCGAAATGCTTATAAAAAACGAAAAATATTATTAATGAAAAAAACGAGTAATATTGTACCGCCCCAAATTATCAAATCTTTAGGTATAATCGAGACTGTAATTAATTCTGTGTAAACTCTAAAAGAGCTATATACCCTCTTGGATTGATGTTAAAATAAATATCAATTCAGGAGG
>ERZ772854.2256-NODE-2256-length-14913-cov-24.873940_pt1 | contig 14913 bp, 8 predicted proteins | sample MGYA00580844_ERZ772854 | MGnify/ENA primary metagenome ERZ772854 (study PRJEB29015, sample SAMEA2737727) | human gut metagenome | biome: human gut; feature: human-associated habitat; material: faeces | place: China | collected 2012 ...
GGCTGCACACCGGCCGCAGCCGCAACGATCAGGTGGCGCTGGATATCCGCCTGACTTTGCGGGATTACAGCAAGACTTTGCAGGCCTACATCGTGGAGCTGGTGCGGGTGCTGTGCAAAAAGGCGGCGGAGAACACCGCCTCCGTCATGCCCGGCTACACCCATCTGCAGCGCGCCCAGCCCATCACCTTCGGCCACGCGCTGATGGCCTACGCTTCCATGCTGCTGCGCGACCTCGACCGCTTTGCGGACGCCACCGCCCGCATGGACAGCCAGTGCCCGCTGGGCTCTGGCGCACTGGCAGGCACTACCTACCCGCTGGACCGGGATTTCACCGCCGAAAAGCTGGGCTTCGCCGCCCCCTGCGCCAACAGTCTGGACGGCGTGTCCGACCGTGATTTCTGCATCGAGCTGGCAAGCGCCATCTCCATCTGCATGATGCACCTGTCCCGCCTTTCGGAGGAGATCATCCTGTGGTGCAGCTGGGAGTTCAAGTTCATTGAACTGGACGATGCCTTTACCACCGGCTCGTCCATTATGCCCCAGAAGAAGAACCCGGATGTCACGGAGCTGATCCGCGGCAAGACCGGCCGGGTGTACGGCGACCTGAACACCCTGCTGGTGATGATGAAGGGTCTGCCGCTGGCCTACAACAAGGATATGCAGGAGGACAAGGAAGCCATCTTTGATGCAGTGGATACCTTGGAACTCTGCCTCAAGACCATCACCCCCATGCTGGATACCATGAAGACCCTGCCCGCCAATATGCGCCGCGCCGCCGCAAAGGGCTTTATCAACGCCACCGACTGCGCCGACTACCTGACCAAGAAGGGGATGCCCTTCCGGGATGCCTACAAGCTGACCGGCTGCATGGTGTCGGACTGCATTGCCGCCGACAAAACGCTGGAGGAGCTGACCCTGACCCAGTTCCAGAGTTACAGCCCGCTGTTCGGGGCCGATATCTATGATGCCATCGACCTTGTGCATTGCTGCGAGGGACGCACCAGCTACGGCGGCCCCAGCGCCGCCAGCGTAGAAAAGCAGATCGCGCTGGCAACGGCACGGCTGGACGCATGGGAGGAGGAAAACGCATGAAGGTAAAGGTATTTATTGATGGCTCTTCCGGCACCACCGGCCTGCGCATCGCCGACCGTCTGGCCGCCCGCCCGGAGATCGAGCTGCTGTCCATCTCTGCCGAAGGGCGCAAGGACGTGCACGAGCGGGCAAAGGTCATCAATTCTGCCGACCTTGCCTTCCTCTGCCTGCCGGATGCGGCTTCTAAAGAAGTCATGCCCCTGCTGCGCCCGGACGTGAAGGTGCTGGACACCTCCACCGCCTTCCGCACCGATGCCGCATGGGACTACGGCTTCCCGGAGCTGGCGGGCCAGAAGGAAAAAATCAAAAATTCCTGCCGCGTGGCAGTGCCCGGCTGCTATGCCAGCGGCTTTATCAGCATTGCCCGCCCGCTGGTGGAGCTGGGGCTGGTGCCGCAAAGCTATCCCTTCAGCTGCACCGGCATCTCCGGCTACTCCGGCGGCGGCAAAAAGATGATCGCGGACTACGAAAGCCCCGACCGCCCGGCGCACAGCAAGCTGGATGCGCCCAAGAGCTACGGCCTGAGCCTTGGCCATAAGCACCTGCCGGAGATGCAGAAAATCAGCGGCCTTGCGCACACGCCGATGTTCGTGCCGGTGGTGTGCGACTACTACTGCGGGATGCAGGTGCTGGTGCCGCTGGATCTTACCCTTGCGGGCACTACCGCCGAGGCAGTGGCTGCCGCCCTTGCGGATTACTACAAGGACGCCGCCACCGTGAAGGTGCACGGCCTGAACGAGCCGCTGCAGGAAAACGGCCTGTACTCCAACGCCATGGCGGGTACCGACCGCATGGAACTGTACCTGACCGTGAACGCCGCCGGAGACCAGATGATGCTGGTCTCGCTGTTTGATAATCTGGGCAAAGGCTCCTCCGGTGCCGCCGTCCAGTGCATGAACCTGATGCTGGGTCTGGAAGAGACCAAGGGCTTGGAATAAACTTGTTTTTCTTTGTGGGAAAGGAAAATCGTTATGCAGTATAAGGAAGTTGCGGGCGGCATCTGCGCGCCCAAGGGCTTTGCCGCCGCCGGTGTCCATTGCGGCATCCGGGCAAATCACAGCGAAAAATACGATCTGGCGCTCATCAAGGCCGAGGTGCGCTGCGCTGCTGCGGGCGTGTACACCACCAACAAGGTCTGCGGTGCGCCCATCAAGGTGGACCGCGCCCATCTGGCCGATGGCTATGCACAGGCCATTGTGGTAAACAGCGGCAACGCCAACACCTGCGCCGCCAACGGCGTGGCGCTGGCCGAGGAGTGCTGTGCACTGGTAGGCAAGGCGCTGAACATGGACGCAAAGGACGTTCTGCCCGCCTCCACCGGCGTCATCGGTCAGCCCATGGTCATCGACCCCTTTGCCCGGGGCATCCCGGCGGCAGCGGAAAAGCTGGCTGCCACCGCGCAAGGCAGCACGGACGCTGCCACCGCCATCATGACCACCGACACCCATAAAAAGGAGTACGCCATCCAGTTCGAGCTGGGCGGCAAGGTGTGCACCGTGGGTGCCATCGGCAAGGGCAGCGGCATGATTGCCCCCAACATGGCTACCATGCTGGCGTTCTACACCACCGACGCCGCCGTCTCGCCCGCGCTGCTGGAAAAGGCGCTCAAGACGGTAGTGCCCGGCACCTATAACCAGATGAGCGTGGATCTGGATACCTCCACCAACGATACCCTGATCATTATGGCGTCTGGTCTGGCGGGCAACCCGGAGATCTGCGAGGAGAACGCGGACTACGCCGCCTTTGTGGCAGCGCTGACCGCCATTGCAGAGCACATGTGCGCCGAGCACGCCGGAGATGGCGAGGGTGCAACCCACCTCATTACCTGCGAAGTGACCCACGCGCCCGACCTGAAGACCGCCCGCGCCGTCAGCCGCAGCGTGGTCTGCTCCAACCTGTTTAAGGCGGCGGTCTTTGGCCGCGATGCCAACTGGGGACGCATCCTGTGCGCCATCGGCTACACCCCCGGGGACTTCTCCATTGATAAGGTCTGCGTCTGGCTTTCCAGCAAGGCGGGCGAGGTGTATGTGTGCGAGAACGCCGCTTACCACCCGTACAGCGAGGACGAAGCCGCCAAGGTGCTGGCAGAGCACGATATTCTGGTCAAGGTGGATATGGGCACCGGCGAGGCAAGCGCCAAGGCGTGGGGCTGTGACCTGACCTACGACTATGTGAAGATCAACGGCGATTACAGAACCTAACAGGAGCGCGGAACAGATGAAAAACGAAGAAATGGCGCGGCTTTTTTCGGAGGCCACCCCTTATATCCAGAAATACCATGGCAGAACCATGGTCATCAAATACGGCGGCAACGCCATGATCAACGAGACGCTGAAAAACGCCGTGATGAACGACCTTGTCACCCTGACGCTGCTGGGCGTGCGGGTAGTGCTGGTGCACGGCGGCGGCCCCGCCATCAACGAGATGCTCAAGAAGGTGGGCGTGGAGAGCCACTTTGCGGGCGGTCTGCGGGTGACGGACGATGCCACCATGGAGATCGTGCAGCAGGTGCTGGCCGGTAAGGTGAACAAGGACCTTGTGGCAAAGCTGCGCGGGCGCGGCGTGGGTCTGTGCGGCATGGACGGACAGATGCTCCGCTGCACCGAGCTGGACCCCCAGCTGGGCCATGTGGGCGAGATCGTCCATGTGGACGCCACCCTGATCGAAAGCCTGCTGGACGGCGGCTTTATCCCGGTCATCGCCACCGTGGGCATGGATGACCTCGGGCAGGCGTACAACGTCAACGCGGACACCGCCGCGGCGCAGATCGCCATTGCCCTCAAGGCCGAAAAGCTGGTGTCCATGACCGATATCGCGGGTCTGCTGCGGGATAAGGAGGACGAGACCACCCTCATCCCCGAGGTGGAAGTGACCGAGATCGAGGGCTACAAGTCCGCCGGCATCATTGCGGGCGGCATGATCCCCAAGATCGGCGGCATGGCGGATGCCATCTATCAGGGCGTGCACGAAGCAGTCATCATTGATGGCCGCGTGCCGCACTCCATCCTGCTGGAACTGTTCTCCGACCGCGGCTCCGGTACCCGCTTCTACCGCCGCAGCCACCGCGAATAAAAAGATTGCGCAATCGCCGGCGGAAAGTTATAATAAAGACAACGAAACCGCTCCGCTGCTGTACGACGGTTGGCATAATGCAGATGCTATTATTTTAGCGGGCTCGCCCTCTCCGTCACCTGCGGTGACACCTCTCCCAAAGGGAGAGGCCTTGGCAAAGAGATGAAGTTTGCATGGACTGCCAAGGGCTCCCACTTTGGGGGAGCTGGCATCGCGCAGCGATGACTGAGAGGGCGAGGACGCTGCCCGTGTGCAACAATGTTCCGAGCGTCAGCCGCAAGGCTTTGCGCAAGAACTCCATGTTACAGGAGGTACACCTATGGATTCTGAAAAAGTCATCAAGCGGGACAACGAGTACGTCCTGCACACCTATAACCGCAGCCCCATCGTGCTGGAAAAGGGGCACGGGCTGTACGCCGAGGGCCCTGAGGGACAGAAGTATCTGGACTTCACCAGCGGCATCGGGGTAAACAGCCTTGGCTACTGCGACCTTGCATGGGCAGAAGCCGTGTCCCAGCAGGCACACAAGCTGCAGCACACCTCCAACCTCTACTATACTGCGCCCTGCGGCAAGCTGGCCAAAAAGCTGTGCAAGCGCACCGGCATGAGTAAGGTGTTCTTCGGCAACTCCGGCGCCGAAGCCAACGAGGGCGCTATCAAGGCCGCCCGCAAGTACAGCGTGGATCATTACGGCAAGGACCGCTACAACGTCATTACGCTGGTCAACAGCTTCCATGGCCGCACCCTTGCCACCCTGACCGCCACCGGGCAGGAGGTGTTCCACAACTACTTCGGCCCCTTCAACGAGGGCTTCCAGTACGTCCCGGCGGGGGATATCGAAGCGCTGCGGGAGCTGGTAGACCGCCACACCTGCGCCGTGATGATGGAGCTCATTCAGGGCGAAGGCGGCGTGATGGCGCTGGACCCGGAGTATGTGCAGGCCGTGCGCGCTTTGTGCGACGAAAAAGACCTTGTGCTCATCGTGGACGAAGTGCAGACCGGCGTAGGCCGCACCGGCACCTTCCTGTGCTGCGAGCACTATAACCTCAAGCCGGACATCGTCACCCTTGCCAAGGGGCTGGGCGGCGGCCTGCCCATCGGCGCGGTGCTGATGAATGAAAAGGTAGCCGAGGGCATGGGCCCCGGCACCCACGGCTCTACCTTTGGCGGCAACCCGGTGGTATGCGCCGGAGCCAACGTGGTGGTGGATCGTCTGGACCAGAGCTTCCTTGCACAGGTCAGCGAGCGCGCCGTGCAGCTGCGCACCGGCTTGGCAAAGCTGCCCCACGTCAAGAACATTTCCGGCATCGGCCTGATGGTGGGCATCGAGTTCTTTGACGTGCAGGCTGCGGATGTGCTGGCTGCCTGCCGCGAAAAAGGCTTGCTGGTGCTTACCGCAAAGACCCGGCTGCGTCTGCTGCCGCCGCTTACCGTCTCGGAACACGAGGTAGATATGGCGCTGGACGTGCTGGCCGAGGTGCTGGGCACGATGGAGCCGACCGCTCCGAAGGAGCAGGCATGAAAAATCTGCTGAAAATGAGCGACCTTTCCCCCGCTGAGCTGACCCATATTCTGGATGTGGCAGACCGGCTGAAAGCGGACTGCAAGGCAGGCCGCACCGAGCCGCTGCTGGCGGGCAAAAGCGTGGCGCTGCTGTTCTCCAAGGCATCCACCCGCACCCGCACCAGCTTTGAGGTGGGCGTGTACCAGATGGGCGGCCTTGGCAACTACATGAACACCGCCGAATTGCAGGCCGGGCGCGGCGAGCCTTTGCGGGACACCGCCCGGGTGCTGGGGCGCTACTACGACTGCGCCGTCTGGCGCACCTACCGCCAGCGGGATTTGGAAGAGCTGGCGGAGCTTTCCGGCATTCCGGTGATCAACGGCCTTACCGACTACGCCCACCCCTGTCAGGTGCTGGCTGACCTGATGACCATCCGGGAGCGCCGGGGCACGCTGGCAGGGCTGAAGCTCTGCTTTGTGGGCGATGGCAGCAACATGGCAAACAGTCTGATCGTGGGCGGTTTGCTGGCGGGGATGCAGGTATCCTGCGTCTGTCCTCCGGGCTACCGCCCGGCAGCGGATGTGCTGATGTTTGCCCACAAATACGGCAATGCCTTCCACCTGACCACCGACCCCGCCGAGGGCCTGCGGGATGCGGACATCGTAGCTACCGCCGCATGGAACACCACCGCCCCCGGCACTGCCGAGAGCGAGCAGCGTCTGCGGGATTTTGTGGGCTTCCAGCTCACCGGCCGTCTGCTGGAAAATGCAAAGCCCAACGCGCTGGTGCTGCACTGTCTGCCCGCCCACCGGGGCGAGGAGATCTCCACCGCCCTATTCGAGCAGCACGCGGACGAGATCTTTGACGAAGCGGAGAACCGTCTCCACGTCCAGAAAGCCGTGCTGGCGGTGCTGCTGGCGGGCAAGTAAAACGCTTTTGAATGCCCGCCGCGTGTGCTTTGGGCATAAAGAGCGGAAAGAATATTTTGTATTGCAGTTCCGAAACGCCTGCGGGCGTTTCGGAACTGCTTTTTTATGGGAGAGAAGCATACCCCCCCCCGTATCGTGATTTTGCCCATAATTTTGCACCATTTTTTGGCAGGTGCTGCCCGCAAAAGCGCTTTATTTCCTTGAATTTTGGTGCTATACTCAACTTGGCATTTTTGTCCGTTCCGGCTGTTCCGTTTGGGGGTATAGCCGGACAAATCAACCGACAAAGGAGAGGATATCATGAAAAAACGCATCGTGAGCATGATACTGGCACTCAGTATGATGCTCTCCATTCTCCCTGTATCCGCATTTGCAGATGCAGGGGCAGGGCTTTCTTCCGCGGCGGCGGAAGAGACCAACAGCATCACTTACAGCTCGGAAGACGAGCATGAGGCTGTTGGTACGAACTCTGAAACAAAAAATCAGGTGGTCAAGATCAAGATCGGTACGAACGGTCTGCCCGAAGAGCAGTCCGGCACCGGCTGGAGCTACGACAGCTCCAACAAATGGCTGGCCATTGCCGGCGTTGCAAATGCAAAGACAGAGTATATTCTGGATGGCGATGCCAGCTGCAATGTGGCCATCTCGACTTCCAGCAATGAAGTATATCTGCTGGACGGCGTTGTCAATGGCCAGCTTTGGATCAAGAACCCGAATGCCTGTGTTCTGGGCGGCAGCTACGCCGAAGCAGTGCTGGAAAACGGCACCATTGACGGCGGCACCTACGGTAAGCTGACCGAGAACGGCGGCAGCGTTAAGGGCGGCTACTTCAAGGATATTTCCGGCCTGAAGTCCGCTACGCAGAAGCAGGCACACAAGCTGATCCTGCAGGAAAGCTGCACCCTGAACGGCCAGCCGGTGACCGGGGATGTGTATATGCTCAAGCTGTACAGCGATCACAGCCTGAAGCTGGAGGTGCAGTACACCCCCGGTTGCGTTGCATGGGCTGCATCGTTGACCGGCGGCAGCGTCGTCCCCCTGCCTGCGGGCGTCAGCAACGCTTCCTTGAACGGCTGTGCCACGGTTTCCATCAGTGCAAACGGTACAACGATCTCTGCCGAGGTCAGTATGTTCCCGCCGCTTTCAGAGAGCAACGCACCCATAGCACTGACTCCGATCCCGTCTATGGACAAGGAACTGAGTTTTACCGATAAGGGTACGCCCGATGTGAACGATGTGCCCCATGTGTACAGTCTGGACGAGGGCATATATCAGGTCTGCGTATACTTTGGCAAGGGCTGGACTTATACCTGCTACCCCAATGTCGCCAGTGCGACCGGACAACTGAAGCTCGGGGATCAGGGCGGTAAGGTGATCAATTTCAGCCAGCTGAGCGCAGTGCCCATCAACTGCTATGTCGAGCTTTCGAATGCTACCGTGACCGGCGGCATCATCCGTCAGGCTGACTTCAAAGATGTCACGATCGAGGGCGGCACCTTTGATTACCTCTCCTGCATGGGCAAGTGCACCATTTCCAAGGCAGTGGCCCAGAACTTCAGCTTTGACAGGTTTGGCGACCTTGCCATTTCCGACACCGTTCTGTGCAAGCTGTCTGGCAACGGCATAGAGAATGCGCTTGCCGATGGCCAGCAGCTCAGCACGCTGACCGTGCGCAACGGCGGTGGTGTGACTGCGATCAACGGCAGAGACCTGCCCCTTTCTGTCAATACCATCTATCTGGTGGGCAATGCCAGCGCAGAGCTTACCCTGAACACCGATGTGCTGAGCATCAACGATGCACCGGTCAGCAGCTACAACGCCAACACCTCTGCCGACGGCAAGGTGCTGCGCATTACCGGCAAGAATGACGGCGCAGAGATCTTTGTGAATAAGTCCACCGATCCAAGCGACCTCAAGCCCCTGCGCATTACCGAAGAGGGTCTGCCCGACCTGACCGGCGTGACCGGTGTGCCGGTGAGCGGCGAGGGCATGACGGCTAACCTCTATGAGGGCTTGGGCTGGAAGTACGCCACCATGAAAGAGAACGGAAGGACACGCGCGGCGCTTTACATCACCACCCCGGACGGCAACCCGGTGGATCTTGCTTCGGGTGCCATCAACCCCTACCATAAGGCCATTGCCGTGGAGCAGATCACTTTTGCAAATGTGACCGTCACCGGCATCGTGGCAGAGGGCTCTGTTGGTGCGGAGAACACCATCATTCAGGACGGCACCTTCCAGAAGGATGTCTACGCGGATGACAACAGCACCATCGCAGGCGGCACTTTCCAAGATGTCGTCCGCGCTTATGGTACGATCACCGGCGGCGCATTCAACGCTGTGGTCCAGCTGAACCAGAACAGCGAGGTCACCGGCGGTGTGTTCCACGATATCCAGCTGCCGAGCTATGCCACGGAGAAAACGGTCATCCAGAATGCCATGATCCTTGGCAGCCTGAAAACGGACGGCGACAGCAAGGCTGCTGTTTCCAATACGGTGAGCTGCGGCTATATTGAAAGCAAATACCTCGCCGCCGGTCAGCAGCAGAGCAAGCTGATGATGACGGACGGCACTGTGGAACGCCTCAACGACTATGCCGCAGCAACAGACGCGGTTTACCTTATCGGTAATGTCAAGGCAGAGATCCGCTTCAGCAATACAGTCACGAACATCAACGGTGCGGAAGCCAGCAATTACAACGAGGGCACCTCTGCCATTGACCGCTCGCTGACTATCACCGCCAAGAATGACGGCGAGCCTATTGTGGTGAACATGGCCGCCACCGGAAAGCTGCCCTTCTCTTCCCTGAGCAAGAGCGACTTTGACATCGACTGGAGCACGCTCGTCCCGGGCATTACCTGCAAAAAGGATGGCGTGGGCAAATTGAGCCTCGTCTATGTGCGCACCTCCGACAACAAGGTGTTTGCAACCTACCCGCCGTATGACGAGTACGGCGTCTACAAGCAGCGCATCGTAGCGCAAGAGGGCGACAAGTACACAGAAGGCTCGCTTGATATCGGCGAGGTGGTACGCAAATATACCCCGAGCAGAGCCGACTTTGCGTATGACTCCAAGACCCAAACTGCAACCTATAACGGCAAGATGTATTTTGACGATGCCCCGCTGTATTCTATCCAGTATGTCTCGGAGGATGGCTCGTTCCCGTCTGTGACGAAGCCCACCAAGGCAGGCACTTACAGCGTTTACATCGTGGTGAATGATAGTGACCACTACGTTGGCAACCAGTACGAAGTGGGCACCTATACTGTGTCTGAGTCGAAGTACACCCTGACCGTGGACGACAAGTCTACCGAGCACGTTGCAGGTGAGAAGCTCAGCTTCACCGCAGACGAGAAGGACGGTTACACCTTCACCGGTTGGAAAGTGACCGGTCTGCCCACTGACGTGGACACCACTAAGGCGACCATCTCCTTCACGATGCCCGCAAATAACGTCACGCTGAAGGCACAGTACACCGAGAACGCTCCCAAGACCTATAAACTCGATGTCTCCGGTGCACAGGTCACCCTGAAGGATGGCAGCGCTGTTGCCGACCTGACGGCTGTGCCCGTGGGTACAGAGCTCGTTGCCACCGCAGACGAGGACACCGAGACCAGCGTGTTCAAGAACTGGAGCTGCACCGGTCTGGACCTGACCGAGGAGCAGAGCACCGCACGCGTGGTGTACTTCACCATGCCCGACCATGATGTGAACCTGAAGGCGGAGTTCGTTACTCCTACGAATAAACTCGAGGTCACCGATGCACAGGTCACTTTGAAGGACGGCGGCGCTGTTGCCGACCTGACAGCTGTGCCTGTGGGTACAGAGCTCGTTGCCACCGCACCCGAGAAGGACGGTTACACCTTCACCGGTTGGGAAGTGACCGGTCTGCCCGCTGACGTGGACACCACCAAGGCGACCATCTCCTTCACGATGCCCGCAAACAAGGTCACACTGAAGGCACAGTACACCGAGAACGCTCCCAAGACCTATAAACTCGATGTCTCCGGTGCACAGGTCACCCTGAAGGATGGCAGCGCTGTTGCCGACCTGACGGCTGTGCCCGTGGGTACAGAGCTCGTTGCCACCGCAGACGAGGACACCGAGACCAGCGTGTTCAAGAACTGGAGCTGCACCGGTCTGGAGCTGACCGAGGAGCAGAGCACTGCCCATGTGCTGGAGTTCAAGATGCCCGCTCAGGATGTGAAACTGACTGCTGTGTTTGAAGTTCCTGCTACTCCCGATCCGGATCCCACTCCCGATCCTAAGCCGGACCCGGACCCCGATCCGGAGCCTACTCCCGATCCTAAGCCGGACCCGAACCCCGATCCGGATCCCACTCCTGATCCTAAGCCGGACCCGACTCCCGATCCGGAGCCTACTCCCGATCCTAAGCCGAACCCGAACCCCGACCCCACCCCCGCACCCGGCGGTGACAGTGACGGCGGCGGTGCTATCGTAATGGTGGCCGCTGTGGGCAGCGCAGCCATTGGCGCAGGTGCCTACATTGTTGGCACTACCGCCTACCTGAAGAGCGTCCTGCCCGAGGGCATGGCCATCCCCGCTAACCGCCAGCAGCTGGCAGTTGCACTGTGGACCGCCGCAGGCAAGCCCGCTACCCAGAGCACTGCACTGTTCAACGATGTGGCAGCAGATGCCGCAGAGCTGCAGGCCATTCGCTGGGTCGTGGAGACCGGCCTGATGACCGCACAGGACGGCAACTTCAAGCCCGGCAGCCGCGTGGGCCGCTTGGAGGTCATCCGCACTTGGAAGACCTACCAGCAGCGCGGCTAAAACCGCTGCCCCTTAACCCCTTATAACCCCGCAGGGACTGCTGCACAGCGCTGTGCGGCAGTCCCTTTTTTGCGCCCCAAAAGGGTGCGCAAGGGCTTTTTTGGGGTTTTTCAGGGCGATTCGATGCATTTCAGGGGCCATTCACGCAGAATTGCTCTACTTTTGCCGCCGTTCGTGGTATACTACAGGCACAGAGCAGTGCTCTGTTCAATATGCCATTCCCGTAATTCCTATAGAGCAGAAAACCGTCCGGTAACCGCAAACCGGGCGGTTTTCTGTTTTTTGCGGGTGCGTGTGGTGCACCGGGTCGTTTCAGCGCATTTGCGGGGCGATTCGTGCCCAAAACCGTCCAAAGCGGGCAAAACGTGGTACACTGGGTACAACAAAAGCGCCCGGCTTGGAGGGCGCTTGAGAAGGAGAGAATCTTATGCAAAAACGGCTCATCAGTATGGTTCTGGCGCTGAGCATGGCACTGACCGCAATGCCGCTGCCCACCCTTGCCCAGAGCGCCCCGCCCGACACCGCCAGCGCCGCCGCACTGGCAGAGGAAAACGGCGAGATCACCAATATCTATACAAGCAATTCCTCCGGCAAGCCCATCGGCGATCTGGGCGACAGTGGAGACAGCTGGTCCTACGATGAGGCCAGCAATACGCTCACCCTGAAAAAAGGTACCTTCTGCCTCCGTAATTACGGCTATGACAGCTACAATAATTGCATCAAATGGAACGTGAAGATCGAGCCCGGTGCCACCCTGCAGGAGGCGCGGATCGGCTCGGAATACCATAACGGCTACACCGTGACCAACGCAGGCACTATCTCCGGCGGCACCTTCTACGGCAAGGTGATCTGTGAAGCCGGGGCTGTCATCAGCGGCGGCACCTTTAAGGGAGCTGCCAGAGTTGATGCTGCAGGCGGCGAGGTCACCATTGAAGATGGCACCTTTGAAGAGGTTAGTTATACCAGCGGCATGACCGTTAAAGCAGCGGGTACCCTTACCATCAACGGCGGCACCTTTAAGGGCAAGCGCATCTGCTCCGTGGATATCAACAATTGTGAAAGGATCGTTATCAACGGAGGCAGCTTTGAAAGCTCGCTCACGGATCTTGAAAGGACAACGGAAACCATCATCAATGGCGGTCTGTTCAACGACAAGCTGTATGTTGCAGGAGATAAATGTACCGTCAACGGCGGTCTGTTCACCACTGAAGATGACCCGCTGCCCGAGGATGCAGCCGTCAACGGCGGCTATTTCACGGCAAAACGCACTGGTCTCGTGAAGATCGATGCAACCAATGCTCCGGTGTATGCCCCTGTCGCGGTGGCAGCGGACGGCACGGTGACCGAGTGGTCGGCAGATGCCTATGACACCCTCTATGTTGTCTCCGGCAAACCGGTGACCCTGAGACCTACCTACAAGCTGAAGAGTGTCGTCAGCGGCGGCGAGGAGCTGAACTATAACGACGGGAACGGCGCAGTCAGCTTTACTGTGGGCGCTGAAGCTGTCCAGCTCAACAGCGTTATTTGGAAAGAGCTGGTCATTGAAGCGGACGGCTTCCCCAAGGGCACGGACGGCGGTGTCTACGGCGCAAAGGGCAACGGCTGGTCCTTTGACCCGGCGCACAAGCACGCAGAACTGTTTACAAACGATGTCCCCACCCTGACCATCGAGAAGGACGCTGTGCTGGACTTCGATGAGGTGATAAACAACGCCGATACAGTAAAATTTGCAGTTGAAAACTACGGCACCTTCAGCGGTACGCTGAACTCCACCCGGTATGTGTACAATAGGGAGGGCGGCGTCATCAAGGATGCCACGCTGAACAGCGCGCAGAGCCTTTACAATGACGGCCTTGTGGAGAATTCGGTGCTGTGCGTTAGGTACATCGGCAACGGCTGGCGCGACCCGGCACAGCCCGCTACCATTCGCAACTCTGCGCTGGATGTTACCGGATATTCGGTAGTCAACATGGCTTCCAATAAGGCTGTGCTGGACGGCTGCTATAACAGCGCCGGTTACACCGGCACTGCCGTGATCCAAAACGGCGGCACGGTCGAAAACAGCCAGAACACCCTGAAGCTGCCGGTAGAAAATACGGCCGGCTATGACGGCAATGCAGAGCCCTACCAGCCCATCATTGACGGCGGCGAGTGCACCGTTGTTTATAACGAGGGCGGCATCATTCAGAATAACCCCATCATCCACGCACTGGTGGCAAAGGATACCGAAGACCTGAACGGTGCTACGGATTACTACACCCTGAACTACACTGCACCGGAAGGTGCCGAGTACGCTAAAAAATACATCAACGGCATCAATGGCATGATGGAGGGTGTTTGGGACGCAGAAACCTCCACCCTCTACGTTGACACCGATCTGAACACCATCTCGGTCATCACGCATGCCCCCATCAAGAGTGTGAACGGCGTAGCTTATAGCGGCTCTGTAGCCGATGGAGAGCGTTACAACAGCACCATCGACCTGCGCAAGTATAACATCCCGCAGACCCATATCCTTAACCTGAGCGCCACCGGCGAGGGCGCGGCGGAATTGCCGCCGGCAGACCCCGCAGACTTTGCCTTTGTCCTGCCCAACAACCTGACCTATGACGGCAGTCCCAAGGAAGTAACTGTTAAGAACACCAGCAATAAGGACTACGGTGATGTTACCGTGACCTACATGCAGAATGGCAAAGTGCTGGACGGCGCTCCCATTGAGCCGGGCGATTACAGCTATACTGTAACCATCGCAGGCAGTGCACAGTATGCGGGTGGAACTGTTAAAACAGGCTCGTTCCGCATCATCGCCGAGACCACCCCGGAGGAGCCGCCAGAGCAGCCGCCGCAGGGGGACAGCACCGAGTTCAGCCCGCTGCAAACGGTGGCCATCGTAGCCGGTACAACGGCGTGGTTTGCAGGCAGCGCAGTAATGGGCTATGAGGCTGTTACTTACAGCATCCTTGCAGACCTGCTGCCCAAGGGCACGCCCATCCCGCGCACCCGGGAGCAGCTGGCAGTGCTGCTGTGGAGCACCGCAGGCAAGCCCGAACCCGCTGCACCCGCTGTTTACAGCGATGTAGCGGAGCCGGATACCGCCAAGGCAGCCCGCTGGGCTGTGGAGGCCGGGCTGCTGCCCGACATGGGTGAGGGCGCCTTTACGCCCGGCAAGCGTGTGACCAAGGTACAGGTCATCCGCGCATGGAACCGGCTGAAAAAGCTGGGTCTGGCGAAATAACAATTGCCATCTCCTGATCGATCCTTTCCAATAAGTGCAGCAAGGCCGTCCGGCATTCGCCGGACGGCCTTGCTGCGTTGTGTAGGAGGGGATTCCCCGCAGCGCCGCCGCTTCCGCAGGAAGCAGGCGCTGTAAATGCCGTTTGCCATTACGACCCCACCCGTGAAAATGGGATAGCGGAGCGTCCGCAGACGCTCCGCTATCCCGAAAATTAAAATAATTCTTCCGCTGCAACGACGACGACCGCCGCCAGTGGCGGAAACAGGGAGGAGTTGTTGGGGCAGC
>ERZ772854.2265-NODE-2265-length-14856-cov-4.456861_pt1 | contig 14856 bp, 15 predicted proteins | sample MGYA00580844_ERZ772854 | MGnify/ENA primary metagenome ERZ772854 (study PRJEB29015, sample SAMEA2737727) | human gut metagenome | biome: human gut; feature: human-associated habitat; material: faeces | place: China | collected 2012 ...
TCCCTCGGACGTTCTTGCGAACGGCCGGGGTTTTCTGCGCTGAATCATTATAATTGTAATACTATACTATTTTCTAATTAGGTGAAAATTGTATATGCAATATTACAAAAGGCCTGACAAATCAGAAATAAAGACATTCGATAAACTTATGGAATTGGAGAATTTGCTATGAATTATGCTTTTCGAAATGGAAAAATTTTGGATGGAACAAAAGAAATGAAAATCCAACAGGGGCTTTGTATTCTGGTAGAAAACGGAATCATCACCGATTTGATACCAGATGCGAATGCAGATCTTCACAATTATAAGGTGATTGACCTTCACGGACAATACATTCTTCCTGGACTAATCAATATGCATGTTCATCTTGCTGGAAACGGAAAGCCTCAGAAAAAGCAGCGCGATAATGAAAAGCTAGTCAAAACCATTATGAGTTCCTCGCTTACCAGAACAATCGCATATAAAATGGTAGCAGGATTTGCGAAAGATGAATTGTTCAGTGGTGTCACAACCATCCGAACAGTTGGTGGACTCGGCAATTTTGATACTCGTCTGCGCGATGAAATTGAATCCGGCACTAAACTTGGCCCTCGCATTCTTGCTGCAAATCAGGGAATCTCCGTTCCAGGTGGTCATATGGCTGGATCGGTTGCAGTTGCCGCATCGACCATTCCAGATGCACTGAAACAACTTGAAAAAGCGAAGCAAGAAAAGGTTGATTTAATCAAACTTATGATTACCGGAGGTGTATTGGATGCCAAGAAAAAAGGTGTTCCTGGTGAATTAAAAATGTCACCTGAAATGGTATATGCCGTCTGTAAACAAGCACACGATGCTGGTTATCTGGTTGCTGCTCATGTAGAATCCCCAGAAGGTGTTCGCGTTGCTCTGGAAAATGGCGTAGACTCAATCGAGCATGGTGCCAAACTGGACAATTCTATGATAAGGCTCTTTCAAGAGCGTGGTGCTTTTTTGTGTACAACAATCTCACCAGCGCTTCCATATGCGCTGTTCGACAGTTCAATCACCCATGCAACCGAAGTCGAGCAATATATGTCATAGGGCAATCTCTTTCATTCTGTTTCGGGGCAAAGTTTTTATCCTCTTTACATTTGAATAATTCTCTTTGAATTTCCCTAAATCTTCCTCTGATAACTTGATAATATGACCGTCTACCGATTAACGCTTTCAGATTTACGCTAAAGCTGTTCGCTTTCAGATTTACGCTTTTAGATTAACGCTTTACTCAGATTGATACTTTATTTTTTCTATCACATTCTTTAATGTTGTATAATTCCTTCTGTATAGTTTTATCTGATATAGTCTATATCATCTGATATAGTTTATATCATCTGATATAATTTCATCTATATAACCACATACAGGAGGTTTTCTATGAACAACACAAATAAAAATGTACTTACTAAAGATGTACTTACTGCTGCCCTTAATGATTACTTAGCTTATATTCAGATTGACTCACTTGGAGATGTAACACCACAAGTCAATGCTATTATAGCTCTTAGGGACTATATCCTTACTAATGGCTATACTGAGGAATTGATAAAATCCAACCTCTCAATCATTATTCCAGCAATCAAGCATCATCGTAAAACATTAAAAGATAACATTGACCATGCTAGACTTACTGGTAATGAAGCGGAACTTTCCAAATTTCTTTCTGAATATAATGATTTGCAACCATTTATTGCACTAACTAAGCATTTCGAGAAATTTTTGTGATGAGAATACATCAAAGTCTGTGCCATTTCGCACTCTCTCAATTATTCGTTTTTGCCTGTCAATTAATGGTATTTCTTGTTTCATTAATTGCTGCCTGAGTACAGATGCTACATGAAGTCTTTGCCAACGTGAATAATCTGCCTTATAATCCACATCCGTCCATTCTTCTTTTGGCTTTGGATTACGGAAATTCTTGAGGATGTAGTCGTAATATTCTATAGCTGGTACATCCTCTGGAATTTCTTCCCCTATATGCTTGAAATGCATGAGACATTTGTGATATTCAAATGAATTTCGTCCATATTGGTTCGCCAGACTTTCCAATTCTTTTTGTTCTGCTTCTGTCAGTTCTGTTATTTCTCTTCGGTTGTCTGTTATTTGTGCAGATTCTTTTATTTCCATATAATTTTCCATTACTTTTGCAGATAACTTTTCTTTATTGCTTGTTTCCAAATTACATCACTCCAATCATATTTTTCTATAGATATTTTATATAGATTTTGTATATATAGATATTTTAATTGAAGTTGTGTTCTCACCACCCTCCCCTAGTCCAGTCTTGGGTGTTCTCAACCTGTAAGCAGTTCCTATTAGGCTAATTACTTCCTATTTCCATACGATTTCTCGTATAATAATAAGTGGAGGATTTTTTGATGCACCACCATCAAATTTTCTCTGCCTAAGAGTTGCTTACAGAAAGTTCTGTCTAGGTTAGTTCTGTTTAAGTTAGTTCTGTTTAAGTTAGTTCAGCTCTCTCACCAGAGCTTTACTATATAACCCTATACAGAAGGGAGGTGTTCGTTATGGATATTAATTCTAATAAGTCTACCAACATTACTTGGAAGCCTGATAATACCTTAGAAGTCGCATCTTCTAATGGTCATGTTTCTAAGATTACTGGTGTATCCTTTGCAAATTATTTACTTGTAAAAGATAATCCAAAATTGTTAAAGCTTATTGAGAAACGTGCTGTTTCTCTGTAATGTTTTAATCATTCTTCTCCAAAAAAGAACTTATAAAATTGTATAGTATTTACTTATTTGTTGTAGGAATGTTCTATGTCCAGTAGAATGTTCCTATAATACTTTTTGGTAGCAGTTGTTATCCAGCTTAACTGCTGCCGACAAACCATCAATTGTTTTAGTCTTTGAAAGGGTTGCTCTACTGCAATAGAGTAACCTTTTCTTTTTGTAGCGTATCTGTTATAGTAGCGTGTCTATATTAGACGGTCACATTATCAAATTATCAAGGTTCTGTTGTCATATAAGTGTTTTTGTTCCTCATAAAATGTTGATTTTATGTGTAAATCAACACCTCTAAAAGCCCTTAAAACAAGGTAATATAGAAAATCTCTCATCTGTCCAATTTTGCCTAATTCAGCTCATTTTTCTTTACTTTTCACATTATTGCAGTACAATGGATACAAGCATATAAGTAATTAAGTACCATATATTAATTCCTTTGCACGATTATATGTTTGATACACTCTGCTCATTTCTTGGTATTGGAGAACAGTCTGTATCATATGGTATCGGCTATAATAATGAATTTAGATACAACATCCCAAAAGTTTCCAAATTCAGAAAGGAGTTAATATGGATTCATTACTAGAACTATTTCAAACTATTGCAGTTTTAATCTGTATATACGGTATAAGCAAACTTGCTTTATCGAAAAAATTGAAATCGTTCCATATTCATTTCAGTGCATCTAATGGATTTGATTTATCAGCCACATATGATAATATCTCATCTGAAGTTACTGATAATGAAGAGTAATGGTCTGTGTTAAATCTGTATTATGGCATTTTCTCTAATACCACCTTTAGTATTTTTCATATTGCTGTCTGCGTACCACCATATACACAGACAGCATTTTTAAGATATAGCACTTTTAAGATACAATACTTTTAAGATACTTTATAATGTACTCTTTATGATTTATACCCATTGGACTACAATAATGTTCGAAGATATTATAAAGGTTCTAGCAGTCAGGCTTTTGCTCCTAACAGGTTTTTGCTTCAACAAAAAAGACCCTGTAACCATTTATCAGTTCCTCTTTTTTCTACTATTCTCGTATAATAATATTGTGGTCTGTTATTAACGGTAACAAGCTACAAATACTTATACAACAGAATAATACTGTACAGAGAAAAGAGGTGATATTATGAATATTCTTACAAGTCCAGTTCATACAAGCCAGAACCCAACACCAATTCAGGCAATAAACTGGGAAAGCAACTCTCTAACCATTACCTGTCAATCAGGTAAGGTTATTGAATTTTGTCCTGTTTCATTTTTTGAGTATATGGAAATCTCCAAAGCCATAACTCTTAATGAAGTTTTGATGTACAATCCTTTACTTATTAACAGGATAAAATAATACTTTTCCAATGATGGGAGCTTCCTATTCGCAGTAGGATGTTCCCATTTTTTTGTTGGTTGTAAGAAATTCATTATGGGTTACAAGGTCATTCTTTTCTGTATTTTGTCTATTTACTTTTCCTCAAAACACTGTAAAATAGTATGCGGTATACCAAAACTACATAGGAAGGAGCATATCTATGGATATATTGCAATTACTGATTTTTATTGTCATTGCAATAGTGCTTATTATGTTAGTAGGGAAAGTCTCATTTTCCAAACACACTCAATCAATTCACATCCGTCTATTCGGTATGGTTGATTTTGAAGCACATTTTTACGAATCTAATGACAATAAGAATACTAATTAGTAGTTGTTGCTTTTTTTCTTGCGTTTGTATACTAAATCTCTTTTTAATGGCTCAGTAGATGTTGTAAGTTTGTATTGTAAGCTATAATGTCTACTGAGCTGTTTTATGTCTACTGAGCTGTTTTTGCATTAGCAGTAAGTGTTTTGAGTCGTAGTAAATCAACATACAGGCAGTTCAAGCAAATTAACTTGTAACAAATATAATTTGATGTAACAAATATAATTTGATGTAACAAAAAAGACCTTGGAAGTCTGATGAGAATATACTATGAGATGTTATCTCTTTATTGAGATTATCTCTTTATTGAGAAGTTATCTCTTGAAGTATTATCTCTATCAGACCAACAAAGTCAATTCTTATGCTTGGACAACTACTTGATTTTGATGATTATGATTATGAAATATAATCATTTTGAATAACCATTTTGAATCAAATTTTTATGTTACAGGACGGTCTTTTTTAGGGAACTAACTGGATAGAAAGTTTGCCCTAAAACTGGATAATCGGGTTTGCCCTGTGATAATATAATGGAAACATCGTCTTCAAGGGCATTATTAACTGTGCGAAAGCTGCACTCGCAAATGACATTCCTGTTGTTCTGGGCAATGATGTTGGTTGCCCATGAATTACCCAATATGATTTCTGGCGTGAACTCTATTATTTTCATAAATATGTTGGCGTATCCAATTCCTTTGCCATCTATACTGCAACAAAGCGAAGTGCTGAACTTGCCGGAATTGGTCACATTACCGGATCGATCGAAAAAGGAAAAAGCGCTGACATGATTGTCACTGCAAAAAATCCTCTCAAAGATTTGCGTGCACTGCGCAATCTGGAAATGGTTATCGCCAAAGGAAGTCTTTTTGATCATCCAAAGATCAAAAAGAGAAAACAGGTTGAAAAAGAGTTGGATAAGTTTTTATAATTTTTCATTCACCCCCAGAGACTACAATTGAAACATCAACGGTCTCTGGGGAATTTTACCTGCTGTATAGCTGTTTCTGTGTCCTTATTCCATTTTAGTTCAACTACCAGTGCTGGATAAGCATTCTTATATTCTGTTTTTGGAATAAATACAAAATTAGCATTTTTTGACCGATTGTATACTCAAATCAAATTTTCTATTTCTTTTTTATAAGGAATTGATGGTGCTGCACCTTTTCGTGTCACACATATTGATGCAGCTAGCGATGCATCTTTTAAAGCATCTGAAATATTTTTTCCACCTGCTAAATCTGCCAAAAAATATCCGGAATAGGTATCTCCTGCCGCTGTTGTATCAATTGCTTTTACTTCAAAAGCAGGTTGAAAAAGAATATCCTTTTTATCACAATAATAACTTCCTTTTTTTCCAAGAGTTAAAATCAGATGGCTCTGCGGATATTGTTTTTGAAACTGCTGCATGATCTTTTCCGGAGCCATCGCTATTTGATCTGCCATTTTCTGTTTTTGGTTTTTTCCAAACAATATAGCGCCCTCGATTTCATTGCAAAACCACCAATCAACATAAGACAATGGCAGCGTAAAAAGCTCTTTGCTTATTGGTGATGGGTTAAACGCAATGTACATCTTCTTTTTATGTGCGATTTCCATTGCCTCATTTAGACAATTTATTTCATTTTGAATCAGCATGAAATCACCTGCAGAAGCATCTTTTAACAATTCATCCAAATATGCTTTCGTAACACAGTGATTTGTTCCCGCATAAAGAATGATACAATTTTGTCCCTGCTCATCTACCTGGATCACCGTATGACCACTCGCTTCCTGTAGTGTACATATATGTGTGGTATCCACACCAGAATCTTCCAATAGTTCCTTTAAAAATGCGCCATCTGGTCCAATCATACCGCCATGAATTACCTGTGCACCTGCGCGAGCAAGCGCAATTGATTGATTCAATCCTTTTCCGCCAGCAAAAATTTCTCTTCCATAAGAGGGAATCGTTTCACCTGGCTGAACAAAATGCGGTACTCGATATACATAATCAATATTTAAAGACCCCATATTATATATTTTCATATCTTTCTTTTCACCTTCCTATGGGAACCACTATACCATATATACGGAAAAAATAAAAGTATAATTAACCTCATTTAGGACCGTTTTTGCCGGGGACAGGCACTGGATGTCCACGATCTTTTTATCGGCACTTTTGACAGGTTGTATGCACGGCGTAAACTGGATTATGACCTACATCATGCCACTGAAATTTAAAAAATACGGTAAAATTTCGTTTATGTCCGGACTTTTAAATTCCTTTACCTACGTTGGAAGCTCCATTTCTGTTTACGCGATCGCAATCTTCTCCGAGCATAGCGGTTGGAGTGCTACTTTGCTTATGTGGAGTGGTATTGCGTTTGTCGGAATGGCGATCTGCCTTGCACTGAGTAAGAAAAATACGTCTTTATAAAACAATAGGGAAGAAAAAACAGAGACAGTTGTTTTTAGCAATTGTCTCTGTTTTTTCTTTTTTTAATTAACAACTCAGGACTATACAAATTTAGCTTCTGTAAATCGTTGCTTCCATTACTTTTATTTTTCCTTCACCGTCTTATCCTGCATTTTTAGGATTCGGTTGCATCCAATCAGCGTACTGCTACGATGTGAGATAAGAAGAATGGTCTTATCGGCATACTCGGTCTGAAGTGTGTGCAGCAGTTCCTTTTCGTGAAGCGCATCGAGCGCACTTGACGGCTCATCCATTAGGCAAATATCGGGATTTCGAAGAAAGATTCTGGCGATTCCAATACGCTGGCGCTCTCCTCCCGAAAGGCGTGCATTCATCTGACCCATATCGGTATCATACCCATCCGGAAGTGTCTCAATAAAATTGTCGATTCCAGCCCGCTTTGCCGCAAGCCGAATCTCCTCTGACGTTGCCGACGGCTTTGCGACTGCAATGTTCGCCGCGATGGTATCATCAAACAGATAGGTATCCTGCTCAAGAAATGCGATTCGCTTATGAAGCTCGGCAAAACTAATTTTCTCGCTTGGGATTCCATTGAGTAAAATCTGGCCTTCACTCGGTGCATAAAAGCGAAGCAGCAGGCGAAGAATAGTTGATTTTCCTGCACCGGATTCGCCCTCGATTCCAATCTGATCGCCCTTTTTAATGATTAAATTCATATGGTCGAGAATCTTCTTCTCGGTGCCCGGATATGAAAAGCTTACATCACGAAACTCGATTGTCTGAATCTCACCGCAGGAAACAGGTGATTCTGGCTCTGTTGTTTCCGGCAATGTATCTTCGATTTGGAAGATACGCTCTGCCGCACCGTAAGTTTCCAACAGACTTGTCACCACGAAGGTCAGGTTAAAGGTGGACGAAAGCGATGCTGTTGCCGCAAAGGAAAGTGCAATCGTTCCAACTGGATTGTTGATGCCACGCGAAGCGAGCACGCCTGCGCACACCAGAATCAAAATTCGTGCCAGATAGACAAAGAAATTTGGAAATGATGCGACCGTCTGGCGATGGAGTGTCAGCCAAAATGATGCATGATTGACCTCATCATTTGCCCGTTGGATCTCCTCTGCCTTTCGCTCTCCTGCTCCAAAAATCTGAATATCGCGGATGCTGTAAACGCTCTCAAGAATCTTTGATTTAAGTATTCCAAGGCGTTCTCGATAGCGCATTCCGATTCCGCGTCCAGCCTTAAGCGCCGAAAACGGAAGCACCACGCTGATCATAAGATAGATTGGAATTAGGACCCATGCGTACAACGGATTGACGCAAAATGCCAGAATTACCGTTGTAAGCGGAAGCAAAATTACGGTAAACATCGGACCAATTGTGTGCGCAAAGAAAAATTCTAGCGTCTCGATATCCGACACGGCAATGTTCATCAGATCGCCCGTCTCCCTTCCAATCAGCCATGCCGGGGCCACGCGGTCAATCGAGTCAAATAGCTGCACTCGCATCTTGGCAAGAATGCCATATGCGCCCATATGAGAAAATACGCCCTCCAAATAACGACTCACTGCAATCAAAATCGCACAGCCAACGGTCAGTATTCCATACAGGGCAAAGTTGCCGCAAAAGCCTGCAGCGGCAAGAAGCCACAATGCACCAAAGCCCATTAGACCCATATGCGCTAGTGCACCAATGATACTTGAAAGCGTCGAAATCACCAGATAACCACGGATGGATTTTCCGATTGCAAGCAGGCGGCGGTTCATCTCTCCAATTGAATAGCTAAATTTTCGTTTCATTCTGCCACCTCCATTGCCTGCTGGCGCGTTACAAGCTCACGGTACAAGCCGCCCTGCTGCATCAGCTCTGCATGACTTCCACGCTGAGCCACCACTCCTTTTTCCAGTACATAAATACAATTTGCATTCTGAATCGTGGACATTCTGTGCGAGATGATGATGAGCGTTCTCGTCTTTGACAAACGGCCAATCGTCTCCCAGATCTCACGCTCACTCTGCGGATCGACACTTGAAGTAGCCTCGTCAAAGATCATATACTGTGCCTCTGAAAGCAGTGCTCTAGCAATTCCCATCTTTTGGCGCTGTCCACCGGAAAGCGCTGCTCCTGCATTTCCCACATCCGAGTCGAGTCCTTTTGGAAGCGTCTTTAAAAAGCTGCCAAGTCCAGCCTCCGATAACGCTTCTTTTAATTTTTCATCGTTTGCGTTTGGATCGGCGAGCAATAGATTCTCACGAATGGTTCCCGAAAACAGATTGACCTGCTGCGGAACCATGGCAATGTTTGTGCGAAGCTGCTGCGGTGTGACGCTTCGATACTCCTTTCCTTCGATAAAAATCGTACCCTGATCTGGATCGCAAAAACGCATCAAAAGCGATGCCGCCGTTGATTTTCCACAGCCGGACAAACCAACGAGTGCAACCGACGAACCTCTTGGAATCGTCAGTGACACATCCTGTAGCGCTCTGCTGCGGCCCTCATAGCCATAAGACACATGCTCCATGCGAATTCCGTCAAAATGCTCTGGATCGGCCGGAAGCTCTGGATTGTACGGACGAGACGTATCGGTCTGCAAAATCTCCTCCACCTTTCCTGCCGCAGAGATCGCCGTCAGTGCGCTGTGAGAAGCACTCATCAACTGACGAATCGCAGAAAAATAGCTATAGGAAAGCATCAAAACGGTAAGTGCTTGCGCGATTGTAATATCACCATTTCGCATTCCGGTAATGCAAATCACAAGTGAAACCGTGATGGCCGCATAGATCAAAAGCTCGGTCACAAGGAAGGATGTGAAATTGATTTTCATGAAGGCATTGATATTTTTGTTTAACACATCTGCCTTCTCATCGAGCACACGGGAATGCTCACGGTCACGATCAAACAGTTTCAGTGTCGTCAATCCGCGAAGACCATCCATGTAATAACCGGTCATATCATCTAATGAACGCCAATACGTCTTTCTGAGCGCCTCAATTTTTCCACGAAATACATTGTGAAGTGGAAAAAGGATCAGCGATACAAAAAGAAGAAGCACGGCCACGATAAGGGAAATATTCTTCAGATGGAAAAACAGGTAAATCGGCGCGATCACACTAAAAATCAGGCTCGGCAGATAGCTACTAAAATACGCCTGCATCTGCTCCACCGCATCGACCGCCGCGGTAATCGCTGATGTCGGCCCGATCTTTTCAATGCCGCCCGCATCGAGTTCCATCACCTTTGAAAAGATTGTTTTTCGCATGGTGCTTCGCGCCTTTGCCGCCGTCTTGTATTCGATAAGTCCCTTGACAAGCTGCGCAAGAAACGTAAATACCGATGCGAGAAATGCCGCACCGACCGCACTTTTTACTGTACTTAATACCACCTGTGGCTCGAACAAACTGCCCAGAAACTGCGAAACAATTTCCGCTAGCGCTGTTGTTCCAACAAGCGTCAAAAAACTGACTGCGGCAATCGCAAGAATCCATTGCCACAGCCCCCTTGCCAGTCTCAGCAAAGTTTTGTTTAATAAAAGCATGGTTTCACCTCCGTCTGATTTGTACATTAATATGCTTGACATACGACCACAGTTAAATCTGTTGGCTTTTCTGTCTGACTTTTTGACATGTACACTATCTATCATTATACTGTCAGTCTTGTTGACTGACAACTGATTAACCGAAGGACTATCGGTATTTATTTGTCATTTACTACCAGACATGGCTCATTTCATGGTTCTAATGGTTCTTACTCACCAGTTTAATCTGAATTTACCGACATCAGCTAAGACAAAAATTTTATTTTCAATTATCAGGCTTTGTTTATTTTCATCCCTTTTTTATTAGAAGCAAGCTTTGTTTTCGTGTTAATTCAAATTAATCTTTAGACACTGACATGATAGCTTCACCTTTCTTTGGATATTATATTTTTTTGCCTGGGACAGGCACTGGATGTACCTGAGTTGTTACGACTTTTGTCAAAACTGTAAGTAAAGATTTGAGCGTTTCAATGCCCTCACGGGCTTGAGTTGTTACACGATTGGCTGACTATTGGGTTAGGCAATAAATTGTTTCAATGCCCTCTCGGGCTTATACCTCATTTCTACCCCGGACACGGTGGGGGTGGAGGTTCACAAGATCATGTTTCAATGCCCTCTCGGGCTTATACCTCATTTCTACGGTACCCCTTCAAAAACCTAGGTTTTATGCGGTTTCCAGAGCCTGTTTTTGCAGGTATTTATCAGAATATTCTGACAGCAGCTGTTTTTCGTGCATGTTAACATTTTGGACATATTTAATGAGGTGTACTTACCCTTGACACTGGATTTAGTATAGCACTAATTACAACCGTTGTCATCCTATTTTTTCACTCTCTTGATAAGTTGAGCTGAGCAGTAACACGCTACCCTCTCGTGCTGCTGCTCAGTCTCTTCTGTGCAAAATGTAAACTTTTGTTTATAGAACTTTTATAAAGTTTATACTTTTTTGCCGGGGTCTGGCACGTAATGCCCGCATTCCAGCTGGTGGCCAATTTATAATTTGTTGCAATATTAATATGAATAATCCACAATGTAAAAATATCTTCTAAATAAGGATCACATTGCAAAATAGTTCTACCAAGTTCCGTCAGATGTACTCCCGTAGCCTGACTTTCATCTGTTAATCCAGCAGTACGCATCCAGTAACGAATTGATTTTGCCATATTCGTTCCTACTCCAAGTGCATCTGCTCCTGCTGATACAGTAAAAAGTAGCGGATCCCTATCTATTGCAAATAGCGCCTTTGTAATCCATCCTTCTCTTAAGATAAAAGATTCATGTCCTTTTAATCTATACTTTGCTAATGCCATTTTTCTACCTCTTTATCGTCATTACGCGGCGCATGTAACATCCGCCATCAAAGTGTCCGATGCATTCTCCGCAACGCACACATTTGCTATCGTGAATTTTATATGACTTCATTCCTTCTCTGTCTATAACAATGCTAATTGCACCTTTCGCACAGACACTTTCACATGCCAAACATCCCATACACATCTGATATTTTGTAATCTGACATTTTATCTTTTTATCTAATGCAGAAAAGCTATTGCAATGACCAGCTGTCTTGTCCAACATACTTACTTTCAAAGTACGGCTTCCAATATGTCCCTGTAATTTTAAAAGCAGCTTTCCATTTTTATCCGTAACATAAATTTCCCCAAGACGCTTATTTCCAAGCTCTCTATTCAGATAACCGAATGGTTTGAACAATTCATATAAACCTTCATCAATTGGTTTTTGCAATTCAAAATTGATTGTATTTTCCTGAAGCGCACATGGTTCAAATGTAAGCACAGAAGTCTTGGCATACTCCAAACCATTTCCTCCCTGTCTTGCTTTCCATCCTCCTTCTGCCACATACACTTCTGGAGCTGGCTTTCCAATTTTTTTTGCAAACTCAACCAGCATATTATGAAAACGATTATATTGCTCTGGCATGTAAATACTTGATAATACTTCAGACCAGTTTCCATTATTTGGACAGCACCAACAGCCAACTCGTTCATATCCAAAGAAATAGGCATTGTTGATATCAACACCTGTCGTTAATATGTATAGCCAAACATCAAAGTTCATCCAATCAATGATTGGCGATGCTCCCTTTTGAATTGCAATCTTTGTTTCTCCTGTGTCTCGCTCATACTTACTTCTTGCCTTGGATTCATTTCTTCGCAGTCCATTAAACATAAGGACTTTTTTCTTTCCTTTAAAAATAGAAGTAATCTTTCTTTGTATTGCACCAGTTTTAAAAATAGTACAGCACCATCTCATAACTCTACTAGGCGGTCCACTCGTTTTCTCACAAAGATCATAAAAGTCTTTATCATTATTACGGCTAATCAAAAATGGTGTCTTAGGATGTTCTTTGCGAAAACGTTTTACATATTGTAGCGTTTCCGGATACTCTAATGTTGTATCTCCGTAGATATGAAGAATTTGTTGGTCACTCAGCGCTCTCATAACAAGACGGAATTTGTCAAGGGGGCTTTCTGCAAAAGTTACAAATTGTTCAATAATTATGTATTCTCACATCAATTTTTTCTCAACAAACTGTTGAATTACAAGTTGTATCGTATCTTCTACAAAGTTTGCATACTCGTCTCTTGACATAGTAATAAACTTATTTATTGATTTATCAAGTTCGGGCAAATAACCCATCACGCCGATCTTACGGACGATACTACCTTTTGGAAGATAATCAATATAATCGAGGAAAGATTTTAACGGAAGAATTTCTGTGAGATACCCGGAGTTCGGATGATCGCTCAGATACTCTGCCTCCATTTCGTAGATCTCACGCATATGCTCTTTCTTGGGAATGAGTCTTTTTACTGAATCCCACGTTTCATCCATACCGACAGCGGCAACACGCAATTCTTCGTCTGCCTTAATGCGCATCCATGTCGCTTTAACCCGATCATCGTCTCGGATCATAGCTTGAAACGCTGCATCAGTAATCAAATGACAGTAGTAGCCGAGCAGAAACGCATATTCTTCTGCAGATTTGATTTTGTCTTTACGCTTCAAGATGTACTCGTCGCAGAAAGCATCGCAATCCGAGGCTTTCTTTCGCTCACTCTGCATCCAATGCGTTACTTCTCTGGACGGCGTAAAGGCTGTCCAATCTTCATTTTCTACGTTGCAATCCGGTGCGATATTACCAACGCAGAAACCATGTCTATCTAAGTTCGGAATACGTTCAAGAACGCCATCCGCAATCATTAAGTGTGTAATCCAAGTCGCCATTATTTTTCTCCTATAACTATCGGCTTCTTGGCATCAATAATAATCGACACCATGCCCAGTTTGCCGTCTTTATTTCGTGTGTCAAAACGTAATGAACGTCCGATTTTTCCATCAAGTTCATTCCAGTATTTATAATGGAATGTTCCGTTTTCATCGCAGTATTCAAGCAGATCAACAACAAAACCCGCTTTTTCAAAGGCAGCACACAAGGTTTTATAATCATAAACAATTTTATGAGTGTACGCAGGATGATTGGGATCACCATTACCGCCAACTTTGACAATAATACCTCGCTCTATACAACACTTTTTGAAGGGACACTCCTTGCACAACTCAAACACGTTCTTTGATCTGCCACCGTTGCAGTAGAATTTTTCAAGAGGAATGTCAAGTCCAAAACTCTCTTTATAAAAGCTCTGAGCCTGTCTGCGCAGATCTTCATTATTGGTTTGCGTTGCAATATAGGTAACACACTTTGAACAATCATGACCACAGTAACACGGCAGACCGAACAGCTTATTTCCGGTCTTAATCATTTCAATGATTTCTTCTTCGGTCTGGCACTTGTCGTAGTCGCCAACGAGCTGACCTTCATAGTGATAAACAATGCCTTTTTCCTTATTTCTAAGGAGGCATTTTTCAAGTTCCTCTACACCGTATCTTCTTGCAAACTTTGCAAAAGCACGAATACGGGGTTTATCAAGCATACATCCGGTGCAAGGAAATTCAGAACATTCCCAACAGCCGTTCAGCCCTTTTTCTTTACAACAGTTATAGTTTTTGCACCAGCCGTGGCTTTCACAGCCTCCGTCTTGGCAACCTACACAGCCTTTATTTTCGGAGCAAACGCAACACGCAAGTCCGCAAAATGCGATAGCTTTCATTATTGTGCCGCCTCCCATTCTACCGTGAACTGTCTGATTGATTGCTGACGCTTGGTACGATCATCACTCACAGCTCTCGTGGCAATCTCAAACAACTTGTCGCTGAGCTGCCATTTTTCTCGTGTGCGGTTATACTCACCATTTTTTGCCGGGGACAGGCACTGGATGTCCTTGTTAACATTTTGGACATATTTAATGAGGTGTACTTACCCTTGACACTGGATTAAGTATAGCACTAAATACAACCGTTGTCATCCTATTTTTTCACTCTCTTGATAAGTTGAGCTGAGCAGTA
>ERZ772854.2269-NODE-2269-length-14847-cov-3.164210_pt1 | contig 14847 bp, 7 predicted proteins | sample MGYA00580844_ERZ772854 | MGnify/ENA primary metagenome ERZ772854 (study PRJEB29015, sample SAMEA2737727) | human gut metagenome | biome: human gut; feature: human-associated habitat; material: faeces | place: China | collected 2012 ...
TTTAGGTTGAACTTCCGAATCATATTTTACCGAAAACTGGGCCTGTCCTATCGCACAACCAGCTATCATCAATGCTATTGAAATAAAAATCTTTTTCATGCCATTAAATTTGTATTATTTAATTAATTCGTTTTTTAACTGTATAATCGATGCCTTCAATAAGTTCACAGCTCCTGATTCGGCATACAATTCAAATGTTGTGAATTCATCATCCGGATAACATAGAGAGGTCATGGCCACACGTCCACCCGAGGCAAATAATTCTATCGAATTTTGATCGAATAAAATAAGCCAATCCGATACCGGCGTCTCCGAGCGGTAACCTGCGCCCATTAATTGTTCGAAACCTTCGACTGACGGTTCAATCTCTAATCCACTGCGGTCTATATAATAATAACTCAACTCATTTTGGTAACCGATGGTCAGAACTTTTCCAGATCTCGTTTTTAAGCGGATTCCATAATTATCAGCTTTCCAGATAGCCCTATTATCGCTATTATCAAAATTCAACCGCATAACAAAAGATTCTCCCGGATAAGGGAACTCTTTTCTCAAACCGTTTTCATCCGAAAGTTTCACAGGCCCGACCAAACAAGAATCCGCATAAAAAGCAGATAATCCGGAAGGAATAACAGAGGCCAACATATAATGTCGCCCTTCCTCTACCAAACCTAACCGACGAGGAATTATCATATTTCCACGGCCAACCGAGGTTGGTAATAAATTAGCATATTCCCAGCAACTCATCCAACCTAGAAATATACGATCATCCCCATTAAGCCCGCTAAATGTAGATCCCGCATAATTATCTTTTCCATAATCCAACCACAATTCCTTCGTTTGTGTTATTTGAAATGAAGTCCCATCAAAATCACCTATATAATAACAGGTTGACGGTGTACCATTTCCCAACCCGTTCTCCATATTTACCAATAGTACCCATTTCTTTATCTCTTTACCTTGTACCTTCATCGGGAAGAAATCTGTCCCTTCCCAATTAGCACCTTGGCTTGTCACATCTTTAAACTCACTTAAAAAATGCCATTCTTTACAATCCGAAGACGCATAGAATAAGACAGAAGAACCCGAGGAAACGGTCATGATCCATCGCCCGTATTCTTCGTACCAAGAGACATGAGGATTTCGGAGATCACATTCAACAGGATTAGGCAGATCTATTTCCCCCTGTTTTATCCAAGTCCGGCCCTTGTCCAAACTATACGCACTGAATAAAGTTTTAGATAAATCTGGATTAGCATAGGTATAGAATGCCAGAAAAGGACGCTCCATCTCGGATCCAAAGCCGGAGGTATTCTCCTTGTCTACAACAACACTTCCGGATTTAAGATACCCCAAACTATCAGGAAACAATGCGATGGAATCTCGCTGCCATCGAAACAAATCCCGGCTTACAGCATGTCCCCAATGTATATTCCCAAATACATTTCCAGAAGGATTATATTGATAGAAAAGATGATACAATTCATCATCATATACCAAACCCGCCGGTTCTCCCGTCCAATTCATAACTGTCGTAAAATGAAACAGAGGGATATGATTTGTCTCTACGTTAACCGCTTTTCGACAACCACTTAATAAGCACACCAATCCTACAATACCAGATAAAATCCTTTTACTCATTGCATATCATTTAATCGATACATATTTGTATGCCTAATCACGATTACAGCTTTTACCACCCGTAATTTTGTTTATATAACCCCTTCACATAACTAATCTGTTTTTGAGGTATGGGAAAGTACTCATCCCTGTTTTTCGTAAATCTAGCGTCTTTCAAATAAGAACGTCTCGTTTTTTCGATCGTAAAATAATTATTCATGTACGTATCGGCAATACCCCAACGAACCAAATCAAAAAACCATTTTCCCTCTGTCGCAAATTCCAGATGGCGTTCCCAACGTAATGCCTTTAACGCAAATTCTTGTGTCCATGCCGGGCAATTCTTTCCAGGGACATAAGGCTGTACATCAAAATTACCAGTCGGAGTTCCATCCGCAAACTTCAAACGCCCTATACTCGTAGCCGCCCTCATTCTAAGCTGGTTTATTAAATCCAAGGCTTCGTTCAAATTCGTATTCAACTGAATCAAAGCTTCCGCACGCCAAAGCATTACCTCGTCCAAACGAAGCACATCCCAGTTCAACCCACTCCCCATAAACGGATTGGTCTTCCGAAAGCAATCGCAGGTCGGCAATACGATCAGTTTCTGACTCATCGTATATCCATACACCTCTGGCGTACGTGCCCAACTATTTTCCATAATGTAATTCGGATCATACTTCCAAGGCATCTCCGGCACACAAGCCGTATGCATCAAACGAGGATCCATTGGGATTCTGGCGAAAGCATCTTTATTATCCAACGTCTCACCTTCATCAAAATGATCGAAATCTGGGACTCCGTCTACCGTCTTGAAATGATTCAACATATGTATGGAGGGTTGAAACGCCCCACAACAACCATAGTCACTATTCATCGGATAAACCAGCCATGAATTAAGACGCCCTATAGTAGACCCGTCATTATTAGCCGAATATTGGATAGCCCAAATAGACTCTGAATTATTCTCATATTCACACAAGAAATTCTCTGCGAAATCAACCACTAAGCTTTTTCCTGAATTATCAATAATATCCTTACACAAACTGGCGACCCCTGTCAGTTTCTCTTTGTTGATATTGATAACATTATGTTTCTCATCCTGCTCATAAGCGGCAAACAACAATGCCTTTGCTAAATAGGCTTTTGCCGCAAACTTAGTAGGACGGCCTACTTCTTCTTGCGTTTCCGGAAGGACTTCGACCGCATAACGGAAATCATCGATCAACTTACCCCAAAGTTCTTGATCCGTAAGTTCATTATTACTTACCTTATCGTACTCATCAGTTAGCGTATTCTCATCGATCCAAGGAAAAAACTTAAAGCACAGCTTCATATACATATAAATATGGGATCTCAAAAAACGCAACTCCCCGATACGCTGTTCCCGCAAGGGATATTCTTCCTTAGTCAAAGCCTGTGCTCTTCGTAAAGCGTCGTGAACACGACCGACACCAACATAATGTACCCACCACAGATTATCCAAGTCATCCGACGTGGTAGGTTGCATATACACAAAGGTTTCCCAAAGATGTCTTTCTGCGTTGTCACTAGTTCCCGCCGCACCTTTATAAGCCTCACCTCCTCGCAAAGAGCCTTCCTCATACGGCATCCCAAACTGTTTGTTGAAGTGGTTCTGCCCACAGAAAGAATATGCGGCAGTTATCATTTGTTCCACTTTGTCGACTGTGTTCAAATCTTCGTCCGAAATAATACCCTGTGGGTTTTCATCCAATATGGAAGAACAAGAAGCGCTTCCCAAAAGTAAAAAAAGACTATAACTTATAATATTTATCGTTTTCATAGATTCCTCGCTTATTTAGAATGTTACATTTAAAGACATTGTCATAGAAAATGGCATCGGATAACCACTTCCCGGAGTTTCCGGATCCAAGCCTGTATACGCATTATCACCCCATGTTTTCATCAAAGTCACAATATTATCCGCTCTTAGTGCAACTCTGGCACGTTGTAATTTCAATTTGTTCGCAAATGATTTCGGGATAGTGTATCCTACTTCCGCATTACGGATTTTCAAGTACGAGCCACTTTCCACATAATAAGTAGACATCCTTCCTTCATCATTATAATTATTGACAGACAGGGCAGGTATTGATGTATTCGTATTAGTTGGAGTCCACGCATCCAATAAACGAGTACCATAATTCTCACCAGCCGTACTTAACGCATAAATATCGGTCCAGCTCTTCCATCCACTTACATTCAGATCCTTGCCAAACACTCCGTTGAAGAACACGCTAAAGTCAAAGTTCTTATATGTCACACCTACAGAGATACCATATTCCAAATCGGGATCCTCACATCCGATCCAAGTACGATCTTGATCGTCTATCTTCCCATCATCGTTCAAATCCTTATAACGAATACGGCCTGGCGCAGCTCCCGTCTGTGTCGGGGCATTATCCACCTCCTCTTGCGTTTGAAACAAACCATCCGCCACATAACCATACAACGAGTTCAAGGAACGACCTATCACGTTATCCTCTTCACCATTTCCCGCAAAATTATTGATTACGTCATCTGGTACTTTTATCACTGTTTGTTTATTATGAGAAAAGACACCGCTAATATTCAACCCAACATCACCAAACTGATTGTTGTAGTTCAACGTTAGCTCAAAACCTTTATTATCTATGTCTGCTCCATTCAACCATCTTTGAGCTCCTTCGCCCAAAGTGGCCACTGTACCAGGTTTCATCAAGATATCTCTCGTATATTTCAAGTAGTAATCAAAAGAACCGCTCAACTTTGAATCCAGCACGGCGAAATCCAAGCCAAAGTTGTGCTGCGATGTCGTTTCCCACTTCAAGTCCGGATTCGCCATTTGCGTACGCCTATAGCCAGAAGGTAAAGTTCCACCCTGTCCGGTGAAATCATAGGCTGTTCCCCAATTCCAGTCATCAATAGCCCCCTTGTCGTATAATGTTTCATAGAACTGATAAGACGAATAAGCGTCAATGCTTGAGTTACCATTCTGTCCCCACCCATAGCGAAGCTTCAATTGGGGAATTACAGGTCTAAGACTTTCAAAAAAGCTCTCATTATTAACCGACCACCCCAATGAAAAAGCAGGAAATGTCGCCCACCTATTATTCGCACCAAACACAGAAGAGGCATCCCGCCGAAGAGTAACAGAAGCTAAGTAGCGATTATCATAATTGTAGTTAATCTTTCCAAACCAAGAAATCATAGTATTACTGTATTGCTCACTAGCATTATCTTTTTCTGATTCTCCGGAACTTAGCCACATATAGTCATCATTTTCCAAAGCATAATCACGACGGCTACCCCAATGTTGTCGATATGTGTGTGTTATCGTCTCTTGACCCACCATAATATCAAAATTATTTTTGTCGATATCGAATACATACTGTAAAACATTGCTATTCGTACAACTCAAATCAAAATAGGATTCTTGCCTCACCTTGTTTCTTGTCTCACTCAAAAATCCAGACTCATAAGTATAATCCATCGTACGCTTCCAAGAACCAATACCATCCACACCAAAAGATGTTCGAAAGCTCAACCCTTTGATAATATTAATATTCGCATATATATTACCAAATAGACGGAGATTGTCATGGTGATTCTGCTTATTGTCTTCTATCAAGCGAACTGGATTTTGTCGATCACTCATACCTCCTATAGGTCCCCCCCAGCCTTCACCATCGACCGTATGAACTGGAACAATAGACATCAGGGATTTACAGGCATCTATATTCCCTGTACCAATATTATCGCTTTCCCGCCATTTGGAGACCGTGAAGTTCTCTCCAACCGTCACATGCCCATTCAGAAAAGTATAGTCTGAATTGATACGTCCATTAAACCTTCTAAAAAAACTTCCATCAATCGTTCCTTTATTATCATAATAATCTACCGCAAACACCGTGCGTCCAGCATCTGTTCCTGTAGATAATGTCAAGTTATATTGCTGAATTTGCCCCGTTCTCAATATTTCTTTCTGCCAGTCAGTATCTGCTGCTCGCATCGTATGAGCATCATCTAACCATTCTTTCCAAGTTACTTTATCCAGAACATAATTGCCATTCGCATCCTCATGATCCTCATATTGATATAAGCCACCTATTCCTACGAGATTTGGATCAGCATTCGGATCATCATTTTTGATGGCCCAATATTGAGCGATACCACGTTGTTCCGTGTTCATTAACTCATAAGGTTTTTTCTTGCTCACAATCGTATAAGACGCATTAAAATCAACTGTTATCCCCTTTCTTCCCTTACGGGTTGTAATGATAATCACACCATTAGCGGCACGAGACCCATAAATAGAGGCAGAGGAAGCATCTTTTAATACTTGTATGGACTCAATATCCAACGATGCCAGTTCAGACATGGAACGTGTTGTCGGTACACCATCAATAATATATAACGGATCATTATTATTCAGCGTACCTTCACCACGTATCCGGATCGTAGCATTCGCATTAGGAGCGCCATCCGTCATGACAGACATACCCGCAACTTTCCCTTGGGCTGCTTTCATTGCGCTACCATACGAACCTGTTTTCAACTGATCTACCTTAACAATAGATACAGACCCCGTTAAGTCCGCCTTTCTCTGAGAAGTATAACCTGTTACTACAACCTCGTCCAGATTCAAGGCATCTTCTTCTAATACAATATTTTTCCCCTCTACCTCATTCGCAGGATATTCCGCACTTTTATATCCTATATAACTAAAAACCAAAATACTGTTATCCTTGACATTTATAGAGAAATTACCATCCATATCCGTTATAGTCCCATTGTTTGTATTACGTTTATCCACAATTGTAGCTCCTAAAACAGGCTCTCCTTTTTTATCCAACACACGTCCTTTAACAGGCCGCTCTTGTTGTTGAGGCATTTGCCATGCTACATCCGGCATAGCAGCATATGCATCAAGTACTCGCATACCACCCAAGCAAGCAATCAATGCACACCGGTACAATGTTTTTTTAGTATTCATACAATCCATAGATTTGAAAGATTAATTAAACATTAGATTCAAGTTGAACTTATATATAATAACCAAACTTAGATATCCCACTATATAGCACCACAAAATTATCATACATTTTACAATAAACAAACAAATAAGCTATATATTTAATCGCAAATTAAAATTTATATATTACATATATGACAATATATGAATTTTTAAAAGCAGAATTTTATAAATTTTATCTACAAACAAGGAAATAGAATGTAATTTTATTTACATATAACATATACAACCATAAGACTTAAGAGGTAAAATATAAAGAAATAGCAATACCACATTACATACTCAACAATATTATTACATATATGATAATATAAACAATTTGAACATCAAAATACTTCTATACAAAAAATCCCGCATAAAACACTCATCAAGAATATCTATACGGGATAAGAAGTTAGTAATAATAGTTCTTAATCACTCAATGGCGCAAGACTAATGTCTTGTACGGATATCCCTTCCATACAAAATCGCAAATTACCAACAGTAAGTTCCGGACGATACGAGATCATCGTTCTTTGAGCGGCAATTTCCGTATCAATCAACGATCCTCCGAATTTATCAGAACCATCAACAAGTATACGAACCATAAACGGCTTGCTCGTATCTATACCATTTTCAATGGCATAATTACTCGCCGTCTGCGGGGCACCACCTTCCCTCAGCGTTTTTTCACTCGAAGCATAGGTAGCGGTCAAATTTGTTCCGTACTGGGCACGTGCCTTGTCTAGCTGCAATTGCCATTCACAAGCAGATTCCTCTCCCTTTTCTGGCAAGAACAAAACCTTCAAATTACCTTGTCTCGGCTGATCTGGATATACTTTAAAAGTCAACATAAACGACTTGCTTGAAACGGGAAAATCACCTGTCCCGGTAAGTTTAGCTGAAAGCTTTTTCGGAGTTCCCGTCGCCGGAATTATCTCATCCATCCATTTCGTTCCGATACGTCCATCTGGATATTGTATTAACTCGTGGATCACCAATGGCCCTCCCCAGTTCTGCATTTTCAGCCACCCCGCCATCAAAAAACGCCCTCCAGGTATTTCCGTAATCGCGGGAACAGACAGCCCGTTATAGAAATCCGTTCCTTCAACCACGACGTCTTTATAGGCAAACTCCGGATCCTTAGCCAATTTAGACCAAAGACGGGTAAAACCACCAATGATATAATCATATTCGCCCCAACGGAAAAAGAAGGTACAATCACCGCCTAGCGGGAAATCAGCATCCAAGCATTTCCATCCACCATTCACGGAATCAGCCTTCCAAGTTCCACGAGCACCATAGTTAGCCAACATTTTCAAATTACCATCAGGATCAGTATAGATACTCGGATTCTCACAAGGATGGTATAATATATGTGTCTTTTTGAAGTTGGTAACACCATCCTCGCTTATCGAATAAGTAGAGCCAGCCGGTACAAGTCCCTGGATCGTATCATAATTAAACGAGCCCGTATAACCATTCTTCTCCAGATAAGTCCATTGCATCGGAAGCGTAGTTTCTTCCTTAGGATAGATACGAGTAGTATGCAGCCCATAACTAATACAGAGTTTGCCATTAAAAAGAAAAGGCGTACCGGTTCCGAATGTCTCCCATTGGTATTCCAGAGGAGTCGCTGGCTTATGTTCTACCCAAGTTTGAAAATCCGTGGTAGACAAATGCTCGAAATAATGTCCACCTCTTCCAAATTTACTTGCGTGGCCACGGCGATCAAACAAATAAAACACATGATAACGTCCATCATGGAAGAATGTAACCACATCTCCCACCCAAGCATTATGGTAAGGAGGTGTCCAATATTGGATATTAGAGGCGATTTGCGGTGTTGGCGCCGCTATCTGTTCCGGTTGGATAGCTGGCTCATACAAATTAGCCTCGCTCACATAATCGGGGTTTAAGCTCCACAATTTCATCCGACTCGCCAACGGATAACCTAGGGCGAAATCATTATCATACAAGCGCCCATCTATGTAAATAGTCCACTGGACCCCGGAGAATTGAAGGATAATATCATGTTTTCCCTCCGGTCTATCTAATATCGCTAAAGGTATACCAACCGTCATATCCTGGAATTTTTTCGGATCACAAGGAGACTGCAAGGAAAGACTCGCTTCTAATACGGGAACCGAACCATCCAACATTTTATAAGCCGGATAATTTTGTATTTTTCGATCATCCGGATCATGCTTACGAAGATAGACTTTAAGTACCTGAGGTATCTCAAGCAAAGTTTGCTCTCGGGCGACCGATTTTATATCAGCGGTAAACCGGATCGTAAAACCCTTTGACTGATCATCCGACAACAAGAGCCCTGCCTCCGGCACTGTTCCGGACAAGCTGCTTTTGGCTGTCCTTGAAGTATTAAAACTCCAAAAAGGACTTTGTAATTCAACTTTTACTTGCTTAGAAACAGCTTTTTTCTCTTGACAGGCCATCATACCCATTAAAGTAAAGATTAACAAAAACAAGGATATAAACCTCTTGTTCATCACCAACGCAAATCCGCAGTTAAAAATAGAACCCTGATTCATGATTTTAAATATTATTATTCAATTAGTTAACTTGCAATTTCATTCCACAGTATCCCTAAAGTTAGAATATCAAGAGAACAACTCCCCATATTTTCAAATTAGCATGTAGTCGCAAATATACTGATATTTATTTATATGAAAACAATTTTATAGCATAAATTAAAAATTTATTTGCCATAATAATAACATAAGAGGTAAATAATAACTATATAATGTAATCAATAACCTATCTTTTTCCCTCTCTGCATATACATAAACAAGTTAACCAAGTTGAGCTTCCATCTGCTTGGTTATCCTTATGAGGAAAGGCGGAATGCCCCTTCTTAGGATCACCCCGCCTTCACATCACAGCTGCCTTATACCAAACAGACAGCTTCCTTTAATTCTTAAATACCAAACTATCGTCTTTCCTATCGATCACGATCGGGCGGTTACGGTCTACCGTTCCACCCAGCAAAGCCTTTGACAACTCGTTCAAGACATACTTCTGAATGACACGTTTTACCGGACGGGCACCGAATTGAGGATCGAAGCCCTTGTCGGCGATAAAGTCCAAGGCCTCGTTCGTGAAGTCCAAGGCGACACCGTTCGTAGCCAACATCTTCTTCACGCTGTTCAACTGCAAGGATACGATCTTGCGAATCTCCTCCTCGTTCAGCGGAGTAAACATGATGATATCGTCGATACGGTTCAAGAACTCCGGACGGATCGTCTTCTTCAACAGTTCCAGTACTTGGATCTTCGTCTCGTCTACCACCTTGTCATGCGTGGCGGGTGTCATCTTCTCGAAGTTCTCACGAATCAAGGAAGAACCTAGGTTACTTGTCATGATAATGATCGTGTTCTTGAAGTTGACAACACGGCCTTTGTTATCCGTCAGCCGTCCATCATCCAAGACTTGCAACAAGATGTTGAATACATCCGGATGCGCCTTTTCGATCTCATCGAACAAGACAACTGAGTAAGGTTTCCGGCGAATCGCCTCCGTCAACTGTCCACCCTCATCGTAACCCACATATCCCGGAGGCGCACCGATCAAACGAGTCGCGCTGAATTTCTCTTGATACTCACTCATATCGATACGGGTCATCATATTCTCGTCATCGAACAGATACTCGGCCAACGCCTTGGCCAACTCCGTCTTACCCACACCGGTAGTACCGAGGAAGATGAAAGAACCGATCGGTCGTTTCGGATCCTGCAAGCCGGCACGACTACGACGAACCGCATCGGCGATAGCGTTGATCGCCTCTTCCTGACCAATCACACGGGTATGAAGCTCGGACTCCAGACGTAATAACTTATCTTTCTCGCTCTGCATCATCTTGCTGACCGGAATTCCAGTCCAACGGGATACCACATCGGCGATATCGTCGCTATCCACTTCCTCCTTGATCATAGCCGCGGCACCTTGCATCGTCTTCAACTTAGCCTGTACCTCCCTGATCTCCTCTTCCTTTTGCTTGATCTTACCGTAACGGATCTCAGCGACCTTGCCGTAATCACCCTCACGCTCCGCCTTATCAGCCTCAAACTTCAGGTTCTCAATATCGATCTTATTTTGCTGGATCTTATTGATCTGCTCCTTCTCGCTTTGCCACTGAGCCTTTTGCTTGGTCTCCTCCTCCTTCAAGTCGGCGATCTCCTTGTTGAGTTGCTCCAACTTCGAGGTATCGTTCTCACGCTTGATCGCCTCACGCTCGATCTCCAACTGTTTGATACGGCGGGAAACCTCATCCAACGACTCCGGTACGGAATCGATCTGCAAACGCAGACGGGCGGCGGCCTCATCCATCAAATCGATCGCCTTATCCGGCAAGAAACGATCCGTGATATAACGGGTAGACAACTGTACGGCAGAGATAATAGCATCATCCTTGATACGTACTTTATGGTGATTCTCATATTTCTCCTTCAAACCACGAAGGATGGAGATCGTATCCAACTCACTCGGCTCGTCTACGATAACGGTCTGGAACCGACGCTCAAGCGCCTTATCCTTCTCAAAATACTTCTGATACTCATCCAACGTCGTGGCACCGATCGAACGTAGCTCACCACGAGCCAAGGCCGGTTTCAAGATGTTAGCGGCATCCATGGCGCCTTCGCCTTTACCGGCTCCTACCAAGGTATGGATCTCATCGATAAAGAGGATGATCTCGCCCTCGGATTTCGTAACCTCGTTCACCACCGCTTTCAAACGTTCCTCGAACTCGCCTTTATATTTAGCTCCGGCGATCAACGCGCCCATATCCAACGAGAAGATCTGTTTAGACTTCAAGTTCTCGGGAACGTCACCCCGAACGATACGATGGGCCAACCCCTCAGCGATAGCAGTCTTACCTACACCCGGCTCACCGATCAAGATCGGATTGTTCTTCGTACGGCGGCTCAATATCTGCAAGACACGGCGGATCTCCTCGTCACGTCCGATCACGGGGTCTAGCTTACCGCTACGGGCACGCTCGTTCAAATTGATGGCGTATTTTCCTAAGGCATCGTAAGTCTCCTCGGCGGATTGGCTTGTCACCTTATTTCCTTTACGCAATTCCTCGATCGCTTGACGTAACTCTTTCTCTGTCACGCCGGCGTCTTTCAATATCTGTGAAGCGGTGCTCTTTTCCGTAAACAACGCCAAGATGATCGGCTCCAACGATACATATTGATCCCCCATTTTAGAGGAATAATCGATCGCCTTCTGTAAGACAGCGTTCGACTCGCTAGAGAGATAGGGTTCGCCTCCCGAAACCTTAGGATAAGATTCGATTTGGCGATCCAGTACCATATTCAGGTTTTGAGCGTTTACCCCTAATTTTTGAAAGATAAAATTAGTAACACTCTCACCCGTCATAATGACAGCTTTCAACAAGTGAACAGGTTCGATAACCTGTTGGTTATTTTTAGTAACCAACTGTACGGCTTGTTGAACAGCCTCCTGCGCCTTGATTGTAAAATTGTTTAAATTCATGTATTTAAGCTCCTTTCTTATATTCTTTTCTAAATTTATTTTACACTTATATCCTTACAAAAGAAATACCAAAACGAAAATATGACATTTTGTCTTAATATTATAAAACAGAATAGAGAACTTCCCGTCAAACCGTCCATTTCGGATGTCATTCGGACGTATCTTTTCAGAAAGAACAAAAGAGAGAGAAAAAGGTTTTGATAGTAAACACACAGTATCTAGGTAAAAACAGTCAATGTTCTCAAAAAAACACGTACGAGTTTTTCCGGAAACACGTACATGTTTTTTGAAATTCACGTACGTGTTTTTTTCGAGTGGTTATATCCTATAAATCCAATAATTTACGGATAGTCATTATAATACTTCCACGTATTCTCCCGTTTCCTGTTTCTCTTCTTGTCACGGGCACTTTTCCAGAAAATAGTCTCTAGTAAATCCTCTGCGTCGAAATAGACTCTTATGGTAGCGAGTACCCCTCCCCTTCGCTGGCCATCCTTCACGACATCCGAGTATATATTAGTCAGTTTTACGTTGGCAGCCATAGGAACCTTACCTACCTTAAACTCTTTCCAATCCTGATTCTTAGGGAGCCTAATCGTGTGCGCTTGCTTCTGTATGGCCAATGAACGGGAAGGTGACTTAAAATTCAGCAGCATGAATAGGACTGGGGTAATCGAATCATAATTAGTCAACCTACGTAAAGTATCTAACTGTACATATTCCGAGAAGTCTTTCGTAATCGGCAACTCACTTGGTGAGGATAACATATGGGTTCCCGGTTGATCGGGTCGTAGAAAAGTCCCGCTTTCTATCGCCTTCTGAAACTCAGGATTCAAACGTATCTCCTCCTTGCCGGATAAAAATTCTTGCAGGCGCAAAGAATCCTGTTCCGTCCACTGCGCATGGGCCATCGTAGGTAGGATGAATACTATCAAAAGGAATATAGGTCGCATCTTCACATCTCTCATCTTCATAATCCTCATTACATTTCTATCACCAAGACTCATTCCTCCATTAAATCCCCCATTCGAGTCGAGATACTTTAAGATTTATTGGGATGCTTATACCCTATTTGAATCTTAATATGGATTACCTTTATGCGATCAATCCAAATCCAATATAGATATGTTGATATTATTATCTCCGGCTAAGACAATGACCGGGACATCCAAGATAAAAGCGCCGCAAGGCACGACTCCACGTTTCCAGCAAGAGGCGAACGAGATCGCCCTGCATATGACCCAATTTCCCATTGACGAATTAAGTCGTATCCTCAAGCTCAGCCCGAAACTGGCGGCGGAATGTTACCGCAGATACCAAGATTTTCATGCGGAAGACAACCAGCCCTTGCAAGCGATACTCGCCTATACCGGTGTCGTATTCAAGAATATCAGCCCGAAAGACTTCACGGAGGAGGATTTTCTTTTCTCGCAAGAACATATGCGTTTCGTATCGGGATGCTACGGGTTACTTCGCCCATTAGACCTTATCAAGCCTTACCGGATGGAGTTCGACGTAAAAATCCCGGAACTAGGCGACGGGAATATGTACGCCTTCTGGAAGGACAGGCAAACAAATACATTAATCCATGACGTCCGACAGGGAGACAGAATCCTACTGAATCTAGCCAGCTTGGATATCCAACCCTCTTTCCAGTGGAAGGAGGTGGAGCGATCCGTCCGGATCATCACGCCCGAGTTCAAGATCTGGAAGAACGGCAAAGCGGAGACGATCGTGATCTATGCCAAGATGTGCCGGGGACAAATGAGCAGCTATCTCATAAAGAACCGGATTTCTGACCCGGAGGCATTAAAAGCATTCACATGGGAAGGCTTTTCCTATAAAGAATCCATGTCCGAGGGGGATAATTGGGTATTTCTACAAGAATAATTCTAGGCTTATCCAATAAAATCAGATGATCTACGTTTTATAAGAACAATTCGTAAAAATCATAAAAAGGTTTATCCTTCTTTAATTTAGCGGTGATATGAAAAGAACCTTTACATATTTATTACTACTTGTTCTATTGGTTTGCGGAAAGCAAGCCTATAACCTGTTAATCTCGAATGAATCGATCCGGAGCAACCCTACCGGAGCCTTGTCTGACATCGCGGATGAGGTAATCGCCATTCCATTACAGGACTCAGGGACGCATTCGATCAAGGAGGCCAAGTATATCCGTCAAGAGGGAGACAACCTATTCCTTATCAGCAATGAGACGCTTTACCGTTTCAATCGCAAGGGAGAATTTATCTGTCGCATCACCCATCCGGATGACATACGGGTAGCGGGGTATGTAGTGAACCCGGCCAACCAGCAGCTGATCGTACTTGGAAACACGGACGATATTTTCTATTACTCATTCAATGGTGATCTCCTTACCCGCAAGAAACTGAAATGCGACCTTCCGGAGAATAGGCATATGCTATCCATATCCATGCACAATAACCGGATATTTACCACCGAGGAATGTGTTCATGGGGATACGGCAGGGAAAACCGCCACGATTGAGAAACAGATCGTTGAATACGATTCCTCTTTCCATAAATTACAATCTCATACGATCCGTCCGGTCGATCTGGAACGTTCCGCATGCCCGATCGGTTGTCTCGCCCCGGAAGTAGCCGTGGAGCCCGGAAGCGGAACGGTTTATGCCTCCGCCCCCTCCTATCAACCCGGGAACTTATTACGGG
>ERZ772854.2297-NODE-2297-length-14671-cov-16.917556_pt1 | contig 14671 bp, 9 predicted proteins | sample MGYA00580844_ERZ772854 | MGnify/ENA primary metagenome ERZ772854 (study PRJEB29015, sample SAMEA2737727) | human gut metagenome | biome: human gut; feature: human-associated habitat; material: faeces | place: China | collected 2012 ...
GAAAGCAGTCGGCACACGAAGCGGTATCAGGATATTCAGGAACTGCTAAATACTGGAATTGATGTCTATACGACTGTAAATGTCCAACATATCGAGAGTCTCAACGATACAGTAGCCTCTATCACCGGAATTCTTGTGCGAGAGCGCATTCCGGATTCCACCTTTGATCAAGCAGACCAGGTAGAACTGGTGGATATTGAGCCTGCGGAGTTGCTGGAACGACTGGCAAGTGGAAATGTGTACCGGGAAGATCAGGCGCAGCGGGCAACAGTTAATTTTTTCACGCTGGAAAATCTCACCGCATTGCGGGAAATCGCTCTCCGTCGGTGCGCTGACCGGGTGAACTTGCTGACGGAAAGCGCCAGAGTACAGAGCCGAGGCGATTACCATACAGACGAGCGCATTCTGGCATGTCTTTCCTCGTCGCCATCCAACGCAAAAATCATTCGGACTGCTGCAAGGATGGCAAGAGCCTTTCGGGGAACATTTACCGCTCTTTATGTGGAAACGCCAAATACAGCGGCGATGAGTGACGATGATAAAAAGCGTTTGCAGGATAATAAGCGTCTGGCCCAGCAACTTGGCGCTACGATTGAGACAAGTTATGGCGATGACGTGCCTTATCAGATTGCGGAATTTGCCCGTCTTTCCGGCATCTCAAAAATCGTAATTGGACGAAGTACCATTGCACGAAAGAATATTTTCAGCAAGCCCACCTTGACGGAACGCCTGATTTCCAGCGCACCTAATCTGGATATTCATGTGATACCGGATGCCAGCACAGGAACCAGCTATCAGGAAAAAAAGCGTAAGGCGCAGGCAGATGCGATGCCCCTGCGTGATGTTCTGAAGAGTATAGTCGTATTGCTGGCAGCTACACTGATTGGCTGTGGCTTTGACGCTTTTGGGTTCACGGAGAGTAATATTATAGCAGTTTACATATTAGGCGTACTTGTGGCCGCTGTAATCACAACCAACCGACTGTGCGGGATTCTGACCTCGGTTGTCAGTGTGCTGGTTTTCAATTTCTTTTTTACCACTCCGAGACTGACATTCCATTTTGACGATCCGAACTATATTGTTACCTTTACCATTATGTTTATAGTAACACTGCTTTCCGGATCTCTCGCTACCCGACTGAAAGAAAATGCGAAACAATCTGCCCATACAGCTTACCGTACAAAGATTCTTTTTGAAACCAACCAGCTTCTGCAAAAAGAGCAGGATGAGAATGCGGTGATCACCGCTACGGCAGGGCAGCTCATGAAGCTGCTGAAAAAAGATATTGTCGTCTACCTGTCTGATGGTAAAGAACTTGCCACCCCTAACGTTTTTCGTGCTGTTAATAGCATTCAGGAAGATTTAATTTCTGAGAACGAGAAAGCAGTCGCCAATTGGGCCTTCCGAAACAATAAACACGCCGGTGCCACAACAGATACATTATCCAGTGCAAAGTGTTTATACCTTGCGATTCGGGTCAACCAGCATGTATATGGAGTGGCTGGTATTGCAGTGAACGGTATTCCGCTGGACTCTTTCGAAAACAGCGTACTCCTCTCTATTCTGGGCGAGTGCGCTTTGGCACTTGAAAACATCAAAAACGCCAAAGAAAAAGAGGAAGCGGCTGTTCTGGCGCAAAATGAACAGCTTCGTGCTAACCTGCTGCGGGCAATCTCTCATGATCTTCGAACCCCTTTGACAGCGATTTCTGGCAGCGCAGACAATTTGCTTGCAAATTATAAAAAGATGGATGATGCATTGCGGGAGCAGACCTTTACCGATATTTATGACGATTCCATGTGGCTGATCAATCTCGTTGAAAACCTGTTGGCAGTCACACGAATTGAGGGCGGACAGGTCAATCTAACTCGGAGTATCGAACTCATGGATGAGGTCGTTTCTGAAGCACTGAAGCACATCAACAGAAAGAGTAAAGAACACACCATTCGTGTGACCAGCGGGAATGACTTTATCCTTGCCCACATTGATGCGAAGCTGATCGTTCAGGTGATTATCAATTTGGTTGACAACGCCATCAAATATACCCCTGTCGGTTCAGTAATTGAAATACATACCGATCAAAAAGAGCAATGGGTCACGGTTTCCGTTTCCGACAACGGCCCTGGGATTCCCGATGAGCAGAAACCCCGTATTTTCGATATGTTTTATAGTGGGGCCAATAAAGTGGTCGACAGCCGCAGAAGCCTTGGATTGGGGCTGTCCCTCTGTAAGTCCATTGTGACCGCCCACGGCGGCACGATTTCCGTATCAGACAATCAGCCAAATGGCACTGTGTTCACATTTACATTACCCGCCGGGAAGGTAGAACTTCATGAATAAACCTTTGATATTAGTGGTTGAGGATGATCCATCTATACGAAATCTCATTACAACCACATTGAAAACAAATGATTATCGTTATGTGGTAGCGCCCAGTGGCTCGACAGCCATTATGGAGGCCACATCGCACAATCCTGAAATCATCTTGCTGGATTTGGGCTTGCCGGATATGGATGGCGTTCAAGTCATTCAAACGGTACGCTCCTGGTCCAATACCCCCATCATTGTAATTAGCGCCAGAAGTGAAGATAATGACAAGATTCATGCATTGGATGCCAGAGTTGACGATTATCTGACAAAACCTTTTTCTGTTGAAGAATTATTGGCTCGACTTCGGGTGACGCAGCGAAGACTCTCTCTGATGACGGCAGAGATGTTTACTGCCAGTTCTGTATTTGTGAATGGTAAGTTGAAAGTGGATTATGCCGGGGGATGCGCTTATCTGGATGAAAACGAACTTCACCTGACACCCATTGAGTATAAGCTGTTGTGTCTGCTGTCCAAGAATGTCGGCAAGGTACTGACCCATACCTTTATCACACAAAATATCTGGGGCCGCAGTTGGGATAACGATGTGGCTTCCCTGCGGGTATTTATGGCAACACTGCGGAAAAAGCTGGAGCCAACAGAGGAGTCCCCGCAATACATCCAAACACATATTGGTGTGGGCTACCGTATGATAAAAGTAGAATAATACTATGCGGTCGGCCAGTGTTCACAGATGCATCAGATGTTCAACATACCGAATTGAAGCTCATGTCGAATCACCGTTTGAATTTGCGGTCGCTGCGAACCTTTCTGACCGTGGATGACGAAACGTTTGAACGCTTGCAGAAACGGTTTGAGAGTATGGTACGATAACCTGTTTCTGATTTAAAAAACTTGTCAAGAGGGCTGGCACCGTCCAGTCCTCTCTCTTTTTGCCAAAGTTCCCCTTTCTTTTTTTTTGCAAGCTGCCGAAAGTGGCATGTTTTCAAAAGTTCGCGTTTGCGAAGCGTAGCGCAGCAATGAAAGCCCCAGTGGGGCTTTTAAGCGACAGAACGGTCTTGCGTAGCAAGATGGAGGGGCTTTGCCCCGACAAGTTCCAGTTTGTCGCACTCATTATTTTTCTTTCTTGTATAAACGGGATACTAGAGCGTCCACAGACGCTCCGGTATCCCGTTTGTATCTATAATTCTTCTCTTTTTATTTACGGCTGCGCGCCGGACGGCGGTGGAGGGCACAGTAATAGCCGAAAGCGGTACCGCACAAGCCGCCCACGATGTGCATAAAGTTTGCTACATTATCGTGCACAAAGATGATATCGTACACCTGCTGGCCGAAGTACAGCGCCGCCACCAGCAGCATGGTGACCGGGATGCCGCCGGAAAAGCCCGCCAGCGAGGAGAGCATGATGAGCATGAACACGATGCCGGACGCACCCAGCAGCCCCGTGTGGGGGAACAGGATGCATTGCAGCACACCGGTGACCAGCGCGGTGAACAAAATGCCCTTGAGCAGCGGGATGCTGCCGTATTTTTCCTCCATGGGCGGGCCCACTACCAACAGCAGCAGCATATTGTTGAGAAAATGCTCCCAGTTGGCATGGCCCAGCACATGACCGAACAGCCGGATGTAGCTCAACGGGTCCCGCCACGAGGAGCGGTACACGCAGAAAAGGTTCATGGTGCTCCAGCCGTTCGTCCAGCCGTCTGCCAGCAGCACCAGCATGGACAGCAGAAAAAAGGTAAGGATCACCGGCGAGTTATACTGGAGCTCCAGTTTCAGCTTGATCTTTTTCGTAAACAGTCATTCCCTTCACAGTATTGTCGGCGTTATCCTCTGGTTTGTGCCCAGTATGCGCCCATGCTCTGGCCGGGCTGGTTCGTTACTTCATCGTTGAGGTATGCCGCAAGGCCGCAGGCTTCCGGCTGCCAGCTGAGCGCGGCTTCTACTGTGGGGTACTCCACCTCGGCGTACCAGAACGCTGTGGGCAGGCCCTCGTCCACATGGTTCACCTCCAACACCGCGCCGTCCGGCAGGCGGTAGCTCCGGCGCACCTTTTTGATCAAAGGCTTGCCAATGATCTTCTCTTCCAGCTGCACAAACAGGTCTTTGTCGATGCTGCGCTCGATCTCCTCCCGCGCCAAGCCCCCTGCGGACTTGAAACAGAGGATATAGTCGGTGCTGCCGCCGGTCAGCGCCTCCTCCCGGATGCGCACCGTGGGCTGCACGCTGATATAGCCCTGCCGCATGGTGAACTCTTCCTCAAGGGGCAGCCCCTCCGGCCAGCCGGTCACCATCCATTTGCGTTCGATTTCCATAGCGTTTTCTTCCTTCCGCAAAATTTTGTATTTATTCTACCATATTTTTATGTTATGATAAAGAGCAGAACAAGCATCATTTTGCGCATTCTCAGTTGAAGGAGCATTTTATGAAAAGCGAACGCACTTATCCTGTATATAAAGTCAACAAGCACGCCGAGGGTCTTTTGGTGGGCGGGCACCCCTGGGTGTACGAGAACGACATTCTGGAAGCCCCCGGCACCGCGCCGGAAAACGGCACGCTGGTGGATGTGGTCAGCCCCAAGGGCGCCTATCTCGGCACCGGTTTTCTCTCTCTGCAAAGCAAGATCCGGGTACGCCTTATTTCCCGCAACGCCAACGACACCTTTGACGCCGCCTTCTGGCGCCGCCGGGTGGAGTACGCATGGGCGTACCGCAAAACGGTGCTGGAGCCTGCCGACCTCTCTGCCTGCCGCTTCATCTTTGGCGAAGCAGACCAGTTCCCCGGTCTGACGGTAGACCGGTTCAACAATGTTCTGGTCACCCAGACCCTGAGCGTAGGCATGGAAAAGCTGAAGCCGGTGCTCTTCCCGCTTTTGGCTGAGGTGCTGCGGGCGGACGGACAGACCATTGACGGCATCTATGAGCGCAACGACGAAGCCCTGCGCGCCAAGGAGGGGCTGGAACAAAACAAGGGCTGGTTCGCCCTGCCCGGCGAGAGCCACCCGGAAACCACCCAGACCGAGATCTGTGAAAACGGCGTGTACTACCATGTGGACTTTGAAAACGGCCAAAAGACCGGCTTTTTCCTTGACCAGAAATATAATCGTCGGGCGGTGGCACGCCTTGCCGCCGGGCATACCGTGCTGGACTGCTTTACTCACACCGGCAGCTTTGCCTTGAACGCGGCCAAGGGCGGGGCAGCCCGGGTGACTGCTGCCGACATCAGCGCCGAGGCCATTGCCATGGCAAAGCGCAACGCCGAGCGCAACAGTCTCGACAACATGGATTTCCTCTGCGAGGACACCTTTGCCCTACTGCCCCGGCTGGAAAAGGAGGGCAGCCCCTACGACTTCATCATTCTGGATCCCCCTGCCTTTACCAAGGCGCGCCGCACGGTGGAGAATGCCATGCGCGGCTATAAGGAGATCAACTACCGCGCCATGAAGCTGCTGCCCCGGGGCGGGTATCTGGCCACTGCCAGCTGCTCCCACTTTGCCACCGAGGAGTTGTTCATCAAGATGCTGCGCGCCGCCGCCAAGGACGCCCACCGGCAGCTGCGGCAGATCGAGGTAAAGCAGCAGGCACCGGATCATCCCATTCTGTGGGGCGTGCCGGAGACGAATTACCTCAAGTTTTTCCTGTTTCAGGTCATCTAATGCTTTTACAATAAGAACAATTGCCGCGCGCTGCGCACATTCCGGCTGGAAAAGGCTGTCCTGAAAGGGGCTTTTCTCCCGTAAAAGTCATACCAATCGCGGTTGTTCCAAAAATCCGAGATCGTGTTTGTGCAGAATCGTCAGTTTTGTCAATTGCCTTTTTTGCCCGTAAAGACTATAATCTTAGCCATAGACAGCAACGGCGCTGTGGGTCACCTCCTGACTCGCAGCGCCGTTTTTGTTAAGAAGTCTTTCGTGCTTTGGGGCCCGCTTTCCGGCAGCTCCGGGGCGGGAGCTGGGAAACATAAGATCAAGTAAGGAGTAGGATTTATGGCAGCAAATGTTATGGAGATCTACGGCAGCAAGGTCTTTAATGAGCACGTTATGAAGGAGCGTCTGCCCAGCGCTACCTACAAGAGCCTGAAGAACACCCTGCACAAGGGTGCTCCGCTGGACATCGAGGTGGCAAACGTCGTTGCCAGCGTGATGAAGCGCTGGGCTATGGAGCTGGGTGCCACCCATTACACCCACTGGTTCCAGCCCCTGACCGGCATCACCAGCGAGAAGCACGATGGCTTTGTCAGCCCTGTGGGCGACGGTACCGCCATTATGGAGTTCTCCGGCAAGGAGCTGGTACGCGGCGAGCCCGATGCTTCCTCCTTCCCCTCCGGCGGTCTGCGCGCTACCTGTGAGGCACGCGGCTACACCGCATGGGACCCCACCAGCTACGCCTTTGTGAAGGATGATGTGCTGTGCATCCCCACCGCATTCGTCAGCTACACCGGCGAGGCTCTGGATAAAAAGACTCCCCTGCTGCGTTCCATGAACGCACTGTCCGGTCAGGCCGTCCGTATCCTGAAGCTGTTCGGCAAGGATGTGGACTACGTCTCCACCACCGTCGGCCCCGAGCAGGAGTACTTCCTGGTCAAGAAGGAGGACTACGAGGCACGTCAGGATCTGATCCTTACCGGCCGCACCCTGTTCGGTGCTCCCTCTGCCAAGGGTCAGGAGCTGGAGGAGCACTACTTCGGTGTCATCCGTCCCGAGGTTTCTGCGTTCATGAAGGAGCTGGACGAGGAGCTGTGGAAGCTGGGCGTGCCCGCCAAGACCAAGCACAACGAGGTTGCTCCCTGCCAGCACGAGCTTGCTCCCATCTTCGATACCACCAACGTAGCCATCGACCACAACCTGCTGACCATGGAAATGATGCGCAAGATCGCCCCCAAGTACGGTCTGGTCTGCCTGCAGCACGAAAAGCCCTTTGAAGGCGTGAACGGCAGCGGCAAGCACAACAACTGGTCCATGAGCACCACCCACGAGAACCTGCTGGATCCCGGCGACACCCCCATGGAGAACCTGCAGTTCCTGATCTTTCTGGCCGCTGTTATCAAGGCTGTGGATGAGTACGCCGACCTGCTGCGCACCTCTGTGGCCACCCCGGGCAACGATCACCGTCTGGGCGCTAACGAAGCACCTCCGGCCATCATCTCCATCTTCGTGGGCGAGGAGCTGGAAGCTGTCATCGATGCAATTGCATCCGATTCTCCCTATGCCGGCCCCGTCAAGATGAAGATGGATCTGGGCGTGGACGTTCTGCCCAAGTTCAGCAAGGACACCACCGACCGCAACCGTACCTCTCCCTTCGCTTTCACCGGCAACAAGTTCGAGTTCCGTATGCCCGGCTCTGCCGAGAACCTGAGCGACTGCAACACCATCCTGAACACTGCTGTCGCCAAGGAACTGAAGGGCTACGCCGACGAACTGGAGGGCGCTGAGGACTTTACCAGTGCAGCCATCGCTCTGATCAAGCGCACCATCCGCGACCATCGCCGCGTCATCTTCAACGGCAACGGCTATACCGCCGAGTGGGAGGCCGAGGCAGCAAAGCGCGGCCTACCCAACAAGAAGAATACCCCTGCTGCTCTGCCCGCACTGGTCGAGCCCAAGAACATCCAGCTGATGGAAGAGTTCGGCGTGCTGACCAAGGTGGAGATGGAGAGCCGCTACGAGGTCGAGATGGAGCACTACTCCAAGATCATCAATATCGAGGCTCTGACCATGCTGGAGATGGCTCGCAAGCAGCTGCTGCCCGCCATCAACGCCTACATGAGCGAGGTTGCCAATACCGCCGCTTCCAAGCTGGCTGTCAGCGAGCACATCAGCGTACGCAGCGAGACCAAGACTTTGGAAAAGCTTTCTTCTGACGCCGATGCCATGAGCGATGCCATCGACACCCTGCAGGATGCCGTGAATGCCGCAAAGGCACTGCCCACCGAGAGCGAGAAGGCCGTTGCCTTCCACGATAACGTTCTCCCGGTGATGGATGCCCTGCGTGCCGCTGCCGACGATGCCGAGACTATCTGCGGCGAGGATTACTGGCCTCTGCCCAGCTACAGCAAGATGCTTTACTACGTCTGATAATCTCCTGACAGCGTAAAAAAATAAGCATCCGCCGGCTGCCGGATCAATTAGCCATTCTCCTTTTCCTATTTCTTACACCAGCCCAAAGACCTGCTCCCTTTTTGAGGGCAGGCCTTTGGGCGTTTTATTTGAAATGCAGTTTTTGTAAGGGGGTTATTTATGAGCTATTCCACCCAACAGGATATTCTGGATTTCGTGGAGGACAACAACGTCAAATTTGTGCGCTTTGCCTTCTGTGATATTTTTGGCACCCAGAAGAACATTGCCGTGCTGGCCAGCAATCTGTCCAAGGCGCTGGAAGAGGGCGTGTGCTTTGACGGCAGTTCCATTGCGGGCTTTATGCACGTTGAGGAAAGCGACCTTGTACTGCGGCCGGATCTTTCCACCGTGACCATCCTGCCGTGGCGTCCCACCGAGGGCCGAGTGATGCAGTTCTTCTGCGATGTGGAAAAGCCGGACGGCGCAGCCTTTAGCGGCAACTGCCGTGGCTTTTTGCGGGATGTGAACCGCAAATTCAAAAAGCTGGGGCTTACCTGCAACGTGGGTACCGAGTGCGAGTTTTATCTGTTTGAAAAGGACGACCGTGGCCACCCTACCTGCATTCCCATTGACTTCGGCGGATATTTTGACGTTGCGCCGCTGGATGCGGGTGAAAATCTGCGCCGGGATATCTGCCTGACCATGGAGCAGATGGGTATGGCACCCCAGCACAGCCACCACGAAAGCGGCAACGGCCAGAACGAGATCGACTGCCGCTACGCCGGGCCGCTGAAAACCGCCGACAACGTGATGACCTTTAAGCAGATCGTCCGTGCCATTGCCATGCGCAACGGCCTGCACGCCAGCTTTCTGCCCAAACCCCTGCCCCAGCAGGCCGGCAGCGGGCTGCACATCAACCTCTCGCTTTACATGGACGGCAAAAACCTGTTTGAGGGCGATATTGCCCCGGACAGCATTGCCGGCAGCTTTATGGCCGGTGTGCTGGCACACAGCCGGGAACTGACCGTGTTTACCAATCCCCTGCCCAACAGCTACCAGCGCTTTGGCTGTGACGAAGCGCCCCGCTATGTGAGCTGGAGCCGCCAGAACCGCAGCCAGCTGGTGCGCATTCCCATGGTCAAGGGCGACAACTGCCGCATGGAGCTGCGCAGCCCGGACCCCGCCTGCAACCCGTATCTGGCCATTGGCCTGATCCTTGCCGCCGGATTGGACGGCATTGAGCAGCGCATGGTCTTGCAGCCGCCGGTGAACCGCAACCTGTTCGATTCCGCCGAAGCCAAGGGACTGGGGCTTGAGACCCTGCCCGCCACCCTTGAGGAGGCGGTGCAGGTGGCCGAGGAGAGCGAGTTCCTGCGCCGGGTGCTGCCAGAGGGGCTTTCTAAACGCTATTTCTCGGAGGAGCTCAAGCGCTGCGCCGCACTGCGGAGTGCGCCTGACCGGGCCGAGCACGAGCGCGTCTACTATTTTAACGCCATCTGATCCCTGCCAGCGCAGGAGAAAGGAGTGCGGAAAATGGGACGCGCACTGATCGTAAGCGCCGGTGCCAACTCCAACGAGTATATTGCCGCGCGGCTGTCCGAGATGGGTTACAGCCGCCCGGTGATCATTCCCAGCGGAGCCGAGGCACGGCGCAGAATGTCGGAATCTGATTTTGAGTTGATCGTGGTCAACGCTCCCCTGCCCGATGAGTTCGGGCACGAATTGTGCATCACCGCTGTGGAGCAGACTGATGCCGGTGTGGTCTTTCTGGTAAAGGCCGCACAGGCTGAGCAATTGCTTGCCCCCCTGAACGAGCAGGGGGTGCTGCTGCTGAGCAAACCCTTCACCACCCCGTTGTTTTTGCAGGCCATGCACATGGCGGCTGCCGGCAACCACCGCCTGCAGCGACTGCGGCAGGAAAACGCCCGCCTGCAGGACAAGATCGGGCAGCTGCGGCTGGTCAGCCGGGCAAAGTGCTGTCTGGTAGAGCACGCCCACATGACCGAGGCCGAAGCGCACCGCTACCTTGAAAAACAGGCTATGGACACCCGCCGCGACCGCGCTGAGGTGGCGCAGGAGGTGCTGGAAGAGTACGCTGACAGAAACGAATGAGACATAGGGCTTCGCCACGCACCCGCAGGGAAAGGGGTGCGCCGAGAGCGGGCCTTTTATGGGAGAGTTTTATTCTACAACAAAGGAAGGTATATTTTTATGGCAAAATTTATTTTTGTGACCGGCGGCGTGGTCTCCGGTCTGGGCAAGGGCATTACCGCTGCATCTCTGGGCCGGCTTTTGAAGTGCCGCGGCCTGAAGGTGGCCAGCCAGAAGCTGGACCCCTATGTGAACGTGGACCCGGGCACCATGAGCCCGCTGCAGCACGGCGAGGTGTTCGTGACCGATGACGGCACCGAGACCGATCTGGATCTGGGACACTACGAGCGCTTCATCGACGAAAATCTGAACAAGTACTCCAACCTGACCACCGGCAAGGTGTACTGGAACGTGCTGAACAAGGAGCGTCAGGGCGCTTATCTGGGACAGACGGTGCAGATTATCCCTCACATCACCAACGAGATCAAGAGCTACATTTATAATCTGGCCTCCTCTACCGAAGCCGATGTGGTCATTACCGAGATCGGCGGCACCACCGGCGATATCGAGAGCCAGCCCTTCCTTGAAGCCATCCGTCAGGTTGGTCTGGAGCAGGGACGTGAGAACTGCTGCTTCATCCATGTGGTGCTGGTGCCCTACATCTCCGGCTCGGACGAATACAAATCCAAGCCCGCCCAGCACTCGGTCAAGGAGCTGCAGGGCATGGGCGTAAGCCCCGACATCATCATTCTGCGCGCAGACGGCAGTGTGGGCAGCGATATCCGCCGCAAGATCAGCACCTTCTGCAACGTCAAGCCGGAGTGCGTCATTGAGAACCTGACCATGCCGAGCCTCTACCAGTGCCCGCTGATGCTGCACACCAACGGTCTGGACGATGTGGTGGTGCAGCAGCTGCATCTGGATGTTCCCCCCGCCGACCTGACCGAGTGGAAGCAGGTAGTCTCCCGCATTGCCACCCGCAGCAAGACCTGTACCATTGCACTGGTGGGCAAGTACGTCAAGCTGCACGATGCATACCTCTCGGTGATGGAAAGCTTGTACCACGCCGGGTTCGAGAACGACAGTCAGGTGGAGATCCGCTGGGTGGAAAGCGAGGATCTGACCGATCAGGCTGCCTGCAAGGAAGCTTTTGCGGACGTGGACGGCATCATCGTGCCCGGCGGCTTTGGCGACCGCGGCATCGAGGGCATGATCCAAGCCGCCCAGTACGCCCGCGAGAACCATGTGCCCTGCTTTGGCATCTGCCTTGGTATGCAGATCATGGTCATTGAATTTGCCCGCAATGTGCTGGGCTACAAGGACGCCAATTCCAGCGAGTTCACCCCGGACGGTGCCCACAACGTCATCTCCCTGATGCCGGATCAGCAGGGCAACATCCCCAAGGGCGGCACCATGCGCCTGGGCAAGTATCCCTGCACAGTGGCGCCCGGCACCAAGATGGCCGAGTGTTACGGCGAGAGCGAGATCTGGGAGCGCCACCGCCACCGCTATGAATTCAACAACGACTTCCGGCAGGAGATGCAGGACGCCGGGCTGGTCATTTCCGGCACAAGCCCGGACGGCCATCTGGTGGAGACTGTGGAGCTGCCCGGCCGCGACTTCCATCTGGGTGCACAGTTCCACCCGGAGTTCAAGAGCCGCCCCAACCGCGCACATCCCCTGTTCAAGGGCTTTATCGCCGCTGCGCTGCGCTACCGCGCTGCCGCCCAGCGGGATATGCTGCATCTGTAATAGCATAATATAACGGCAAGGCCGCAGCACAAAATACCGTGCTGCGGCCTTGCTTTATGTAAGACGATTTTAAATGCTTTCCGCGCCGTCCTGTCTGGCGTGATTTGCCTGCTTATTCTCGTACATCCGCTGGTCGGCGATATAGCGCACCTGCTGCACGTCCACGCTTTCGGCGGGGTACAGGGCGTAGCCGCAGCTGGCACCCACGCTCACGGTATTGCCGTCGATCTCGTAGGGCACAGCGACCATCTCACAGATCAGGTTCATCTTGCTGGCGCAGGCCTCCGACTCCATCGGGCCGAGCAGCAGCAGGGCGAACTCGTCGCCGCCCAGACGGAAGGCGTAGTCCCGGCTGCGGATGCAGCCCTGCAGCCGCTGGGAAACGCCCTTCAGCAGCTCATCACCCACATCATGGCCGTAGGTATCGTTGACCGGCTTGAAGCGATCCAAGTCCATATAAAATAGCGCAAAAGGCTGGCTGTGCTGCTCCAGCACCGTCAGTACCCGGTCGAAGTAGCGCTTGTTCAGCAGGCCGGTCAGGCCATCGGTGTTGGCAAGGCTTTGCAGCAGGTGCTGCTTGCCCATATCCTGCACGATCATCATCACACGGGTCAGGCGGTCGCCCTTCCACGCCATGGGAACCACCGTCATCATGAAAAATGCACTCTTATCGCGGGCGGCGTATTCCAGCTTGAGGGAGTCGTTGTCCGTTTTGATCAGCCTGCGCAGGTTCTCCGGTGCCAGCATCTGGGGGATCTTGGCGTTTTCGCTGTCGGTCAGCACCACATACTTGCGCGATATCTGCTCCAGCAGCTGCTGGTAAGAGCCCTCCGGCGGGTACAATGCTTCTCCGTGCCGCTCGTAGTACTGGCAACGGTCGCGGTCCAGATCGCACACTGCAAAACGCTCCACAACGCGCGCCATGCCCGCAAACATCATATCACTCTTTTCCCGGCGGCGCTCCAGCTCCCGGCGGCGGTTGCGCTCTGCGTCACGCTGGATCTTTATCACGCCTGCCATGATCAGAAGCCCCAGCAGTGCAATGACCAGAATGGTAGCCACCTGCACCCGGCGCATCCCGGCATCCACCACCCCGGTGGGCACGATGCCGATGATGCTCCAATCCAGAATGCCCAGCGGCTGATAGATCAGGTAATATTTCTGCCGGTTCAACGTGTACAGCACGCAGCCCTCGCCGCCCTGCGGCAGGGTCTGCACCATGGTGTCATAGTAGGGCTTATCCACACGGGCGTTCTGCTGCAAGTAATCAAACAGGTTCGTCATCTGCTCGGTGATCTCGGTCTTTGTCTCGGTGGAAAGCACCACATCGCCGTTTGAGCGCACGATATAGCAATCGCTCTGTCCCTCATAGACCATGCTGCCCAGCAGCTTTTCCAGCACGGCGTTGTCGTAGCTGACTGCCAGCGCCGTATAGGTAGTGTCACCCAGCTGCAAGGGCTGTTCCATAGGCATGGCAAACATGATCTTGCGGACGCCCTGACTAGAGGTGTAGCTGGTGATCACCGGCTCGTTTGCAGTATACAGCTCCTCAAAAGCCGCCCTCATATGCTCTGCTGTGCCCTGCCGCCCGGCGGTGGTCCAGAACTCGCACTGCTCGTTGAACAGATAAAAATCAGTGTACTGCCAGGTAGCCTTTTGGGCGATATACTCCTGCCATTGCCCCTCCTGTTCTCCCCGCTCCGCAAGGGCGCCCAGATAGCTGTCCCAGTCGGTCAGGATGTTCCAGTTGCGCTGGGCAAACATGGTAAAGGTCTTGGCAGACTGCCCATAGGTGGAAAGCAGATTTGCCGTGCTTTCCTGATAGACCTGCTTCTGGGTATAGGCACTGTAAGCAAGGATGCCGACCAGCAGTGCCAGCAGCATCCCCGCTATGAGCAGGATATTTTTTCGTTTCTTCTTCATATGGTCGTTTCCCCCTGACTGCCCCTCAGCCAAGTTTCTTCCCGTATACGCTTTCCCTGATCCTTACATCAAAGCCATGCGCACAAAGCTTTAAAATATGCACAAATACCGTGTGTCAGTTTCCGCATAAAATGACACCTTTCCCTTAAAATTATACCATTCTGAAAAAAGCCGGTCAACACATTCCCGGGGCGTTTCGTGTCATTTAAAGGGCGTTTCGTGCCATTTTTCTCTGCCGCTTTTCAGCGCACATAAAAAGCAAAAGACCCGCAGGCCGCACCTGAACCTTTCAGGGCTGCTGCGGGTCTTTTAGCTGGTGCAGAAGAAGGGACTTGAACCCTCACTCACTAGGAACTGGTGCCTAAAACCAGCGTGTCTGCCATTCCACCACTTCTGCTTATAGAAAAAAGGCAAGTCAAAAACCGACTTGCCTTCTGGTGCGAGGGAGGGGACTCGAACCCCCAAGGATAAACCACACGCACCTCAAACGTGCGCGTCTGCCAGTTCCGCCACCCTCGCATA
>ERZ772854.2305-NODE-2305-length-14644-cov-7.272466_pt1 | contig 14644 bp, 27 predicted proteins | sample MGYA00580844_ERZ772854 | MGnify/ENA primary metagenome ERZ772854 (study PRJEB29015, sample SAMEA2737727) | human gut metagenome | biome: human gut; feature: human-associated habitat; material: faeces | place: China | collected 2012 ...
CCGTTAGCTTCATACCCTTTCAGCATCAAACGTCTATTCATGCCATCAGCTTTCTTCATCCCCAAGAATGTGTAATAAGAGCCATACTTTAACTGCATAGCTTGTACTATATCCGCAAGTTTCAGCAGCTTCACTTTTGGATTAGGGATACAATACAGCCCGCCACGAAGAATGTAAGTAAGATTCCAGTGAGGCGCTTGCACAAACTCAACCTTTGGATATTTGGCTTTTGTCCAGCCAATCCACCGGCTTATGTGCTCCAAGTCTTTGACGAAGTACATGAACACGCAAACAATCCGATCAAACTTCGGATAGATTAAATCAAGTAAGACAAGCGAATCTTTACCCAAGGATAAAAACAGTAAAGCCTCATTCGATTTTACCCGAATGAGGTCTATATACCGGTTCGCTTGCTCTACTTTATTCATAGCTAACCACCTGACAATCCAAATGAAATACGAAGATCACTGTAACGCTGTCTGCGTGATCCTAACTGTGTGGCACTTGCTGTACCCCTACGATTGGCGACTAATCTACCGCCTGCGCCGGCACCGTTCATATTTCTGCGGGGGCCAGCTACTCTGTTTACTCTTCTTGCGACTCAGCAATAAAATTTAAATTAAACAATCAAAGATGTTTTTCTAATATCTTACCTAATGTATAATCCATTTGGGCTGCGAGATATTCTTCACCCTGATAGGGGTAAACAATATCATTACCGTCTTCATCGGTGAGAATGACCGCTTCTGCGTTCTTCACTTCAACGATAATATAAGGGCGTTTACCACTATAGGCACCCGTAAGAAGTTTAATCGCATCGTACTTAATCGGTTTCAACTCAACTTCACCCTCTTCAGGTAATTCTTCATCTACCTTGTACTCTTTGCCACCACATAAATAAGTGATATACTTCTTTGCGTTAGTCGGCCTAATTTCACGGTATTCGTGCGTTTTAGTACCAGATAAGATTTCATCGAAATATTTCTGTTTGATACTTAATGTAAGAATGTTCATAATCGTGTCATTTTTAAATTAATATTCATTGTTGCGGGTGCAGGCTCCGCCCCTGCGATTTCCACCAAGTCAAAGTGGCGAGATGACTAGACTTCTCTAACCCGCGATAGTACCCCAAAGATACTACCACAACCAAAGATAACGAAATATCTTCAAATTCTATCTGTGACAATCAGTTTTAAGTCACAGAATCTTTTTCAACCAGATATCTCTTTTCTCTCTGCACACCTCTAAAGTTGATGCACAACAAGAAAACAATTCACCACTTTCAGCACGGTAGTCATACTGATACATTTTAACTCTCTTACCTCTCAACTTAGTGTTGTAAGTAGTGTAGTTCTCTTTACCGGACTGGCATACGCTGCAACCGTTTTTGTTTATTGAGTTCATAATCAATACATACTTAAAATTTCACATTCAATCTTTCTTCACTCGTATAAGCCACTACAAGCCCAGTTTCATCGTGCTGTATGATGATGTACTTTTCACCCCTCTCTATAGTAGAGAAGTCATAAGGGGTTACCATCTTACCCAATACTTTGCCCAATTGCTTCATCAATGGGGCTTCAGGGCTGATAACTAAAACTAAATCCGCTTTCATAATCGTGTGTATTGTGGTAGCCCGAAGGCTACCGGATTAAACTTAGAACTTCTCTATTTTGAGATTGTCATTAATGATGAACATACGTCCACACTCTAAAATCACGTGTGTATCTGTAATTCGCTTGATTACTCTTACTACATCATCGTGCGATATGCGTGGCGTACCGTCTGCATGACAACCATTAGACAAATCACCTGATACTCTATATCTCAAACCTACTGTAACTTCATTTACGTTCATAATCTTCTATATTGCGCAGGGCTTTCGCCCTGCTGATTAAACTTATGCTATATTTAATCTCTTGCCTCTCATTGCATTCAGTTCTGCTGCCATCTTATTTGCTGCTTCTTCTGTCACTTCTAAAGATGCCATGCTCTTATCATAACCATCTATTACCATATAATAACCTCTTGACTTCTTTACGTAAAACTCATTAGCTTTATGCTGCTTCATGTAACTTGTTGCTTTCATTGCTTTATATCTTTGTGGTGGGGTTATTATCCCCACCGGTTAATACTTACTTCTGTGAATCTCTCAAATCAAGTTCTACAACTTTGTGATACTTATTGATGTCGTATAAGTCGTGAGCGCAACCTATTGCAGATGCTAATCTTACTGCTTCTTCAAGAGCTGTCATCATGCTAAGCGAAGCATCTTTCGCATCATTTTGAGCCTTATCATACTCTCTGACATTTCTCGCAACTTCTTGCGTCTTTTCAGCTTCTTCAAGCTGTTTGAAGGCTTCTCTTACTTGCTTCATTGCATCTTTAATCTCTTTTCTGTAATCGCTTGTCAAAGTCTTCATATCGTATATTTTTTAATTGTTATTCAAACTTATGCTTCTCTATACCCCCTTGCATTCAACCAAGCTATTGCACCTTTGAGAGTTTTGAATCTTTTGCTACTTTCTACTGCCGTACAGGCTGAATAATTTTTTTCGTCATGAATGAACAATACACCTTCATTCTCACCTTTTTTATAACTAATGATATTCATATCTTCTATTATTTAATTGTTATTACTTCGTTTCTGATGATGCAAAGATAAAGAGAACTTTATTAAAAGCAACACTTTTGATACAGTTCTCTTTATCAATTAAGAACATTTAATAAATCAAACTTTATCAAAATTAGGTTATATGACAAAGTTTGCATTACTTTGCGGAACAATCAGAATAAAGTATAGTTTATGGATTTACGAATAAAAAAAATAATGAATGAGCGTAACGTTACTTCTGCATGGCTTGCTGAACAAGTGGGCATCTCAAAGGTAGCTATCAGCAACATTGTAACCGGAAAATCTTCGCCTTCTTTGGATAATCTTCTAAAGATTGCCGGTGTTCTAAATGTATCTATCACTAAATTGATAGGAGAAGAAAAAGAGGAAAACACCATTACCTGCCCCCACTGTGGAGGTAAAATTCATTTTGACGGAGAGCCACGTATGCCCGACCACGAAAACATACGAGAAAAAGAGTGCTATAAATAAAAAGAAGGATAAAGTCATGGAAGACTATGTACAAGACACACTAGCCGCATCTCCTTATCCATTTTGGATAACAATACTACTTTTGGTTGGAATTTCCGCATTTATTAATTATATAATTATTTACTCAAAGGAAAAAGCAAGAAGGAAAGTAGAAGAAGAAACTGTCGCCAAAATTACTAAAGAAATCGAATCTGTAAAGGAAAGCTATAATAAAGCATTAGAAAAACATAAAGTTGAACTTCAGAAAGATTTTGAATCATACAAATATAGAGTTAAGTTATGCAATTCTATTGATGAACAGCTAATTGAACTTATTTATAATGCACTAAATAACTACCACAAAGAAGGGATTGGTTATCCTGAAAGTGATGATCGTGATTTAATTTCATCAGCCTATAAGATAAGTAACTTTTTATCTTCATACTACCCAAGATACAGCCACATTAATCAATTTGAGGAATTAAGAGACATCGCTACTAAAATAAAAACTCAAACAGAATTAGATTGCGCCCCAGTAATTCTTTCCCAATATAAGACCGATTTCATTCATAAATTAAACTTATCAATATCAATTTTCCTACCGAAATTCACATAAAATAAGCCGGAGCACTAAACTCCGGCTTTCAATTGATTAGCCCTTTGAATCTTAACCGATTAATAATCTCGGTATAAAGATAGTCTATATCTGCACGATAATCCTTATAATTGTTATAGTAAAACATGATATCAACGCAAAGGTTAGAAATTCCTGTCGGAGCTTTAAAGCCCAATATACCGGCAAGTATATCACGAATCCCCTTTGCAATCTTACCACCAGCCAATGTACTGGGAGAATAAAGAAACAGAATAATGAAAATGAATTTCTGGCGGAAGCTGGCACCGGCCCTTCTTTCGGGTAATCCGCAATTCCCCACAACCTCACAGTACCATTTGTATATTACAGGAATAATATTAAGATCCGATAAAATAGGTTTGATCAGTTCTTGCTCTCTCTCCGAGAGTCTTGATTTCTGCTCTCTGATAGATTTAAGCTCCGATATTGCTGAAAATTCTCTCACCATAACACGATTATTTTAAAAGTAAATAGTATATTTGCATCATAATCGTGTAAGAGAGGAAGAATCTTGATTGGTCGTGCGGTCTGGTTCTTCCTCTTCTATTTTAAATACTTATCTCTTTCCTGAATAATCTTGTTTCTTTCATCAATATTCCTCCCCCAGATTGCAGCCGAGTAAAGTGCTCTAGAATACAAAAAAAGTTCCTTACTTGACGAAAGGAACTCAACTTTCAAAGCAGACTTTATTGAGTCTGTCAATAAATCATTGTCTATCATAATTATTGAGTTAATTTTTATTTTCTGAAAAACATATCTCCACTGATTGCCCGTGCAGTATCATCACTCGTCAATCGTATATACCGGAAAAAGTTTTGCTCTGACCGGTGTCCGGTGAGTTTCATAATCTCCAGTGTTTTCATCCGGCCAGTGAGATACATGTTAGTGGCGGCCGATCTTCTGGCAGTATGACTACTAATTAACTCCCATTTCTCCCGTGTGACGGTTACAAGTCTACCACCCTGGGTATAAGAATAGGTAACTTCATCTGTTAGACCGACTTCTTTCATTATGATTTTCAAATACTTATTAAAATACTGAATACACAATCCCCCAGGGACAACTCCATTATACTTAGCGAATATCTCCTTAACATAGTCATGCGCCGGCACCTTGACATCTACATTAGTCTTCTTTGTACGCTTGACTATGAAGCCTTTTTGTAGATTGCTTTCTGTCAAAGTAGAGTAATCCGAATACCTCAGAGCGGTCAGGCAACCTATAACAAACAGATCCCTAATTCGCTCTTTAGCCTTTCTTCTATACTGTTTGACGAACTTGTAGTAGTATATCCTCGTTATCTCATTCATTGAAAGGAACACGGCATTTGTTGGCTCCTCTCTTAGATTAATCTCGTCGTAAGTAACATCTACTGCATAGTTATACTGCGATGCCCGGCGAACGAGAGATTGTATTTTCTGAATATATCCTACTATAGTATTATGACGGAGACCTTGGTCCTCTAAATAGATAATGAAATCATCAAGAAACTCAGATGTAACCGAATTGGTAAATATGTCACAGTCAAACTCTTCAGAGAAAGATTCTATGTGCTTTATAATCGCATCATAAACGGCTGCATAGTGTTCAGACTTTCGTCTGCTTCTCTTTTCAAGAACTTCCCGGATGAAATCAACGAAGAAGATTCCTTCAAGTGGTCTCTCCTGCCGGAAGTGATTTATATAGTCCTTCCTCACTTGGCGGGGCTGGAACGGTTGTGATAATTGTAATGCTTTGATCGTATCATTTAAAAGGTTATTAACTATTTAATTCTTTATCGGGCTATTTTTTTATTGGAATCAAGCCCAATATTTTCCGAAACGATTGCATTTTATTATTTCATCTAATTTCAATTGTTTCCGACGGAACTTATTTATAGCCCGTTTCTCAAACTTTCTTTTTTTAGAACTGCAATGCTTCTTATCCATTCGACATTGGTAACAATGGCATATCCCAATGCCTGCATGTGATTCTTTCATAATGATTTTGAATGTTCTACTTTTAAATTATCCTTTCTCTGTAATTGAAGTTCAACCTTTTGGGGGGCAAACTCATAATTTACACATTTAGTTTGTTCGGTTATAAGAAGTGCCAAAGGAAACAAAAGACCGTGTTTGCATCCTCGACCGTATTCGTCCAATGCAGATTTACAAGTATCACACCTGTAAATGTCTTGCACACAAGCTACGCCCATATATTTACCTCCTTTCTTATCAGTTTTACTTTATTTCTCTGGCTCAACTCTAACTCCGGCAACCCACAATAGCCAACCGCATTCAACTGAAAAATCAACCCAGTCAGTCCTTAGTGGATTCCTCCTGATTACAAGGTATGGGAGAATGTTTATACATCCTTGCCAACCCGCATATCTTGTATAAATTTTCCTTTTTAGGAAATGTAAATGTTTAGACTCTTTATATTCCATACTTTATAGTTATGCGTTATTACAATTTATGATGTGTCTCACAAACCAAACTTTTTTTGATTATTAAAACACTGGTATACCACATTGAGCGCGCATTTTTCCATACCACTTTTCCCAGATTCTCACAGCCCTTTGTATCGACAAGTTATTGGTAATACAGTATGAATAGAACTTCCTCCCCAATTGCTGATTTTTAAGAAAGTATTTAATGCACTTTTTTTCATATTCCACATTCGGAATGTGTTTGTCACAGAGTACAGAATTATATCCGCACCAGTATTTATCTACATTCCGTAAAATCTTTTTAGCCTGTCTAAGTTTCATTGTAATTCGTACTTTTCGTTAAACACTGAATCTGCTTGCTGAAATTGCTTCGTAAAGCGATTCTCTTTATACTCTCTCTTGAAAGTCACATGTGAGACTTTCTGTGTAGTGCAGCCCACCAATGAAGCGACTGCAAGAACTAATAGTATTTTCTTCATATCTAATTCGTTTTATTCTAATGTCTTGTTATCATTACCATCTTCTATGACTTTATCCATAAATAAATCCAATGCTTTTATACATTTATCGGGAAGTTGCTTTGCTGTTTCATTCTGACGGATATAGTCTATAGTACCTCCAATACCCATGATGCGATACATTTCTTTGGTGCTTGGAAGAAACGTCAATATCAATACAGATACAGCTAATAAAACGCCTGAAATTTTTCTTGATTTATGGATACCTTTCTCTTTGCAGTCTTCATTGTTATAATATTCTACCCATGGAATAATTAATGCAAAAAGCAACCATATTGCTGACAAACAAGATAAGAGTATGAAAACACCTTGAATACTGTCTAATCTTTCAATCCAATATAATTCTTCCATTTTATTTATAGGTTTTACAAAGCCCGCCCAAGGCTGTTTTATTTATTTTTATTTGAATTTGAGGGTTATTTACATTGCTAATTTTGGTTCACGAAGCACGTTTTTAATGCGATTAACAGCCATTTCATAGAACTCTTTTTTCTTCTCAAATCCGATAAAATGCCTGTATTTATTGATGCAGGCTACTGCAGTAGTACCACTTCCCATGCAGAAATCAAGCACAATATCTCCTTTGTTTGTATATGTACTCACAAGGTATTCCAATAGCGCTACGGGCTTCTGCGTTGGATGACCTACCTTTTCCTTTCCATTCCCGACAACCGCAGTTTGTTCGATGATTGATCGTGGGTACGATTTACTATCATTTGTTATATTGGAATGATAATCATATTGCTCACCATAATTGTCGCTTTGTTTATTCGATTTTTGAACCGTTCCGACGAATTGCCTGGGAAGTCGGTTTTCGTGCATTACAGGATTGTAAGTTGGCTGTGAGTAGTAGAACACGTGGATATACTCATGCTGGCGCATAGGTTGCTTCTTGGCATTTAACTGCCCTGTAGGACGTTTCTTATTCCAGATCCAGTCGTACTTATACGCACGGATATTGCTTAGGCGCAATGCGCTTGAAAATGGCTCTGCCCCAAACAAAACAATAGCGGCATTAGGTTTTATCACACGATTTATTTGAGACCACATCTCAGGGAAAGGAATGATTTTATCCCATTCGCATTGAGTCGTACCGTAAGGAAGATCGCAGATTACCGCATCAATGCTGCCGTCAGGTATTCTATCCATTCCCGTCAAACAATCTTCCATGTATATCTTATCTAACTCCATTTAGTTCTTTCCTTTATAAATTAGAATTAATTATTATCACATTCCAATCCAGCAATGCGATCTTCGCATTCTGCAATGACATCTTCTAATAGTCCTTGATAATCGCAATTACATCCCTCGAACTTATTCAAAAGAGTGACTATCTCTGTTAATACTTCATTTTTATTCATTTCTGATCATATTTAAACATACCCAATTCTTTATCTAACCTCCTATTTGCTATACTTATAAATTCAGGATTCAATTCAAATCCTATGTAATTTCGGTTCAATTTTCTTGCAACAACAGCCGTAGTTCCAGATCCCATAAACGGATCAATTACCACACCACCTTCTGGACATCCTGCTTTTATACAATCTATTATTAGTTTTTCCGGGAATACAGCAAAATGCGCTTCTTTTGACGGTTGAGTATTAACAATCCAAACAGAACGTTTATTTCTTTTTAAATAGTCATTACGAACAAGCCCTTTCATCTTTGCCCGGCCTGGAGTATTATTCAATTTAGTGGTATCTCTGTTACGTACTATCGTATCAAATGACGTTGCCGGTTCTGCTATGGATCCCGAATCAAAATAATACCTTTTGTTTTTACTTAGCAGGAATATATACTCATGTGACTTGGTACATCTATCTCTTACTGATTCCGGCATTACACTTGGCTTATTCCAGATAATATCTTGTCGAAGATACCAACCGTCAGCACGAAGAGCGAATGCAAGCATCCAAGGAATGCCGATCAAATCCTTAGGCTTGCAGGATGCTACTTTTACAGGATATCCAAAAGTACTTTTGTTAGCAAGTTTTCCAAATGCCGTATGTTTGCCCCAATAATTAGGATTACTCCCGGCTTTCCCACTGCCATTATAACTATCTCCGATATTTATCCATAATGTTCCATCATCTTTCATGACCCTTTTAACCTCTCGGAAAACATCAACCAATTTCTGAATGTATTCTTCTGGTGTTTTTTCTATGCCAATCTGATCTTTATGGCCATAATCCCTAAGTTTATAATACGGAGGAGAAGTTACGCAACAATGAATACTATTGTCTGGAATAGATTTCAATCCTATCAAGCATTCAGAATTATATATGTGATTTATATCCATTTCTTATCAATTTTGATTCATTCGACAATTTCATCCATATCATACCATTCTACATCAGAATTATTCAATCCATAGTAAGCAATAAGCCCTTTATAGTCTATAATTCTATGATATTCAGTTTCAATTGGCTTTTCCAATCCAGCCTCTTTAATTGTTATTTTATAGTGTTTATATAAGAAGGACATCAGGGTTGAATCGTCCCTGTCTCGAAAGTTAGCCACAATCGAAGCAATAAAGACAAACATTGCAGCCAAACGAAGAAGTATTCTTGGATCCATTTTACTAAGTTTTAATGGTTATTTATTCTCAAAAACATGCGCAAATACACACTTTTCATCCGATAGTTCCAATCCGAGTTGCGACGGAAACCGTTTGATATAATTATAAAACTCGAACATTTTCTTGTCATCATCACCGCAGCGATCTATTAACAATTTAATAAAGGCAAGAAGGCAATCGGAGTCATCTCCGAAGTTTTCCTGTGTGGATAATTGCGTCTTGTCGACGTCCTGTTTTAATTTACGGATAGCGGAAATCGCAGTGTTGAAGTTGCGTTTTGCATCATGACGCAATTCATAGCCCTGTTTTCCCATTTCACTTCTCAAATCGTAGAGAAGCGTTTCCACGACGTCGGTCAGGACGTATGCCATATTGAGCGTCGTATTAAGATTTGTTGTTCCTACTAACATGATTTATTTATTTCTTAAGCTTATAAAGCCTCGTTTAACCAACTCCATCAGATCCAGCATATCCTCTTCGCTTATTTCTGCCTGAGTCTCACCATTGACAGACATATAGTGAGGAATGCCAAATCGACCACGGATTCTCTTACGGATAACAGGAGTAGACTTGTTCTCCCAGTAAATTGTAACTACCATATCTAAAATGGATTATCATCCTCTGCACCAGATTGTTTGCCTCCTAATAATGGGACATAATCAAGATTATAAAAGCAAGTCGTAGCGGCATTGAACCCACATATGAACCGTAGAAGTCCAATATTTCGTCCTTTAGCAATATCTATCATAGCCGTCCCCTTGGTATCTACATTAGAAAAATCGTTCGGATAGGATTTATTGTTAACCTCAGGCCGATAGATCAAAATGACAACATCGGCAGCTTCCGCTATTTGTCCGCTGTCACGAAGTCGCCCCAATGTAGGAACTGGATTCATTGTATCCCTATTCAACTGAGAAAGGGCTATAATCCAGATGTCAAGTTCTTTAGCTAAGTTCTTTAATCGCCTAGCCACATCCCCCATCTGTTGTTCTTTATTAGCTCCCTTCATATTCACATTCAAGATCTGAAGATAATCGATAATAGCACCGTCTATTCCAAACTTCAATTTCATATATCGGATAGATGAAATGATAGTATCAATATTAGAAGTGCTTCTATCATCAAAGTATATTCCCTTTCCCGACATTTTACCTACTCCAACATCTATCGCTTGTATCTGTGAATCAGTCAAACGTGAATACATGATTTGATTAGCCGGAACCCCACTTTCCATAGAGAGAATACGAGCCGTTATTTGCTCCTTTTTCATCTCCATTGAATACATAGCTATCTTAGCGCCCAAAGACGCTGCATTTCGCATAATAGACACCGCAAAAGATGTTTTACCTTGGCTTGTCTCCCCTGCAATAATTATCAAGTCTGATTTTTGCAATCCACCTGACTTTGAATCAATTTTTTCAAATCCAGTAGGAATACCCGTTAATTGTCTATTCCCTAAAAGATTATCATTTATCATGCCATATACACTTTCAAGTCCATCGTTAATGGTTGAAATAGTAGTGCTACTTGATTTGAAAAGCGATGCAAGTTCATTACTCACCGAATTAGAGACATCGAGAATATCCTCTGCTTCTGAATAAGAGTTTGATACAAGATACTGTCCTATATCCCAAAATTTACGTCTTATCGCCAGATCGTGCAGCCGTGCTGCATACTGGTATAAATCAAAAGTACAGTTAGAAGCAATTCGCATATACTCCATAAGGTCAAACTTCACCCCATTAGCAATAAGTTTATTCTTGACCGCTACCACATCAGGCCGACTGCCAGACGATGCCACTTGAAGGATAGCTTCGTATATCTGAAGATGGAATGGATTATAGAAAGAATCCTTGGATAATAACTCCCTCACTTCTTCAAGCGCATTGCGTTCAGTGATAATAGTACCTAAGACAATCTTCTCAGAATCTTCATCTCGTAGTTGCACATTAATTTCCATATTCTTTTTTTGCCCAGTTTAATACAGTCCTGTAAAGGTTAGTATATCGTTTACGTAGATCCTTTCGATTCTCTATCTGCTCGATGATGTCAGCAATCTGTTTACCCGTATATTTCTCTTTGAGTTTTAGAAACTCCGCTTCCGTGATTTGGGAAGAGAAGTTTTTAGCATTGCTGCAATAAGGAGCGTTCCGTTTTAGCCAGTCATTGAATTTTAGAAAATCAGGATTTGAAGAAACGGATGAAGAAGCTTTGGCTTCTTTCTTATCTCCGTTAGGAGATTCTTTCTTATCTTCCTTTTCCTCTTCCTTTTCCTCCGTAGTGTTCACGTCGTTATCACGTAGTGTTGACGTAGTATTCACATCGTTATCATTTAAAGCCTTACTAATCAATTCTTTTACTATACCCTTACCGATATAAGACTTATCGTATCTCTTATCAAGGACTTGATGACTACGGAATGTGCGGATAAAGTAGTAGCTTTCTTCTGCGTGAATAATAGGTACTAACATCCGGGCATCCACTAAGGCATCTATCCACTTTTTTATTTCAGATACTCGTAAATTTTCATCGTAAGGGAATATTTGAGACTTGAGTAATGCAGCATTACCTTTGATAACTCCGAAATCATCAGCAAAATTCCAACAACCAATAAAGAAAAGACGGCATGGAATTGGCAGTTTACCTATCTTTTCATCTTCCCAAAATTCAGGTTTGATTGTTCTTATTCGTGCCATACAAACATTTTATTAGGTAATACAGATTATATTCTCCACTTTGGGGACACTTTGGAATATGCTCAATGTCCTTAATTACTTCTTTTATACTTTTCATATTAGAATCTCACATTAGTTAGTTGTCTACCTTTGGAGTAAACGGCCCATTTGCCATTGCTTCCATCAACAAGCCTTAAATCAGATACTTCACCGAAGCGTTTGATGTTTCCACATAAATCTACAATCCATCCAACCTCTTTCTGAGGATGTGGACGAATAGCCCGACCAACTATCTGATACCACATAGCAAGTGACATCGTAGGACGGGCCATAACAACCGTATCAAGCTCGGGATAATCAAAACCAGTAGTCAGAACTCCGACATTGGCAACGACCGGGATTTCACCAGATTTGAACGCAGCAAGGATTCTTCCACGAGTAGATTTGGGAGTATCACCCGAAACAATAGCGCATCCGGGAATGGACCACGTAAGCTGTTCGGCTTCTTTCAAAAATCGGGTAAATACCAGTATTCCCTTTCGTTTACCTCCAGCTTTTGGATTCATCAGCCTTTGGACGATATGGACGAGATAACTGTAAAAGTCGATTCGTTCATATTCCTTTTGGATTGATTTATCCGTATAGTCGGCACCAGTAGTGTTCACCCGTAAGTTGAGTTCATTCCATCCCGAAGGATTCATCGGATAGTAATTCAACTTTGCCAAATATCCCATATCTAAGAGAGTTGATACCTGTACATGGTAAATGACCTCTGAAAAGACATGAGGCTTTGTCCGGGTGATGAATTTCAGCATGGAGCCGAAGTCACGTGAGGAAGACAATCTATAAGGAGTTGCCGTCAAGCCAAGAACCTTGCACTTCACTGCATCAAAAAAATCCTTGTACATTCCCTCTTTGGGGTTAACAAGATGGCATTCGTCCACGATGATGTTCTTGAAGTGGGTGAACAGTTCGGGATGATTCTTCACACTGCCGATGGTGGCGAATGTTATTCGGCTTATTTCCTTTGAATTGAATGAAGCCGAATAGATGCTGCAATCAAGAATGCCGTATGAACAGAGTTTCTTAAAGTTCTGTTCGAGTATTTCCTTGCTCGGCTGAAACACCAAGGTATGTCCATCAAGTCTTGCGGCTATATCCGCTATAATAAGGCTCTTTCCCGATCCCGTAGGTAACACCATGATAGCATTTGTTTTCTTCGCCTTGTTGTTGAAGAAAGAAACGGCAGCATCAGAGGCTTTCTGTTGGTAATCACGTAGTTTGTACATATCTATCTTCTGATTTAATGATAAAAGGGGAATCCTCACTAAGTTTGGAAAGAAATGTCCGGATTATATAAGCCTGTTCCTTACTTAATCCAACCGGAGAGAATGAACCATCATCATTCTTGATCATCATGACAAATGTTCCTGCTTCCAAATCATTCATAACCCTTTCTCCTTTCGTAACTTCTTATTAAGTGCTTTGTAATACTTGATTAGCTGTTCGTACTCAAAATCAGTCATTTTGGAAGTACCATCAGCTTTCACTTTCAGCAAGTCAAATTTCTGTTGCCCGATTTTGGCTATCAGATTCACCCGATAGTCTTCCAAATGATCGGCTTTGAACCTGTTGCAGTTGTGCATGGCATAGCCGTTAGCAATGAAAGTACGCGTATCCGTTTCCATCACGACAATCTCCTCTTTACCTATATATTTGATACCTTTCACTTTGGTATCATATTGAGATTTTAGTTTGCCAAGTTTTTCAATATCCACCTTTTCAATTTTATGCGGACGAACACGCATTAAAAATTGGAGCTTCTCTATGTTTGTACCTGTTATAAGAAATTGCCAAGATTGATACGTTTTTTTAAACGTGCCACGCCTATTTGAATCTTCCATCATCTGCCGACAAGTTTTATTATTTCCTGTGAACTTTTCAAGTAAGCGTTTTATTTCAGAGCAAATATCCATGTACTTCTCACATTGGGCTATACCGACACGAAAACCATAGCGTTTCGTCCCATCTGGATTAGAAATATTCTGTTGACAAATATGTCCGTCAGCATCAATCATTCCCGCAATCCATCCGCTTTCATAGGATTTTTCTTGTTGTATTACTTGAAATGGTTTACAGACAATGGTCGTAGTCCTATCTGTATGAGGTCCGGTCTTGTGCTTCCCATGAAGATTTACGCCATTAACCCACATTTCTTGTGTTTCAATCCATGTGTATGAAGTTCCTTGTCTTGCCCTTGCGAGCCATTTATGGTTAGCAGTTGTCTTCATTTTATCTCCATTCTCTAACTCTACCTCATACACATCTTGAATATCACGTTCTATGTGTGTAACCCTTCCAACCCTATATCTTCGTGAAGTTTTATAAATTACTTCTTCGTCAAAAGCAAATATTTCTTCACCAACACTAATTTCACCAAGCTGTTTCCATATAAAATCTTTCATTAAGACGAGAGAATCCGGTGTTAAACAGTGCCGGCATTCGGCATGGCAATTGTTCTCATCAAACCGTGTTGCCAAATGTGTACGACTGAAATAGTGCCCGCAGTCGGCTTGCACGAATGGTTTTATCTGTCCACATGATATACATCGGAAGAATCCGTTTGGCATACAATCACGAAGCCGGATAAAAAGGGAAAACTCCTTGTCGAGCTTAGCTTTCAAATCCGGCTTCTTCTTTACTGTTATCCCTGCTTTATCAAA
>ERZ772854.2308-NODE-2308-length-14605-cov-34.829347_pt1 | contig 14605 bp, 16 predicted proteins | sample MGYA00580844_ERZ772854 | MGnify/ENA primary metagenome ERZ772854 (study PRJEB29015, sample SAMEA2737727) | human gut metagenome | biome: human gut; feature: human-associated habitat; material: faeces | place: China | collected 2012 ...
GCGACAATGCAAATCCGCTTCTTTATCTTGGAATCGGTGCACTTGCACTTATTACAGGTGTTGGAGTAGGACTTCGTGGAAGAAAGAAAAAGAAGAATCAGTAACAATTAAAGAACTATTAACCCGGCAGGGAATGTAAGCCTAAGACTTATGTTCCCTGTCATTTTAGTTTTACGGAGGAAACGAAAGTGGTTGGAGAAAGAATCAGATATTACAGAAAACAGCAGAAGCTGACGCTCAGGGAATTAGGAGAAAAATGTGGCTTTATGAATCGTGGGGATGTAAGGATTGCCCAGTACGAGAATGGTTCGAGAACCCCTAAGACAGGAACACTGAAAAGAATTGCTGCAGCTCTGGGAGTAGAACCGGAAGAATTGTTCTGTGAAGATTGCAGAAAATGTATGTTTTTGAAGAATTATTACAGAAAGAAAAGAGGTCATTTAATTCCGGATGAGGGGATAGATGAAGACTACAGCTACAGGAAACATGCAGATCCCGATGATGAAGGGATTTTATACGACAATTTAGATTAAGGAGGAACCGTAATATGATGAATTATGAGATTTTTAAGGAAGTAGTAAAGGAAAAGTTTCTGGATTATATGCCGGAGAAGTACAAAGGGATGGAGGTTGTGACTGCACCTGTTGAAAAGGTAAATATGACTCTTGATGGGTTAAGCCTCAGAGAAGAGGGCAAGCATATCTCACCTACCATTTATATCAACGATATGTATAAGAGATATCAGAACTGTGAGGACTTGGAACAGACAATTATGGGAGCCTGTGATGTTATGGTGAAAGCATTTGAAGAGATTCCACCGGTTAGTGTGGATAGCATCTTAAAAGATGCCAGTGAAAGGGTTGTGTTTCAGATTATCAATACACAGCAGAATAAGTCGTTTTTGGAGAAGGTTCCGCACAGGGAGTTCCAGGATCTCTCTATTGTGTACAGAGTAGTGATTAATGAAGATAAGAATGGTATTCAGAGTACAAAAGTTACCGATGAACTTGCTGGCAGACTCGGAATGAATGAGGAACAGCTGTTTAAGTGTGCTGCGGAGAATACCAGAAGACTTTTCCCGCCTACGGTAAGAAGCATGAATGATGTGATGAAGGATATGTTTTTAAAGGATGGCATGCCGGAAGAGATTGCAGAGATGATGATTGGAGAGATTCCACCGGAGCAGACATTGTGGGTGATTTCCAACAGTAAAGGTATTAATGGTGCGGTAAATATGCTCTATGAGAATGAACTGCATGATTTGGCAGAAAACCTTGGCAGTGATCTTTATATCTTACCTTCAAGTGTGCATGAGGTGCTTGCCGTATCCTCAGAAATGGGAAGCCCGGAGGAACTTGCAGAAATGGTTGTACAGGTCAACATGGAAGCTGTAGACCTCGATGAGAGACTTTCCAATCAGGTATATCACTATGATAAGGATTTAAGAAAGCTCACACTTGCTACAGACACTCCGAATAAGAGACTCGATGGCATTGTGGCAGAACCACCGCTTGTATATGACTCTAAGGAAAAGTCCAGATAGGAGGCAGTTATGGAGCAGGAACTTACAATGGAAGAACTCATTGCTCTCATAAACAGCCAGAAAGGTGACTTTGTTATCCGTGTCGAGTTTGGAGAGGAGGCGGTGTCTGATGCCAAAGAAGAATGACTTCAAGCTTGATGTGGTTTCGGTAAGACTTGTAAAGGATGCTCCGATTTATTCGGAGCATACCTTTAACAATCCGGCGGATATAGCTGCTGTCATGGGAGACTGTATGTGCCAGTTTGACAGGGAAGTAGTGTGTGTGGTCAATCTAAGGTCAGATTTAAAACCTATCAATGTGCATTTTGCAAGTGTTGGTTCTTTAAATGAGGCAATGGCACATCCGAGAGAGCTGTTTAAATCAAGTATCTTAAGCAATGCTGCAAGCATGATGTTAATCCATTGTCATCCATCCGGAAATGTATTCCCAAGCAAGGCAGACACGATGATGACAGACCGCATGAACAAGCTGTGTGAACTGATGGGAATACCGCTCATTGATCATATCATAGTCGGTGGAGACAATCGTGAATTTTTCAGTTTCAGGGAAAAAGGCATGATTGATAATCCTAAGATTACCTTGAGCACAGATTACCGGACACTTGATATCAAGTCACCGCTTGTAGCAGAGCAGGGAAAGGCAAGGTGAAAGCATGGATGGAAGATTTACGGATGAAGAGCTTGTCATAGCAAAGAGTGTTGACCTGTGTGCAGTTGCAGAAAGCCTTGGGTATACAGTAAAGAGGATTGGCAAATACCACACTTTAAAGGAGATGGATTCCATCCGTATCTATAACAGAAGCCATTGGTACAGATGGTCAAGGCAGTTTGACAAAGGCAACAATGGCGGCTCACAGATAGATTTCTTACGGGTATTTTGTGGAATGAGTGTAAAAGAGGCTGTGTTCTGGCTTCTGGACTTTGCAGGATACAGAAGAATCGAGAATCCTGTAAAGCAACCACTTGTTCATCAGGTATCACAGAAGCAGGCAGAGGAGAGAAAGCCGTTTGTCCTACCGGAACCGGCAGGAGATAATTCCTATCTTATTTCATATCTGAATCAGGAGAGAGGAATCAGCAGAGCAGTCATAGATCTTTTTTTAAAAGACGGACTGATTTATGAGAGCAGGCATTACCACAATGTTGTTTTCAAGGGAAATGATAAAAATGGAGTGACAAGATTTGCAAGTATGAGGGGCGTGTTTGATAAGCAGGGCAAGCCATTCAAGTGTGATGTCACAGGCAATGATAAAAACTATGGATTTAATGTAGTAAATGTTAACAGTACAGAGCTTGTAGTATTTGAGGCAGCAATCGACCTTATGAGTTATGTTGATATCTTCACGGATTATGAATCAAATAAGCTGGCACTTGGAATGCTTGCAGATGCCCCGCTTGAGACATTTCTTCGGGAACATCCGCAGATTACTTCCATCTGGTTCTGCCTTGATGGAGATGAGCCGGGACGGAAGGCGGCAGCTGAACTTATGAGAAAGTATTATGAGCTTGGATATGAGGTAGAAGACTGCCCGCCTCCAGCCGGATATAAGGATTACAACGAGTGGCTTGTAGCGGCAAAGCTTAATCTGAACAGGATGAATAAGCGAGCAGATGAACCAGTCAGGGCATGAGAAACCGGATTTTGATGTGTGGGGGCAGAAAGTGCCCCCAAAACAGCAAAGTGGGGGCAGAAAGCGCCCCCAAAATGTCAAAGTGGGGGCAAAAAGTGCCCCCACAATTTGGACACGACAAAATCCGGACTGAAGTAAAAATAAAAGTGGGGGCAGAAAGCGCCCCCAAAATAACAAAATGGGGGCAGAAAGCGCCCCCAAAGTAGCAAAGTGGGGGCAAAAAGCGCCCCCACTTTCATAAACAGAGGGTTTTAGGGAGATTTTCTCCCTAACTAGATGGCATTAGGACAGAGATGTCTCTAATGCGTATCTAGCCGTAAACCTAAGAGATTCAGACAGGCGTGTGGGTGGAAGAGATATACAAAACACGGATAAGGGAGGTGCAGGAAAGCAATGGATAAAGAACTTACAATAATCGCAGAACCAGAGGAACTTATTGCCTGGGCAGACACATTTGATATCTTACTAAACCCTTCGATAGAAGATGCTGCAATTCTGCTTAACTATATGGAAGGACATGATTATGCCATTGGCATAGATTCAGATGGGAAGATGTACAGGCAGGATGTAGCTGAGGAGAATGGTGAAATTGAACCATACCCGATAGATGATGTTATAGATATTGTCTGTGAATGGAACTATGAACTGATACTTGATGCGGAAGCACACAGGAGTGATCCAAAGGATTTTAACGACTATAACGAGTATCAGAGCAAGTATGAAAGTCTGAAAGCAGATGAAAAGAGACTGGACAGATTGTTTGATAAAACCTGTTATGGTAAGGAACTTATAGAAGTTGCCACAGAGCTTGCAGACAGGGTTATTGCCCAGCTGGGTAATAAAGAACTGGAAAAAGTTGCTGTAACAGTAGCAGAAGGAGTAAGAGAATACAGTACGGGTAAGAGAGGAAGGTGATTCTATGGCGGATAAAGTTCATTGTATAAGGAAAACACTAAGACTTATGCCACAGGAAGCGAAGGTACTTTCTGATAAGGCAAAGGCAAATGGAATGAATGAAGCCGAATATATCAGGCTTCTAATCAGTCAGAAACCAAATGATTATCCGGAAGTAAGGAAACTTTTTAAAGAGCTTATCAATGAGATAAACCGAATCGGCATTAACATCAATCAGATTGTATTTAACAGCAATGCACAGCTGTATTCCAAGAAAGATAAGGAACAGCTTGTGGCATATATGAAAAAGCTGAATCAGTCTGTCAGCGAGGCGGTGGTAAAGATTGGCAATCAGTAAGATACTTCACATGAAGGACAGCGGGAATTCTTTTCATGCAAGGCATTTGAAACGGGCACTGGATTATGTGATGAATCCTGAGAAAACGCAGAGAGGAAGACTTGTGGGAGCTGTTAACTGTCAGGCAGATATGGCTTTTGAACAGATGATGGATACAAAGAAGCAGTTTGGAAAAACAGACAAGCGACAGGGGTATCACATCATTCTTTCCTTCAAAGAGGATGAGGTGGAACCGGACAGGGCTTTTGAGATAACACAGAAGTTTGTAGCAGAATATCTTGGTGATGCCTATGAAGCGGTATTTGTGGTTCATGATAATACAGACCATGTTCATTCACACATTGTATTTAACAGTGTAAGCTTTGTGGATGGGAAAAAGTATCGCTACGAGAAAGGTGACTGGGCAAAGTATATCCAGCCGATTACCAATAAGCTGTGTCAGGAGTATGGTCTTTCCATTATAGATGTGGAGGATGGCAGCAAAGAGAAACAGCACGAGAATTATAAGGATTGGAGCGAATATCGTGAAGGCAGCTTTGTGTGGGCAGATATGATAAAAAGAGATCTTGATGCCTGCATTTTACAGGCAAATGATTTTAGTGGATTTCTGGAGCTGCTGTCGGAAAAAGGATATGAGGTCAAGCAGGGAAAGTATCTGGCAGTCAGACCACAGGGGATGACAAGATTCAGAAGATGTAAGACTCTTGGCGAGAATTATTCACAGGAAGCTATTGTGGAGCGTATTGCTAAGGAAGATTTATCTTTTTACCAGTCACAGAATGAGGAAAAACAGGCAGCGATAGTAAAGTGCTATGTCAAAAGATACCGCAGGGCGAAGATGTCAGGCTTGCAGAAAAGATATTATGCAAAGCTTTACCGGATTGGAAAGCTGAAAAAGAAGCCATACAGTCAGGTATGGAAGTATAAGGATGATATCCGAAAGATGCATAAGCTGCAGGAGCAGTATCTATTTCTGGTAAGGCATAAGATTGAGAGTGCGGAAGAACTTGTATCGGTACTTGATAATCTGACGGATAAGAAAAAAGAAGCATCAAAGGAAAAGAGTAAGACCTATAAGGCTAAGGAAAGATTCAAAGATATTTTTGACAAGGCTGAACAGATCCGGGAGCTTGATGATGCGGAATCGTGTTATCAGAGTGGGGATACCTTCTTTGAAGATGAGCACAATGCATGGGAAAGGCTTAACACAGAGCTTTTAGCACAGGGATATAGTGTAGAAGAGGTAGAGAGTCTTAGAAAAAAATATGAGAGCAAGTATGCACAGGACTGTAAGGCAGAACGGGCGGTATCAAAGGAACTTAGCCTTGGAAGATCAATATGGAAGGAACTTACTGTATCAGCTTCGGAAGAAGAGAAGCAGTATGACAAAGAAACAATAAGAGACAGAAGAGAACAGCCGGTACGTTAGGCTGTTTTTTTAGTGGTTAGGAGGCATATATGGAAGAAAAAAGAGAGCCATTAAGTGAAATGGCGATTGAGAGAAAGATACAGATTCTTCGTAATAAGCATATGGACAGTGAGGTTATTGCTCTTGTCAAAAGCGATTATGAATATGGACTGACTGATGATGAAATTGGTCTGTATCTTAACAAAAGTTATGACATTGAGCAGATGAAGGTGTTATCAAAATGTCTGCATAAGGGTGTATCAGAAGAGTTGTTAACGCTGCTGAAAGATAGCAGGATGGCAGCACCTAAGATGCAGACAGCATTGGATTACTATGAAAAAGGTGTGCCGATTGATGCAATCAGAGAGGTAGTCCAAAAAGATGATACAGCAGTAAACATGCGCAGGATGTTTGATGTGGTATTAGAAAAGCTTAATAAAGCCAAAGAGCAGATGCCACAGGATTTAGAGTATGTGAAAAGTCTTGTAGCTCAGATGGATGAAGTGGTTGCAAAGATCAATCATCAGAATGAAAGGTATGATGCCCTGAATAAGAAGCTTTCTGAAATAGAAACTTCCAAAGATGACGAGGAAGTCAGGGAGCGTCTAGTCAAGGAGAACCAGGATAAGGACGCTCTTATCAACAGTCAGCAGAATGAACTGAATAAGGCAAGCAGTACGATTGCAAGGCTCAGGGATGATATTGAGAAAAAGGATAAGGAGATGAAGCGTATGGGAGACAGAATAGAGTCATTGGAAGATAAGATCATAAGTGTTGCCACAGAGAATAAGAAAGAGGCAGAAAGTAAGGCAGAGCCGCAGGAAAGCCAGTCCGTATCACAGGCAGATAAAAAGATGGTTGATACAGTTGCAGTTCCTCAGAATATGCAGGCTGTGGCAAACGGGATTCCGGTCTATTATCAGATTCCGATAGTTGATGGTACTGGAAATGTGGTGCAGAGACTTCCGATTGAGAGAAGTGTGAGAAAGAGCAGCTACAGCGGAGTGGCGAGCCTTTTTGCAAGACTGTCATTTAAGAAAAAGTCAAGAGCAGACATTGTAAAGCTGGTTGCATCGGGAGACCTTGTTCCGGCGCAGCTTGTGCAGATTAAGAGTGCAATAGAAAAGGGACTTACTGAGTCACAGCTTGTAGAGCTTATAAACAACAACATTTCAGCGGAAAAGATGAAGGAGATCATTGAGATTGCTGTGCTTGAAAACAGCATGGCAGATTAGGAGGAACTTATGAATTTAGCAGTAGTAAATGAAGCAGTAACAGAGATGAATGGTGTGGAGCATCAGTTTACAGAGGAAGAGAAAAACTTTGTTGTCCAGTTCGCATTCAGAAGTGGCAGCAAGGAAGACACGATTTCTCTTATTGAAGCTTTGGCACATTCAGCGGATAAGGCTGAGTCGGACGAGATTATGGTCACATACAGGTCTAAATATGATATGAAGCCTGCATGGGTGGAACAGGTGGAAAACCTGCTTGTGGCACTTGAAATGTATCGTATCGAGGAGGAGAAAGCAATCAATCATCTGGCAGATATTTTGACTGCTTATGGTATTGATGTATCAGCCGAGGAAATCCGTACTACAGAGACAGAAACGCTTAAAACAACAGTCAGAGAGAAAGTGGAGGTGCGATAATGGCAGAAGAGATTCAGGAAGCGGTGCAGATCATCCGTGTAGCTTATGATGGCATTGAGATTGCCATGAAGGTAGGAAGCGGCGGCATTGCTGCCATGCAGAAGGCAATAGATTTCTTAAAAGGGATGCTTGATTATGAAAAGTCACTTGGCAAGACATCCATGAGAAAGCTGATCTTAAAAGGTGGCGATTTACAGGTGTTACAGTTTAATACCGAAGATATGAAAAAGGTTGAAAAGATGGCAAAGAAGTATGGAATACTCTATTCAGTACTTCCGGACTGCAACAGGAAAGACGGACTGAGTGAGGTAATCTTTCATACAGAGGCAGTTCCACGTGTGAATATGATGATACAGAAACTCAAGTTTGGCAAGATTGCCACATTTGACGATTATCTGAAGAATGGAGATGAAAAATCCCTTGGCAAGCTGATGGATTTTTTGAAGAAACAGCAGGGAAACGAGAAAAGCCACACGATAGAAGGGGATAGGGTTAATACCGCTATTGACGGACTGATCGAAAAGGTCGGAATGTTTGCAATGGAAAAGAAAGCTATCAGTGTGGATCAGGTCAAGGAGAATTTCAGTATCAATGGTGAGCAGGCTGAAAGTGTTATCAAACAGCTTGAGACAATCGGTGTGCTTGGCAGCAAGAATGAGGATGGCACCCATACAGTCATGATGGACAAGGATGCATTTATCAACCGTGTCAGAGGCTATCAGGACCTTGCTGAGAGAATGAGGGCAGTTGCAGCATCAAAAAATGCGAACCTGTCAGATGTGACAATCAGCAAGAAGCTGATTATCGAAGAAAATGACCATGCTGTTAAGACCAGAGTTCCCGGCACATGGGGAGAAGAGGCAAGATATGTATGGCTCCGTAAGGAAAACATCATGGAGATTCATGGTGGAAAGACAATGCTTACCTTCCTTGATTCAACCAAGGATTATAAGCTCTACGATGAGCAGAATCGTGTGGTGACAACCCAGAAAGGAACCGAGCTTTATACTCACTACGACAAGGTGGAGTCATCTGTCAGGGAGCGTTACGAGAAAGTGCAGAAGCAGCAGAAAAAGACCACACAGAAGAAAACTGTTACCACAAAGAAAGCGAGGTAGCAGCCTATGCAGACAACAAAGAAAAAGCCTTCACTGATATTCATCCTTGTGGGTGCAGTGTTAGCAGGGTATCTTGGTTATCTGATAAATGGTGCGTGGACGGAAGGGATTGCCTTTAATGAATTTATGGACAGATTCAATGAGGTATGTGCTGTTCCCTTTGCCAACTATTACAATTCCAATACAGTAAAAGCAGTAGCCATTGCATTAGGTATCTATGCGATGGCTATTGTCATGTATTACACCAGTCAGAGAAACTATATGCCCGGTAAGGAATTTGGTACGGCAAGATTTGAAAATCCGAAGCAGGTCAACAAGATACTTGCAGATAAGGATGAGAATTTCAACCGGATACTCAGCCAAAATGTGAAGATGTCGCTGGATTTTAGGAGACTCAAGCTCAATGGAAATATACTTATCTGTGGTGGTTCCGGAGCAGGAAAAACATTTTATGAAGTAAAGCCGAATCTGATGCAGATGCCGCATAACTGTTCCTTTATCTGTACCGATCCAAAGGGAGGTGCGAAACGTTCCATAGTGAAAAGCTATGGCACGATTGCAACTAATAATTGAATAAAAAATAGTAGTAAATCGGAGAACTAAACACACGATATGTCGAATGATGGAGTAACGTCCTGAAAGGCAACCCTAATCCTCCGACTTGCACCTAAGTTAGTAGAAACTAAAGTGTAAGAAGCTCGGTGAAGTCGGCAGAGAGATACCGAAACAGATTAGATGTCGAAAGCATTTCAGAGGTGAGATGTGTATCCTATATGCCGGGGGTCTATAAACTATCTATGGTGAGAATGAAGAGAGTTAAGCTCTTCTGACGAAACTTCGAATGTACGGGTCTATATCGGGACTATGTAGAAATGCATAGTGGCACAAATAGTGTCGTTACTGTGGGCGAGTAAGACTCCGCCTTTATGAAAGTCCATACATTGTTACAGGCAATGTCAAGGTAACAGGCTCATAGAAGGAACCTAAGGATAGATGTAAAGATAGTGTGTTTGGAACGTTGGAAGCTGACAGCGTGGAGAATCTACTTTCTACGAAACGTATCAAACGGGAAAATCACAATAGTGATATAAGTGAGATTATGTCAGTGAAAGCGGAGGTATAGTACCGAAGAAACCGTGATAATAAGCGGTGGAGGGAAGACCTCTAGTCATACAGTTAAGCAAATTAAAGTCGAATGGTATGGGTTCGAGTAAGACTAAGAGATGTAATCACTCCTAGATAGGAGGTTACAGACCATGCTAAAGAAAACCAAATTGAGATACAACGAATATTATGATATGCAAAGAGTATATGATTCATTGTATTCAGCAAGTAAAAACGGTAACAACTTTTATAAGTTACTGGAGATTATTGGTTCAGAAGAAAATATCAGGTTAGCATATAGAAACCTAAAGAGTAATAAAGGTAGTAATACCAAGGGAACTGATGGAAAGACAATAGACGATATTAAAGAACTAACAGATGAAACTGTGATTAATACAGTGAGAGAGATGTTAGCTGACTACAAACCTAAGTCTGTCAGAAGAGTGTACATTCCAAAACCAGGAAGTGACAAGAAAAGACCATTGGGTATTCCGTGTATATGGGACAGATTGGTTCAGCAGTGCATATTGCAGGTCCTTGAACCAATCTGTGAACCTAAGTTTCACAACCATTCATATGGTTTTAGACCAAACAGAGACACACATCACGCAATTAGTAGAACAGTTAGTATGATAAATATGTACAAGCATTACTACTGTGTTGATGTTGACATAAAAGGGTTTTTCGACAATGTCGACCACGGAAAACTTTTGAAACAGATATGGACACTTGGAATAAGAGACAAGCGTTTAATAAGTATCATAAGTAAGATACTTAAGTCAGAAATAAAGGGAGAAGGAATACCGACAAAAGGTACACCACAAGGTGGAATAATAAGTCCACTACTATCCCTAATAGTCTTAAATGAATTAGATTGGTGGATAAGTAATCAATGGGAAACATTCAAACCAAACAGAATGTCTAATGTTGCAGCATTTCGAACATATGCGAAGAAATACACCAATCTGAAAGATGGATTTCTAATAAGATATGCAGATGATTTCAAAATAATGTGTGGAAGTTATAACGAAGCACAGAGATGGTATCACGCAACAGTGGATTTCTTAAAAACAAGATTGAAATTGGACATAAGTGAAGAAAAATCAAAAGTCATAAATCTTAAGAAAAACTCATCAACATATTTAGGTTTTAAAATAAAAGTCGTTCCAAAGGGGAAGACCAGATATGGTTATATAGCAAAGACTGATATGAGTGACAAGGCAATTAAGAATGCAAAAAGCAACCTAAAAGCCAAAATAATTAACATTCGAAAAGACAACCCAACAGTGGCAATTAAAAACTATAATTCAGCCATTAGAGGAATACAAAATTATTATTGCATAGCAACAAATATTTACAACAATTTAACGGATGTGAATTACGCTCTCTTACCAACCATAAGAATACGTCTTAGAGACATTAGCAAAACAATTCCATTTAAGGAAACAGACATTAATTTTCAAAAACAAACAATGGGTATTCAGAAAGAAACAAAAATTGTAACCATAGGAGATATGTGTTTACTCCCATTAACGGGAGTTCACCATAGGAGTCCTATGAATTTTTCTCAGGAAATAAGTAATTATACTTCAAAAGGTCGAGAAAAAATACACAAGAATTTAATGCTTATTACACAAAGAGAATTTGAAGCCATAGCTAAAATGAGAGACCCAACAGAAACAATAGAATTTAATGACAATAGTTTATCAGCATATGTCATTCAGCAAGGAAATTGTTACATAACGGGCAAGAAGTTAGATGTTAGTCATATGAAGTGTATTAGAAAGAAACCTTTAAAAAAGAGGGGAACTAATAATCACGGAAATATAATCTTTATAAATTCAGATGTGTATAAGGCAATATTTACGAGAAAGATGGTCGAAGCCCAAAGTTTATTAAGAAAATTTAAGTTAAATGAAGAACAATGGAAAAAAGTTAATTATATAAGACAAAATTATGATTACCAAAAGGTTTAGACAATAAATAATTTGCAAATGTATGATGGCACGCCGTATGAGGCGAAAGTCTCACGTACGGTGTAGAGCAGGGGAAAAGGTGGAGATAATATCAAATCCTTACCTATTGCTATAAATCCTTAGAAGCTGCGGGCAGATGTTAAAAAATAACGGATATAACCTGAAAGTCATTAATCTGTTAGAGATGGATAAATCAGACTGTTACAATCCATTTTCCTATATCAGAGAGGAAACAGATGTGGTCAAGCTGATTACAAACCTTATCAGCAATACGACACCAAAGGGAGCGACACCAAGTGATCCGTTCTGGGAAAAGGCGGAAGGATTGTTCTTACAGGCTATCTTTTATTATGTGTGGCTGGAGGTACAGCCGGCAAAGAGAAACTTTGAGACAGTACTTAAACTTCTTGGAGAAGCAGAGGTTACAGAACAGGGAAAAGCATCAAAGCTGGATGTGCGTATGAAGTTTTTAGAGGAAAGTTCTCCGCTTGGAGCTAATCATCCGGCAGTAAAGCAGTACAACAAATGTATGAGAGGTGCAGGAGATACCGTCCGTTCCATTATCATCAGTGCCAACTCAAGACTTGCATTTCTTGAGAATAAGCAGGTTTTACGATTACTCTCAAAAGATGAGCTTAATCTGTCCGATATCGGTATTGGAGTAAATGGGGATGGTGAGACAAAGACAGCACTGTTTTGTGTAATCCCGGATAGTGATAAATCCTATAACTTTATTATCGGTATGTTATATACGCAGATATTTCAGGAATTGTACTATCAGGCGGACTTTAACTGCGGAGGCAGGCTGCCAATCCATGTGACATTTATGTTAGACGAATTTGCGAATGTCGCATTGCCCGATGACTTCTGTTCGTTGTTATCGACAATGCGAAGCCGTGAGATTTCAAGTATCATCATCATTCAGAACTTTGCACAGCTAAAAGCACTTTTCAAAGATACCTGGGAGACAATCCCTGGCAACTGTGATACCTTTATCTACCTTGGTGGTAACGAGCAGAGTACGCACAAGTATGTGTCGGAGCTGCTTGGAAAAGGTACGATTGATAAGAAGTCAAGCGGTGAGACAAAGGGCAGACAGGGAAGCTCTTCAAGAAACTATGATGTATTAGGCAGAGAATTGTTTACACCCGATGAAGTCAGAAAGCTGGATAATAAGAAATGTATTATCTTTATCCGTGGTTTTGATCCTATCATGGACAATAAGTTCATACCGTTCAATCATCCGATGTTTAACCAGACAGCAGATGGCAAGGGAGAGCCTTATGTTCATCAGATAAGAGGAGCAGATAATCTTATCGGTCCGCCATTTGAGATTCTTTCAGACAAGGCAGTTAAGTATTATGAAAAGCTGAAGGATAAGGGCGAGAATGTGTATATAGATTCTCTTACCTATGAGCAGTTTATGATGCTTGGTGATGCGGAATTAAGCAGAAGATTCTCCATGCAGGATGAAGCAGAGCAGAAAGCAAAGATTGACAGGGAGCAGGCGAATGAGCTTGAGTATGTCGATGAATCGCAGAAGTCTGATGCTGCAGAAAGTGCCAACACTTCTAATGGAAGTGCTGGTGCTAAGCCTGTAAGGAATCCTGAGAGGGAAAAACCTAAGTGGGAAGATACCATTACAAACAGAATGCTGCACTGGTCATATACGCCGGAGCAGAAAGAAGAGGTGAAGAAGGCACTTGCGGCAGGAGTTCCAAAGTCAACGATTCTGACGTATTTCTATCCGGAGGTTACTGTGGAGAAGATGAGTTCATATCGAAAGAAGCAGTAATGTTTTTAGATATATTACAGAGTATATGATATAATTTGCTCACATGGTATGCTTCAGCTTATTGGACTACTAACATGTGAGCAGTTACAAAAGACAGAAATTATTTTATATTGGAGGTACAGGATGAATACGGAAAAGACTTTTGCAGATAGATTAAAAGAGTTGCGTAATATACGAAACTATACACAGGAAGAGCTGGGTAAGATAACAAATATATCTGTTCAGAGTATACGACGTTATGAACAAGGTAGACTCAATGAAGAGCCAAGTGCGTATAATCTTTTACAACTAGCAAAGGCACTAGATGTAACACCTGAATACTTATTGATAGGAGATAATAATATGACAAGTTACACGGAGGCAATTAAGAGAGAATTGAAGCAACTTAATGACTATGGACAAATATCTGAAATTAAAGAAACCGAGTTGAATTCCACGATTTTATCACATCTTGAGATGAGTAATGATTTAGTAGATGCTGTAAAGACGGATTGGAATGCAAAAGGCATATTTAAGAGGATAGAGAAAGAGGAAGATAAACAGATTGTGGTAGACAGTTATTGTACAAGACCTTATGTACAGGATGTCATATTACGATATTGCCAGAATAGATCTATATTTAAGACAAAGTTTGCAATAATTGATGGAATGCTTTTAGAATAAAGCAAATTTGAGAGTAAATTAGCACTTTAGCCAATATGGGTAAGGTGCTTTTTTTCATACCTTGAAAGGAGATGGTCACAGCAAAAACGCATCGGGGAAAGCCCGATTAACCAGTACAACAGGCATTGCCTGATTATCATAGAGTAACTATCAACAGGACAGAAAGGAATGCATATATTCCGTTCGGAAAGCTAGCCGGATTGGAATATGTGTATTCCTTTCTGGCTTTTTCCGCTTCTGTCACTTCAAAAAAGGAGATTAAACAACATGAGAAAAGAACAGGTTATTTCAACAACAAACAACAATCAGATGGAGGAGAAAGGCATGAAGAGTAGATTCATTCACTTAAAAAAGAGATTCGTTCCGGCAGTATCCGGAGCACTTATGGGAGTAATGCTTATGAGCACTACTTGTTTTGCAGCAGGTACAGGTACTTCCGCAGTAACACAGCCACTTGAGAACTTAA
>ERZ772854.2317-NODE-2317-length-14550-cov-3.246499_pt1 | contig 14550 bp, 3 predicted proteins | sample MGYA00580844_ERZ772854 | MGnify/ENA primary metagenome ERZ772854 (study PRJEB29015, sample SAMEA2737727) | human gut metagenome | biome: human gut; feature: human-associated habitat; material: faeces | place: China | collected 2012 ...
AAGCAAAAACTTATAAAGAAAAAAATAAACTATTAGAAAAGCCTCAAAAAAGTGAAATATCTATTGAAAAATTAGACTTGGAAAAAGATGCTATTTTATTGAATATTAAAAATTTAGAAAAAGCAATCACAGAAAACGAAAATGAATTACTAACTCTTCCAGATATTAAAAATACAATTCAAGATACCCATAATAAAATTCAAAATATCAAACATCGTATTGAGATAATTGAAAAAACAATATTCTTTTTTACAACTGCAGAAAACAATTTAAAAAATCGTTTCATTACTCCTATATACTCTTCATATACTACCTATATTCAAGATTTTGATTCAATTTTAAAGAAGGGAACTTCAATGGATTTCAATTTGAATATATCATTTGATATCCAAGGTGAATTAAAAAGTTATCAACATTTATCTCAAGGTCTTTTATCAATTCTTGAAGTTTCTTTAAGATTCGCCTTAATTGACAACATGTATAAAAAAGAGAAACCATCAATTATTCTCGATGATCCTTTTGTCTATCTTGATAAAGATAACTTGCAAATTGCAAAAAAAGTATTGCAAAATCTCGCAAAACAAAATCAAATAATTTACTTTTGCTGTCATGAAAGTAGAAAAATATAAAACTTTACTATCAAAATAGTAACATAATAAAACCCAGTGAATAAGCATTTTATCAAATGTTTATTCCACTGGGTATTTTTTTATAGCGATTATTTAATTTCTAGCCAACATCTTTTTTAAATATTGTCCTGTGTAAGAATTTGGATTTTCAGCCACTTCTTCAGGGGTGCCAGTAGCAACAACTTGTCCACCATTTTCACCACCTTCAGGCCCCAAATCAACAATATAGTCAGCACACTTAATAAGATCAAGGTTGTGTTCTATTACAACAACTGTATTTCCCGCATTGACGATTTGTTGAATAACATTCATCAACTTTTTAATATCATCAATATGCAATCCTGTTGTCGGTTCATCCATAATATACAAAGTATTTCCTGTAGCTGATCTTTGAAGTTCATAGGCAAGCTTAATTCTTTGAGCTTCACCGCCAGAAAGTGTAGTACTACTTTGTCCAAGTTTAATATACCCTAATCCAACATTATGCAAAGTTTGTAATTTTTTAGCTATGCTAGGGATATTAGAGAAAAACGATAAGGCCTCATCAACTCTCATGTCCAAAACATCAAAGATATTTTTATCTTTATATGTAACTTCCAATACATCTTCGCTATAACGCTTTCCATGGCAAACTTCACATTCAACATAAACATCAGGTAAAAAAGACATTGAAATACGTTTAACACCTTCACCTTGACAAGCTTCGCAACGACCTTTATTTAAATTAAAAGAAAAATATGAAGAATCAAATCCATGCATTTTTGCTTCACGTGTCGAAGCGAATAAAGTTCTGATATCATCAAAAACTTTAATATATGTTGCCGGATTGCTTCGTGAGTTTTGTCCAATAGGATCTTGAGAAATATTAATTACTTTATCTATGTGTTTAAGTCCTTTAACTTCATCGCATTCGCCGATATCAGAAACTGAAAGGCCTAATTCTTGTCGAACTTTTTTATATAAAACTTCAGTTATTAAAGAAGATTTACCAGATCCAGAAACGCCGGTAACACAAGTAAAAGCTCCAGTAGGAATAGAAACAGTAACATTTTTTAAATTATGACATCTTGCATTGACAATAGTCATCTTTTGATATCCTGGTCTTCTAATGTCTGGTATTTCTATTTTTTCTTTTCCTGATAAATAAAGGCCAGATATTGATCTTGGTGAATTGATAATGTCTTGCACTGACCCAGTTCCAACGATTTCTCCACCTTGATCACCAGCATTAGGACCAACATCTACTATAAAGTCAGCTGCTCTAATAGTATCTTCATCATGCTCAACTACAAGCATTGAATTGCCTAAATCTCGCATATCTTTTAATGTTTGAATCAAACGATCATTATCCCTTTGATGAAGACCTATTGAAGGTTCATCTAGTACATATAATACTCCAGATAATTTGCTACCAATTTGTGTAGCCAAACGTATTCTTTGCGCTTCACCACCAGATAATGTCGAAGCAGAACGAGCTAATGTCAAATAATCAAGTCCGACATTAATAAGGAAATTCAAACGATTTTTTATCTCTTTAATAACTAATTCAGATATTTTTTGTTCATTAGGTGTCAAACTTAAATTGTTTAAAAAATCCAACATTTTTCTAAATGACAAATGGCATATTTCATCAATATTTAATCCACCAATTCTAACAGCTAAAACCTGTTCATTTAATCTCGCTCCATGACATTTTGTACATGTTTTTTCAGACATAAATCCATGGTAATATTTTTTCATCCATGTTGAATTTGTGCTCAAATATAATCTATCTATTTTTGTTTTTACACCTTCATTGATAACACGATGCAAAGATGATCCTGTTTTTGTTTTAAAGAAATAATCTATATCTTCTTCAGGTCCATATAAAATGGCATTTATCTGTTTTGAAGTTAACTGATTTACTGGAACATCCTTATCGATGCCATACTTTTCACAAAGTATATCAAAGTCAGCCACTTCCATTGCTGAATCATTTTTCTTATAAATGAAAGGAATAGCACCATCATTTATTGATAAAGAAGGATCAGGAATAATTAAATCAGGATCAGCTTCGATTTTAACACCTAAGCCATTGCACTCACTGCAACATCCTAAAGGATTGTTAAATGAGAATAAACGAGGCTCTAAAGTTGGAGTAGTAAATCCGCACTCTGGACAGCTTTGATGTTCACTTAAAAGTATTCCTTTTTCATTTTCAGGAACAATTTCTACATAACCATTAGCATTATTTAAAGCAACTCTTAAAGAATCATTAATTCTGCTCAATTCTTCTTTTTCTTCATCATCGCCTAAAATAATATGGTCGATAGAAATAGAAATAGTGTGTTTTTGATTTTTTTCTAGAAGTGGAGGAACAGTATATTTTTGAATCGTATTTTTATCAATTTTTATTCTTCTTAAGCCCAAGTCAATATATTTTTTTAAGGTATCAAAATGAGTACCTTTTTCATTGCGGATGATAGGAGCCATAATATAAATAGAAGTTCCTTTAGGAAAAGATAAAACTTTATTCGCCATTTGACTCAAAGAAAGTCCTTTGATAGGAAGATGATGAGTAGGACAATATGCTACACCAATTCTAGCATACAAAAGACGGAGATAATCATAAATTTCTGTTACAGTACCAACAGTAGAACGCGGATTATTTGAAACAGTTTTTTGATCGATAGCAATAGAAGGTGATAAACCATCGATAGAATCAACATCAGGTTTTTCTGTATTTCCTAAAAACATACGAGCATAGGAAGATAAAGATTCTACATATCTTCTTTGACCTTCAGCGTAAATTGTATCAAAAGCTAAAGTGGATTTTCCTGAACCAGAAACTCCAGTAAATACAACAAGTTTGTCCTTTGGGATTGTCAAGCTTACATTTTTTAAGTTATTAACCCTAGCACCTTTAATTATTATTTTATCGTTCATCCTTCACCTCCAGCATCCTACATTTTATCATACTTTCCCTTAGTTTATCTGTTTTTATAAATACTATGTATAAGAATTTATAACATCAAAAAAGAGGATGGAAACCTGACTTCGGTTTCTATTCATCCTCTAATTTTTATTATTGCAATTCGAAATCTACTTCTCCTCTTGCAAAATTACCGAAGGCATACTCATCTTCATAAGTAGCTTCAGAACAAGAGAGAGTTCCATCTGAATTCATCGAAAGAACAATTGTAGCTGTTCCACTTTTAATAGTAATTTCATTGCTATCGATTACATAAGTGCCAGTGCCAAGATATTCTGGATGATAGTTTCCTTCATAAGTTGGACAAACAAATGTCATTTTAACATTGCCTTTGCCATCAAAAGCTAAGGTTACTGTCGCAGGCAACTCATCATAAGTATCCCAATCAACAGCGTTATACTCACCGACATAGGTTTTACCAGCAAGGACATCGCCTTCTTCTATTTCTTCATCTTCATAGGTTTTATTTTCTTTATCGATGGTATAAACATATTCAGTACTATCGATAGTAATAGTTAAAGTTGTACCACTTATAACATATGTTCCTTCTTTACCATTGACATTTGCACCACCAAAGCCATTTAAGATAATCGAAGATGAACCATTAGTATAAGTTCCATCATAACCATCGCCTAAAACATAACCATCATAACCATGAGAACGATTAAATTTAGCAGTAAAGCTTGTCGCTTTGCCATCACTTAATGTTTGTCCTTCACCAACTTTAACAGTAAAGATACCACCGACAACATTAAAGTCACCAGTAACAGTGACAACACCGATTAAATCAGTTGGATTATAGCTATTTGATTTAGAAAGAACATAGACTACTTCGCCTTTATAAGTTGTAATCTTAAAGACCAAATCTTTCCAACTCTTACCAGCCATAACAGCTTCTGTACCATTATAGTAATATCCTTTATTTTCACCAGAAAGGGCATATACACCATCAGCAACTATAGTAATCTTTGTTGTTTTAAATGAATAATTGACATTTGTTTTACCAGTAAAGATCAATGTTGAACCAGTTGCATCATCAGGGTCGACAACAAAGCGACCTGTAGCACCATTGAGTTTACCAAAGCCATATTCATTGATAACAATAACATTTGTTGTAGAAGTGGAATTAGCTGAATAATATGTTCCAGCAGCAAATTTTTCTTGATCAATTGTAGCACCGATCAATTCATATTTATCACCATTAACAGAAACATAATATGTTGGATCATTTCCTTCATATAATGTGATGACATTTTCATAGAAAGGATTGAAGTAATAAGTATAACTTTCACCATCTAATGTTGCATTTCCACGAGAAGTTTCACTAGTTGTAAAGCCATCAACAAACAATGTTTTGCCTTCAGAATTTGTCAAAGTCTTTCTTTCATCCATATTAGCAACAACAAGTTTTCCAGCAGAAGCTAATTTAAAAACTAAAGATTCATTTCCATAATTTATCGCAAATATAGCTCCAACTTCACCTAATTCAACTTTAGAATCACTTTGCTTGACAAGAGTAGAGATAGCAGAAGTTACTTTTCCATCACTTGGAGCATATAAGTAGAATTTATCCGAGCCTTTTGTAACTTCATAAATGATAGTACTAGAAGAAGAAACATTAGCATAAAGCTTTCCAGTTGTTCCTTCTTTGATATAAAAGTAGGAACTAGAGCCTTCATTGATAGTCAAAATATCATCGCTTAATATATCAACAACGAGTTTCTTTGTAGAACCATAAGCACTACCAACTTCAGTTAATGTAACAGTTAATTCACCCTCAGAATATCCACTTGGCAACATACCGATATAAGTGGTAGAACCTATTTCACATTTGATAATTCCATATTTATCAACAGTGAAGGCATGAACAGCACTACTGCTTGATAACCAAGAGAAGGTTCCAAGAAGCGTTCCTTGATAACTTGTATCAGAAACAGCAGTAGCAACATTATTGCTTTCCAATGTATAAACATATGTATTTTCACCAACTGTAGCTCTAATTACTTTTTCAGTTATCATCTCATAAGTTCCAACAACATCATTCATGGTAATTACACCTGTTGTATTCGCTTTGATACTAGCAAATCCATCAATTGTAAATGTAGTATCACCACAAGTATAAGTTCCAGCCAAAGCACTTGCTGGCAAATAACCTATTCTTGTATTAGAAGTTGATTTAGTAATCATCGCTTTACTGATATATACTTCACTTTCATCTAAGTTTGTAACTTTGATCAAAGCGCCTTTTTCAGTATAAAGAAGATCATTTAATAATGTAACTTTACAAGCTAATGGAGAAGCAGATGAAGTCTTAAAGAACAAGAAAATATCTTTATCATTTAAAACATAATGAGTTAAATAATTAGCATTTTCATATCCTAAATAACTTTCACGCTTAGCAGATGTTGGAATGATATAGCTTGTAACTGGAGAAGAGGTAGATGTTCCACTCACAGTAACAACTGAAGTTTGATAGATGTAATCTCCTAATTTAGTCAAAGTAACAGTAATTGTCTTTTTAATGCTATAAGAAACATATCTTCCTTCAAAGACCATATTTCCTAAAGCATCAACAGATGTTATATTTCCGACATATTTAGTGCTGCCATAGTAATAGGTACCAACACCATATTCATCAATACTTAAATAATGATCGCTGGTTGTACTGGTATCAACACTAGAATAAGAAACCTTACCATATGCGAGACTTTCAAATTTCTTTTCTAAAGAAGTATAAGTATTTGCTTCTTTATCAATAACAACATATCCACTGACAGTTGAAGTACCACTATTGCATAAAACAATAAGGTTAGAACCAGTTGTAGAAACATAATAAACATAAGAAGTACTACCGAGAGTAGCAACACCTCTTGTTGAAGATGTTAAGCCGAAACCATCCAATGTCAAACTATCATTACCATTAGAATATGAACCTCTTTCATCTCCAGCAAGAGTTAAACCGCTATAGTTATTACCTAGATTTTCAACTCTAACAATAGCATGATGGTTAGCAGAAGTAACTTCAAGAATTGCACCTTTTTCTAATGTAGTTTTATCATTTAAGAATTTAACTTCCGCAATTTCACCTAAATCAGTTTCTGATGTGCAATAAATGTATGTTGTAACACCATTTCTTGTAAAGGATTTAATAATAGTTGTACGACTATTTCCTGTAGTTACAGCATTTTGATCTAAGTACAATCTTTGATCGTGTGATTTATCACCAGATAATTTAATAACTAAAGCACCTTCAACTGTCATGCTTCCTGAAACAGTAACAGTAGCTGTTCCACCAACTTTTGTTAAAACAGTTTCAAAAGTATAATCAGCATTGATATTAACTTTTCCGGTATATGAACTCGAACTATATTTAAAAGTAGCTGTACCAAATTTATCAATACTAAGAGTATAGCTAGAACTTGAAGCATTGATATATTCACCAACAACTGGATTGTTCTCATAAAGTGGTGCTAATACTTCAAAAGTATAATACTTAACAACTGGATTTCCATTGATATCCATTGTCAAGCTGACAAGATAGAAACCTGCCTTTGTGAAATCAACCAAAGAGTAATCAAGATAATCATCGACATTTTTAACTGTACCTTCAGCTGTTGTGATAGTAAACTTAGAGATCAATTCATCAATAGCATCTTCTTTAACTGGAAGCATATTGATTTCATAATCGCTTATTGAAACTTTAGCGCCTTGGCTGACATATTGAGATTCAAGTTCCATTTTTACATATGGTAAATAATCAGAATCAGCAATAACAACACTATTTTTATATGAATCCATGAATAAGCTCATTCTAGAACCATATTTAAATGAAGGACGGACATTGACATAAGTTACTTCAATCAAACCAGATTTATAAACATAATTAATATTTACTGCATCTGCATAAGAAGAGGAAGCTTTTACAATACCTGTTCCATATCCATCTAGGAATACCTTCAAATTATCTTTGACAAATAATCCTTGATATCCATCTTTTTCATCGACTGTAAATGTATTATCAGCAGTATTTAAATTAATCTTATAAGCAAATTCATAATTGTTAGTATCATAGATGAATAGCTTATCATTTACATAATCATAACCGCCAAATTTTAAAGAATTAATATTACTTATAGAAAGATCAGCAACTTCTTTTCCATCAACATATAAAGATACACCATTAGAAGCTGTAATTTCTAAGCTAGCTTGTTTATTATCTACTGTTCCTTGATAAGTTCCAGTATATTTTTTAGTTGTAGTTTCTTTATCAGTTCTTTTACCGGTAACCGCATCATTCATCACAACATACATGCTGTAATCATTGACTTTAACAGTTCCTTTAGATCCAACAGACAAGTCGAAGTCTTCAGAGAATGTTACCTTGCCGAAAGAATGTCTATAATAGAAATCGGCAGAAGTATGTTCAGCAAGTTCAGTAACTAAACCATAATAAACTTTTTCTCCAGCTGCATTTCTTAAAACTAAAACATCGATTGATGTACAAGGAGAAGAATTATCAACGACATACTCAGAAGATGTGTTGAATGTCAATTTTCCAAGGAGTGTATAAACATCCGTTTTGGCAAAGATATATTGTCTATTGTTTTCATTGAACTTCATATTCAATCTATTGACTGGAAGAAGAACAGCAATACCATTTTCTTGTGTGAAATAGAAATCATTAGATAAGTATCTGATCAATAGAGTATTTTCATCAACAGCAGAAATAGAAGTCACGTCATCGCTTGCATTTCCATCAAAAACAAATGTTCTATTAATTGTTGTGGTAGTTGATGTAGCTTCATCTTCATCATCACCAGATGTATCTGTAGTAGTTGTACCACGCATATTAGTCTTATAAGTTCCAAGGAAATCTTTTGAAACTACAAACACATTCTTTTCAATTTGTTCGCCTTTATAAATAAGCTTTAAAGTATAACAACCAGGAGTGAAAACATCGACCTTACCTTCGATCATATCGCGGGTAACAAAAACACTTTCTTCTCCTTCTTTAATTGTAAACAAAGTTGTTGGATCAAAGACATCTCCTTCAAAGACATAGTTTTTAGCGCTATTATCAACAGAAAGAGCAACATTTGAAACAACATTGATACTAAGTAAAACTTCAGTTGGATTCTCGCTGTCTTTACCATCAATATATACTTTTAAGGTAACAGGATATATTCCTGATTTTGAAAAATCAACTTTTGATTTATCAATTTCAACATAGGTAGTCAAATTATTTGTGACTTGATCTTTATCGGTATATAAGCTTTGTTTAATATTATTAACTGTAACAGTAATAGCACTTAAAATATCATTATCGCTTAAATCTTTAGTACCATCAATAACTTCTTGATTGATACGGATATCAAAAATATTTTGACGGACAACATAAGTCAAAACCAAAGTAACATCTTCAGTAGTGCTTCCTTGAGTATAAGGAACTTTGACTACAACTTCATAACTACCTGCAGCAGAGAAATCAACCTTTGAAGTATCAATATAACGATTTGCAACAACAAAACGTTGACCATTAGAAATTAAAATTACATCATTATTAAATGAATATTCATCCATTGAAGTTCCTTTTTTAATGATGATGACATCACTTTTTGTAACTTCAAGATGAGCTCCGGTAGCAATAGTAACAACAGCAGTTGCAGTTTTTCCACCATAATTTAAAGTAAGTGTATTTTCACCTAAGCGAGAATAATCAATTGAACCAGTTATATCTAAAAGAGAAATCAATTCATTATGTTCAACGCCATCAATTTTCAAAGAGAATAATGATGTTACATCAAGTCTTTCAGAATTTGGATAAATAGTTACATTTTTTCCACTTAAGGCCAATTCATGATCTGCGACTACTACAACCTCAACAGAAGAAGTAACGACTGTAGAATCTTCTTTATAAGTTAAAGTAACAAGATATTTTCCTTCTTCAGCTTTTAAACTAGAAACATCAATCATATTAGCTGTAACTTTTTTAGCTACGCCATCAACTGTCAAGCTAAATAATTCTGTCGCATCAAAATTTTCAACTTCACTCAAAGTAATAGTTTTAGTTTTATAGCTATTAACAACATCAATTACATGATCTTCAATAACTTCAACTACAATAGTCTTGCTTGTGTCACCAAGAGTTACTGTGTAAGAATATGTTCCAACTTCAGCTTTAACATCACTTGTTACCATTTCATCAGAAATATCAGTTTTTTCACCATCGATAGAAACGACAAATAAATCTTTAAAATTATAATCAGCAACTTCTTTGACTTTTAAAGTGACATTTTCAACAGAGCTTGTAACAGCATAGACTGTTTTAGAAACATGAATAGTTAAAAAAGCATTTTGTCCACCATAAGAGCATAAAACAGTGTAATATCCTTCTTTTTCTTGGACATCGCTATAATCAAGCATATCATCAGTTACAGAGAAACTATCGCCATCTACTGTTAAACTAAACAAGGTCTTAAAATCAAAATCTGCTACTTCTCTATCTTTAATCTCTACAGAAGTATCAGTTTTTCCAATGACAATTTCTGACGCTTTAATAGTGATGGAAAGTTCAGCTTTTTTAGAAGAATCAGCATTACTTGTTGCAGTAATAACTGCTACTGAATCTGCAAATTGAACATCTTTGACTTCAACTAAGCCATCAGCAGAAACTAAAACTTTATCGCTAGAAGAAGTCCAAGTAACAGATTTATCTTCAGTACTACCAACAACAGTAGCTGTTAATTGTAAACTTTGCTTACGAGAGACAATATTTTCACCACTTCCTGTAATTACAACACTTTCAACATCAGGTAAAACTGAAGAAGAAGTGGAAGAGGAGCTTGAAGAAGAGGTGGAAGGTTTAGAAGTAGAAGAAGATGATGGTTGCTTATTATTACAAGAAGCAAGAGCTAAAGTAGCCGTAACAATTGGCAAAGAAAGTAAAACAAGTTTCTTCTTATTTATTTTTTTTCTCATAATTTTTTCCTTTCTGTTTTATTAGAAAGGAAATGGCTAAAGCCATTTCCTAAAAATATAACTTAGGCAATCTCCCAAGTTCCTGGAAGATAGCAATATACATATATTGTCTTAAATCCAATATTATTGAAACGAATCATAATCTTGCTATCTTTATCCATAAATGTAACATTGCGATTATTGCTATTAGAAGTTTGTGTGTGTTTTGAATCTGTTAATTTAACATATCCACTAGCTTCAGCAAATTTATCCATGAGATAATTGAAATTATCATCGGTTAAACGGCGAACACCATTTAACAAATCTTCAGAAGCTGTAATATTAAATGAGAAACATCCAACACCATCTTTTGTGTAATCTAAATCTCTAGAAACAGACATTGAATCCCCAAAAGCTGAACGGAATTGACTTGGGGTAGGGAACTTCGAACTATCAACACCATAGAAATAATTTAAAGCATCAGCTACTGTTCCTGTAGTATAGCCAGTACCATAAGCGGTTTCATAACGACCACTTACTTCATCCCATGTTTCTGGTAAAACACGCGGAGAATAGTTGTCAAATAAATCTTCATCTAATTTAGTTGTGCCAATTTCTGAATATGTTGTTTTAACATAGCCAATATAATTTCCACTGATGTTATAAGGATAAACAGTATTTAAAAGATTTCCTTCAGAATCAACAGTGATAGAAAGTTGTGTTTCAACATCTTGGCTAGCGCTAGAGGCATTGCTATAGCTTGAAATTTCTTTAGCTACTGCAGCATTGATAACAGAATCACGAAGAGTGAAAGTATAAGTACTTTCAAATTCATTTTCAGTAACTGTAGGGAAACCGAATACTTCTGGAGCAAAATTAAATCCAGGAAGTTTAGAAGAAATATTTCCTTCATATTTTTTCTTGCCTACAAGGCCTTTACTTGATGCGCTATATTCAAATTCATCATAAGTATTATCATCATTTTGCTTATATCCTGTATAAGATAAACCATATGGATTATCAAAATAACCACCAGAATAATAAGTGCTTCTTCTGAGTAACACAGCATCTTCTGTTACTTGACCATGAAGACCAGCAGGACCAGTAGCGGAAGAAGTTGGAAGGACTTTTTTCTTCAAAGAATTTCTTGATTGATCATAACTATTTTCGCTAGAAGAAGCAGAATATGTCGAAGTATCAACAGAATCAAATGTATAGTTGGTGATACCCTTCATTTGTTCAAGAGCCTTAGCTAAAACTTCTGTATATTTCGTTGCAGCATATGGTGTAGGATCAGTAACAACTGTTGTACCAATATCAGCAAAGGTTAAATCAATTGTTGTCCAACTAGCAGCAGAAGCAGTTTCAGCTGTACCATCTGTTGAGCCATAATACAAAACTTCTGTTGAGCCAGTTAATCTTGTTACATGACCATCTTCAACATATAAGCTGATTTCCAAAAGTGTATCTGATAAAAGTGGAGTTAAACTATAGCTTAAATATGTTGGTAAATATAAATTATCCATATCAGTTGGATCGATATAATAATCATAAGCACCTGTTTTAGAATTATAAGTAAACTTATTAATATCTAAATTTCCTAAGTGATTCCAAAGATGATTTTGTTCCCATAAATTATAAGAACCAAATGTATTCATATCTGATTCTCTTGTAGCAACATTATCTTTATTAATATAAATTTTATCTAATGCATGTCCGGTATTACCTTCTTCATCAGTTAAACCATCGACAACCCCTTTTTTATAAGTATTGACTTGGTGGGCGCCATCTTTATTATTTTTTTTGATCCAATATTCGCCTGCCCAAGCATTTTCTTCCATTTTTGTAACCATGTAATAAGTGTTATTAGTGGTTTTATCTAAAGTGAAATCTTTATAAAAATCAACTAATTCACCATTTACTGTAATGGAAGAATTACCAATTTCTTCGATCATCTGTGAAGTTAACTCACCAACTTGACCTTGTTTTGTCGGAGCCTTTAAAGTGATAGTAATTGAAGCAAATACATTGGTATCAGCTAAAGAAGTAGCAGTGACACTGACAAATTGATCAAAAACTAATTCAGTAGTACCAACATAGGTAACAACACCATTTTCAACAGTGATAAGATCACTATTTGTAGTCCAGAGCAAAGATTTATCATCTGTGCCAGAAGTAGTAACTTCAGCAACAACAGTTATAACTTTATCCTCAGATCCAGTATCGATAACTGTTTTTTCAGCAGTTAAAATTATGCTGACTTTAATAGAAGGTGTAGAAGAAGTAGAAGATGATGAAGAAGAGGAAGAAGTGACTGAAGAGGAAGAATGAGTAGAACTAGAAGAAGAACTTGATGAAGAACTAGAAGAATTGTTATTATTGCAGCTAGCTAAAGTAACACCTAAGAGTGCAGGGATTAATAATAATTTTGTGATTTTTTTCATTTAATATCTCCGATAAATTAATTGTTGGTTGGGTTTTTATAAATATATACGAATAAGTCCAAATCACTGTCGACTGGAACCAAAGTATATCCATCTTTGGTATATCCGCCTTTTCCATCATTGACAAAGCCTTTTTCAATGAAATAAAGCTTTAAAGCAAGAAGAGAAGAATCAATACTATAATTTGAATCAAGTGGAACGTCTAAGTAAACTTGAATAGCTTTAACAGCACGATTAGAATTTGGTAATTGATAAATACTTGTCGAACTAAGACCATAGCAATCGCCTAAAGCTTCAGGGAAATAAGGGACTATTGAACTAGCATTTTCATCTCCTAAATATGTGGTCATAATCTCATCAGTCGGATATTCAACACCTGATTCTCCTTCATCAGGATAATAAAGTGTTGTAACATCTTTCCAACTAGTTGGAGCAACGCGATTATCAAAACTTAAATCACAATCATCAGGAATAGAAGCAGTATTAAAATTGCCATAATTGATAACAAATAAGCCTTTAATAAGACCTAAATCACTATAGAAATATGATTGAGTTATATATCCTTCATCATTAATTACAACATAAGGAGTAAAGGAAGAAGTGCTAGAAGTATATCCTCTTGTTGCAAACATTCCATATAAGCAAAGTTCATTTCCTGGAGCCTTATAGAAAGTTTCAGCAACTTTACTCATAGCATCGTAAGAAAAATATACTGTAGTTTTAGAATCTTGATAATACTTATATCCAGGATTGAAAATAGCTGGGGAGAAAGCAAATGATGGTTTAGCATCATCAATGCTTCCAACAAATTCTCTAGTTGCATAATGCTTGTTATTAGCATCACTTCCAAAAGAATTATATAAATTATCATTTATCTTTTTATAACCATAAGTACCGGTATCAGATAGACCCGTTACATTACCTTGATTATCAAAAATCAAATCTTGATAATACATAGCATCTTTAGTAATAGTTTCTTGATAGCCGCTATAAGTAACAGCGGAAGAAGTTGCTAAAGAAGTTAAAATTTGAACTGTTGTTGTATAACTTTCCAAACTCTTCATTTTTTCAAGAGCATTCTGTAAAGTTTTATGTTCTTCTTCTAAAGTATATTTATTTATATAAGGATATTTAACAAGATCTCCTGTATTGAAATAAGCCTCCAATGTTTGAATAGCTTTATATCCTGTTTGAACACGATAATCTTCACCAGTTACAAGAACAATAGAAGTGATTTGATTATATTCAACCCTTAAAGAAAATTTAACAGCATCAAATTCATAAGGAGTACAACTAGAAGATAATTGACTTAATAATTTTTCATTTGTTCCATTGTAGTCAAATAATCCACTTTCTTTATTGTAAGTAAAATTTTCAACAGATAAAGAAGTTAAAGGATTATACAAATTAGCATCTTCCCATTTTACTGGTAACCCATTATCATCGGTTATCGGAGTATAGCTCTCTTCATTCATCAAAGATAACCCTACTTGGCAAGCATTGCCTTGATAGTTCTCATAAATTAAATATTCTGTTTTACCAGTTGTAG
>ERZ772854.2334-NODE-2334-length-14384-cov-3.360807_pt1 | contig 14384 bp, 10 predicted proteins | sample MGYA00580844_ERZ772854 | MGnify/ENA primary metagenome ERZ772854 (study PRJEB29015, sample SAMEA2737727) | human gut metagenome | biome: human gut; feature: human-associated habitat; material: faeces | place: China | collected 2012 ...
CGCGTTATCCGTGTCATCCGCGTCTAAAAGATTATTTATCATTTAACTCATAACCGTATAAAAAGAAATTATGCCTATATGTTTTGCTATAGGACGATCAATAGGATTGAAACCTTGTAATCTCTGTTTACGTAAAGGTTTACGTACCTTTTTGCTTTCTTTCCTTTTCCTTTTACATGTAATTCTTCTACTTTTGGCCATGTAAATCTATTTAAAACCAATTCTAATATTATATTTATGGAAAGAAGCCTCTTTAAATTTGCTCTACTGGGAGTCATGTTCTTGATCAGTCATTCCTCTTTTTCACAAATAACGGAACGGGAACGTCCTGCGGAGTGGAAACAATTAGTGAAAGGCGCCCGCTTTATGGATCGCTTTCTGCCGATGAAGGGAAATGTACTTTCCTCCGATACATGGGGTGCTGACTGTGTGCTTCCACGTTATGTAGATAATGGCATTGAAGACGGTATCTGGTCCTATTGGGGCGGAAATATCCGAAAAGGCGAAGATGGTAAATATCATCTATTTGTCTGTGGCTGGCTGGAATGTTCACCTAAAGGACACATGGAATGGCCTAACTCATACGTATTTCATACCGTAAGCGATAATCTGACAGGGCCTTTCAAGCCTGTTCGTATCATAGGTAAAGGACATAATCCTGAAATGTTCCGTGCTAAAGATGGCCGGTATGTTGTCTATGTAATTGATGGACGTTATGTATCCGATGATCTGAATGGAAAATGGGAATATGGAAAGTTTGATTTCAATGCACGCGACCGCCGTATTATCGAAGGCCTGTCTAATCTTTCATTTGCCCAGCGTGAAGACAGCTCTTATGTGATGGTTTGTCGTGGTGGTGGTATCTGGGTCAGCAGAGATGGACTATCGGAATACAATCAACTGACCGACAAACGGGTTTATCCGGATGTAGACGGTCGGTTTGAAGATCCGGTAATCTGGCGCGATCATATTCAATATCATCTGATTGTTAATGATTGGCTGGGACGTATTGCTTTCTATCTTCGTTCAAAGGATGGAGTGAACTGGGTGGTCGATCCGGGTGAAGCTTATATGCCGGGAATTGCTGTACATGCAGACGGACAGCCGGAAGACTGGTTCAAATATGAACGCCTTAAAGTGTATCAGGATGAATACGGACGTGCCATTCAGGCTAATTTTGCGGTAATCGATACGCTTAAAAATGAAGATAAACCTTTTGATCACCATAGTTCAAAGAATATCAGTATTCCTTTGAACCCGGGATTGTTGCTTACCATACTGGACGAGAAACCTATCACCTCGGGTACAAAAACAATTCGTGTGAAGATACAAGCGGAAGAAGGCTTCAATCCCCAGACAGATATAGATGTGAATTCCTTGCGCTTCGGTGCTTCTGAAGAAGTGAATTATGGCAGAGGCTGTCAGGTATTGACCACAGAAAATGCGGGCAAGGACTTGATTGTAACTTTCAATGGCAAAGGAAATGGTATCACTAAAGATGAATTTGCCCCGAAGTTGATTGGAAAATACAAAGATGGAAGAATGCTTTATGGGTATGCGCGTTTGCCATACATTGATTATATAGAACCGATCCTTTCAGCTCGTGCCCCAATCTTTACCAAATCCGGAAAGGGACTGGAATGCACAGTGGAAGTACAGAATTTCGGTCAGGTAGAATCGAAGAAAGCATTGGTGGAAGTAGGGTACAAAAAGGAAGGGAAAACAATAAAAGTAGCTTCCGGTATGGTTCCGGCATTGAAGCCTTATGAAAAAACAGACATATTGCTTTCTGCTAAAGATAGGTTTGAGGAAGGAAAGGAATATGATTTGATAGTAACACTCTCTTCCGGCAAAAAAGTATTGTCAACATTTAATCTGAAAAAGAAAGTATTGGAGTAATTTGAGAAAGCTATCTGTTCCAATGATTTGATAAGGGGATAAATATTCCGCTTACAAGGTATTAACTTCCTGTCGACAAGGTATCAACTTCTTGTCAACAGGAAGTTAACTTTTTGTATGCAAGGAGTTGGTGTCTTGTAATGTGTTGATAAATAAAGCCTTTCTTAATATATCCTATCTTAGTAAAGAAGGCTTTATTCATAAATGAAGAATCAAAATTATACCGTCAATATCTTTCGGAAACTTTCATTAAATTCCTATTTTTGCAGAAATCCGTATTACCTGAATAAGATGAAACGATACCTGCTGTTACTTTTCTTTAGTCTGGCTTTGGTTTACCTGAAAGCCCAATCAAGTGTAGATACTCTTCGGCTATCCGATTACCTTTCTAAAATAGAGCAGAATGGGCAATGTATAGGTTCCCTTGCTATAATGAAAGATGGAAAAAACATTTATGCCCGTAGGCTAGGAAAAGATCTTCTCCGGAATAAACAGGAGATCGAATATCCGCTTTACCGGGTGGGGTCGATCACCAAGATGTTTACGGCAGTTCTTATCTATCAGGAGATTGAAAAGGGACGATTGAAACTGGAAGATAAATTATCTGATTATTTTCCAGAAATACCACGTGCCGGGGACATTACGATCTACCAGTTGCTGGAACATACGGCCGGACTGGGAGACTATGTTATGAGGAACGGTACATATAGCTGGATGTTTTCTGAGGTTTCGAACTCTGACATTATGGAAGAGATTATCCGTCAAGGTATCTTGTATGAACCGGGAACGGATTTCAAATATTCCAATAGCGGTTACTATCTGTTGGCTAACATTCTCAGAAAGATTCATAAAAAGGCTTATTTTGAAATTCTGGATGAGGAAATTATCCGTCCTTTAGGATTGCTTGTTTCTGCTTCCGGAATAATCAGTGATAGCGATGAAGCCCTTCCTTATGAGAAGAATGCTGTCGGAGAATGGGTGGAAGTACCGGACTTTTATTTTCTGAATGTCATGGGAGTAGGAGATATTCTTTCGTCACCGGAAAATATTAATCTTTTCTTGCATGCATTATTTACCGGAAAATTGATTTCAAAAGAACACCTGCAAATCATGAAACCTTATGGAGATGACCGGCATGGAAGGGGAATGATGTATATGCCTTATCATGAACATAAATACTATGGACATACCGGGGACACTTTTGGAGTTCATTCCATTGGCGTATATAATGAACAGGAAGATATATCAATAGCTGTGAGTGTCAATGGAAGTACTATTCCTTTCAGTGAATTCTTGTTGGGGATATTTGATTCTATTTATGGAAAGTAGTATAAAGAGCCAACAATAACAGGCGGGTAGTCGTTATTAGGTTATAGTTAAATTTCATTTTATGAAACATTTCGTTCTTTTTGCCTGCGTGGCTGTTGGTTTGATTTTTGCCGGATGTCGTAACCGGCAGGAACCACCTGTGCCGGTAGTTGTGCAGGAGGCTGAACCTAAGGATACGGCTGTGCTGGAATTTCCTCATCCTAAAGAGAAACAGTTGACCGCTGCCGATATTTCTCTTACCAAAGAATTGCTCTATGACCAGCATACCCTCGAAGATACCTATCCATATAAGGATACGGTACGCTCTTTCAAATGGGATGTCATCCGGAACTGTCTGGCTTATATTGAGAATATGCAACGCGATACTACCGCAAGGTGGGTGGTGTTGCAGAATTATAAGAATCTGAATAAAGAAGCTCCCCTGGTACGTAAGTTCGTGCGGAATGTGTACCGCCGTGTATCTGATACATTGGGCGTGGAGCGCTATCAATCGGTGCCGCTGTATCTGCCCGCTGATACGTTGGTACCCGAACGTTATGGTAGAGATGGTACTATCGCTTATCTGAAAGGCGAGGAAGGAAGTTTTTACCGGATATTACCCGCCACTTTTGAAGAAGAATGGCTGGCGCCACGCAGTTATCTGAAACAATTGCCGGATAGCACCGTCTTTAATCATGTGATTTTTGTCGACCGCCTGGATCAGAATATTACTACCTTGGAACATGTCTCGGAAGGTGAGTGGAAGATACGCAGCATGAATCCTGCCACTACCGGAATGCATGCTCCACCTTATGCTCAGGAAACCCCATTGGGAATGTATCTGCTTCAACAGAAGAAAACGCGTATGGTGTTCCTGAAAGACGGTTCGGCGGAGACAGGAGGCTATGCCCCCTATGCCAGTCGTTTTACGAACGGAGCTTATATTCACGGAGTGCCGGTGAATGCACCGCGTACAAGTATGATTGAGTATAGCTGGTCGTTAGGGACTACTCCACGTTCGCATATGTGTGTGCGCAATGCCACTTCACATTCCAAGTTCGTTTTCGATTGGGCACCTACCGAACGCTCTTTGGTTGTGGTGATTGAATAGTGAATCCTCATTTTTAACTATCTGTGTGATAGGTGTCTGGAGAAAATAATGTAATTTAGCCGCCGTTATTTCTCTGGCTAAAGTTTTATGTTGCGATTTATTGTATTCATTTTATTCTTATTTCTTCCTTGTACCTTATTTCTGGGTGGCAAGTCGTCAGATAGCACTCCTGATTCTGCTGAAAGGGCTGCTGCATCTGATGTTGAGGCTTATGCGAGCTTATACCGTTCCATGCAGTTGGAAGGAGTCGTTAACTGGAAAGCTTTCCGGCAGGCTGTAGCAGGTTATTATAAAATAGACAATCGCAAACGGGAGGTGTTGACATTGATAGACTTTTCCCGTCCTTCTACCGCAAAACGTCTTTTTGTATTTGATATGAGGGAGCGTAAAGTACTTTTTTCATCGGTTGTTTCCCATGGAAAGAATAGCGGTGATAACTATGCCACTTCTTTCTCCAACGAATATGGTTCCTACAAAAGTTCACTGGGGTTCTATCTTACAGAATCTACTTATCAGGGAAAGAATGGGTATTCGCTTATTTTGAATGGTTTGGAAAAAGGAATCAACGACCGGGCTCGTGAGCGTGCCATTGTGATGCATGGGGCGGCTTATGCCGATCCTTCGGTAGTCAGCCGAGGGGGACGGTTGGGAAGAAGCTTTGGCTGTCCAGCTGTTCCGCAAAAACTTTCCCGTCCTATCATTGATGCCATTAAAGGAGGAAGTGTGATGTATATCTATGCTGAAACTCCCGAGTACCTAGCACATAGTTCAGTCTTGAAAGGTGCGGACGGACTGTAGTTTAATTCTTTTCATGGCGAAGCATATTTTTGACGTTTGTCAATTCCTGTAATCTTATCTTTTCATACCTTTGCGTACAATTTTCAGAGGATTAATTTATGGCAACATCAAGAGAAATGACGGCAGGACGCGCATTGCCGTTGATATTCAATTTCACTATGCCTCTGTTGATGGGAAACCTGCTCCAACAGACATACTCTCTGGTCGACGCGGCAATCGTAGGAAAATTCTTGGGTATTAATGCACTGGCCTCGGTTGGAGCAAGTACTTCGGTAGTTTTCCTTATTCTTGGTTTCTGCAATGGATGTTGTGGAGGTTTCGGTATTCCTGTGGCGCAGAAATTCGGAGCGCGGGATTATAGCACGATGCGTCGTTATATATCGGTCAGTTTGCAACTGGCGGCGGTGATGTCGGTAGTGATTGCGGTGGTTACGAGTATTCTGTGTGGGGATATCCTGCTGATGATGCGTACACCGGATATCATATTCCAGAATGCTTACTATTATTTATTGATAACGTTTATCGGAGTTCCCTGTACTTTCTTTTATAATTTGTTGTCCAGCATTATTCGTGCTTTGGGCGATAGTAAGACGCCTTTCTGGTTTCTGCTGTTCTCTGCTGCACTTAATATTTTGCTCGATTTGTTCTGTATCCTGGTGTTGGATTGGGGAGTGGCGGGAGCTGCCATCGCTACGGTCTTTTCACAAGGTGTGTCGGCTGTGTTGTGTTATGGATATATGATGCGCCGTTTTGATATATTGCGGGGAACACTGGATGAACGGAAATTCAACGGTGCTCTGGCACGGAGATTGATGTGTATCGGTGTACCTATGGGATTACAATTTTCGATTACCGCTATCGGAAGCATCATGTTGCAAAGCGCCAATAATGCATTGGGAACAGCTTGTGTTGCGGCTTTTACGGCTGCCATGCGCATTAAGATGTTCTTTATGTGTCCGCTTGAAAGTCTGGGCATTGCTATGGCTACTTATACCGGACAGAATTATGGTGCGGGCAAGCCCGAACGCATTTGGATGGGAGTAAAGGTAAGTGCGTTAATGATGATTATTTACTGGGCATTTACGTTCTGCGTATTGATGCTGGGGGCACGTACGTTTGCCTTGCTTTTTGTGGAAGCGTCTGAACTGGAAATATTGAAGGACACGGAGTTGTTCCTGCATATTTCCGTGTCCTTCTTCCCGGTTTTGGGATTGCTCTGTATTCTGCGATATACCATTCAGGGAGCGGGATATACCAATCTTGCTATGCTTTCCGGAGTTTCCGAAATGATAGCACGTGTGCTGGTCAGTTTTTATGCAGTGCCCGCTTTCGGCTATCTTGCGGTCTGCTTCGGTGATCCGACGGCATGGATTGCGGCTGTCCTGTTCCTAGTGCCGGCATTTATTTTTGTATATCGGAGGTTGCTCCGGATGAGGAGAGAACAGTGAGTATAATTCCCGTACCTCCTCCCGGTGCCTGTGCTATTTGCAGGGTCGATTCACCGGTTACTTCCTGTTCTTCTATTATCATCGGGTATGGGTTGGTACGATAATCAGCCTTATCTCCATCTCTGTAGATAACAGCCTTATATCGTTTTCCTTTATCCAGAAAGGAGAGGGGAAGTTGCATCTCCCGAGGTTGTTCATTAGTGATGCTTCCTATAAACCAACGTCCGCTGCTTCCGCGTTCTTTACGGGCAATTGTCACATATTCGCCTATTTTTGCCTCGGGTACTATGGTCTGTTCCCAAGTAGTAGGGCAGGTGGTGATAAATGAAAACGGTTCAGGGTTCCGTTCGTAGTTTTCTATTTCATCGGAGGCCATTTGCAGGGGACTGTATAACACAACGGATAAAGCCAATTGTTTGGCAAGCGTTGTTTGTACACGCGTCTGAGGCAACACCGGATTTTCGAAGCGGAAAGTGCCGGGGGTGAAATCCATGGGACCTGCCAGCCCACGGGTGAAGGGAATGATGGTAGTGTGTATGGGAGGATTGCCGCCATCTTTGTCCCAGGCATCCCATTCCTGCCCTCGTACACCTTCTTGTGTCATCAGATTTGGGAAGGTGCGTTGCAGTCCGGTGGGCATCACGGGTTCGTGATTGTCAATCATAATATGCTTGTCGGCTGCCAGTTCAATAACTTTCCGGTAGTGACGTACACCAAACTGGCTGCTGTGTCGCTCTTTGCCATCCAGCAGTTTGCCTACATAGCCTGTTTTGACTATTTGCACGCCGTGATCTTTATATAAATTGAAGGCTGCTTCTAGTTGGTTTTCATAATCAGATACCCAGCCGTCCGTTTCATGATGGCCGATAAGCGTCACGCCTTTGGAAGCGGCATAGTCGGTGATCTGTTTCAGGTCAAAGTCAGGATAAGGTTCGGTAAAGTTGAAATGATAAGTATCCCAACCTTTGTTCCAACCTTCAATAAGTACTCCCTGAAAACCGTGTCGGGCGGCAAAGTCTATATGCCGCAGTGCATTGGCAGTGGTAGCGCCGTGGCGTGGGCCTGTGTGCCAGGTGTGTTTATGCATGTGGTAAGTCCACCAGATTCCAATGTATCTTCCGGGTTGTATCCAGGATGTATCCTGAATGCGGCAAGGCTCGTTCAGATTCAGCATAAGGCGTGACAGGAGTAAATCACCTGCGCTTTCAGCAACAATCATCGTACGCCAGGGAGTGACACCGGGAGCTTTCATAAATACTTTTTCTCCCGTAGACCATGGAGTGAGATTGGCTTTCAGGGTCATACTACCTTCTTTAGGGATAAGATTCATGGCTGCATAATCTGTCAGATTGGCTTCATGGATACTCAGAAAAAGTCCGTCATTGGTTTCCATAGTGAGCGGTGTGCTTACCCAACCGAGTTTACTGACAGGAGATGCCTCGTAGAGTGCTTCATAAAAATGTGCTTCGTAAGGTATGGACCAGGCTTTATGATCACCGGTCAATGCAAACTCTGTGAGTTCATCCATGATCACAAAGTCTTTTAATGCTTCCTGTTCCGGAAATTCGTAACGGAAGCCGAACCCGTCATTGAACAGCCGGAACACAACATTGAATTTTCGTTTGGGGGCGGATGTTTTCTGTACGCGAATGGTCATCTCATGATAGTTGTTTTCCACAATCCGGTCTTCTCCCCAGATTTGTTCCCATGTCCCGCTGAATGAATGATGAAGAGCTTCAGTTATTTCCAGATGGCCAGCAAGTGTATCTTCTTTCAGGATAAACCCGAGGCGTGACTTATCGAGTATGGGCTTTCCATTTCGTGAGAGTTCATAATAGAGTTTTCCGTTTTCTGTTTCTACATGCAGGCAGAGATTACCATCGGGAGAACTTACAGAGAGTTGCGATGCCGGATTGCAACCTGTGCAGAGGAAAACGATAAAGCTTACCCATAACAGAGAATAATTAGGAAGTCTTTTCATGATTTCTTTCTTATTTTTATATAGTCCAGTTCAAAGCATCCGCCTTTGGACGTACTGTTCTGAATGATTATATAATTAATACCGTTTTGCAGGGATATTTCTGTCTCCGCAGTTTGCCAGGCTGTTTTGTCAGCCTGTACAGGAAGTTGCAACAATTTCTCTATCGCCACATCATTGACGATAATCAAAGCCGCTGCGTCTGCAGCTCCTGTATTTCGATATCTGATTTCCAGCGGATAGTCCCCTGTTTGGGGAACTTCCACTGTAAAGAGTACATTGGCGCCGGAGTTTTCAAGTCCTGTGACGTAGCCGGCACCACTGTAAGTATTCTCTTGTTTGCCATCGTTATCCTGTCCGGAATCGGATTCCTTGCAGGATAACAGGAGACAAGCCATTAGTAATAGATGGTAGTACTTCATTTACTTGATTGATTTTGCTCCATCCCTTACGGAAGCTGTTTCTGCTTCTATTTTCAAGGTCTTGTGTTGAATACGGATTACTTTACATTCATGGGGTCGCAATTCTACAGTGTATGTTCCCGACATACCTCCCAAGTCTTTGCGTTCCCATAAATCCCGTACATTGACGGCTTGCCCGTCTTCAATGCCCAGTTCACGACGGAAGTCAATGCTGCGTGTCTGTGGAGTACTTTCACGGTTGAATAATCCTACCACCCAATCTCCGTTAGGCAACTGGCCGATCCATCGGGAACTGTTTGCTGCATCCCGAAAGTCGTAACTCAATGGTTTGGCGGCAAAACCGAGACTGTTCAACTCGTTCATTTCCGGATTCTGGTAAACCCAGGCGTGATCTCCAATCGTATCATACTGGTCGGCAATGGCAAGTGCAGAACCTCCCATAATCATCAGCGAGAAAAGGAAGCGGCGTTCGTTGTCATTTGCCAGTTTATTCATACGCATAAAGTCACCGTCCAGTATCATTTGCCCTCGTGCACCGACATCGGCAAAACCAATGAATCCGTCGAAAGCATTACCGAATTGCGGCCAATGGTCTTTCTGCTGCCCGCGGCGGCGGTTGCTGACAAAGTCCCAGTCACCGTCGAAGCAGTCATCGTCAATGCGTATCATATCCCCGTATTTCAATTCCGTCTTGGCATGATTATAACAATGAGGCATCACAAGACTGAGGAAAAGATCATCTCCGGCAGCTTCGGCAATCCATGCCAATGCTTGTTCGTAGCGGCGGGTGCCATAGTTGGTTTCATAGTTTTCCAGGAAATCTATGCGAAGATAGGCGACACCCATTTCCTTGAAATAGCGGACATAATTCTGAATCCATTCTTTGGCTCCCGGTTTATCCACATCCACCCAATACAGAGGATCGTTGAATGATTTGTATCCCACAATGTCTCGGGTATGGTAAGAAGTTCCTTTTACAGGCAGATTCTGTTCATAGGCGGCACGGGTCAGCCACATGGGGTTGTAATAGACTCCCATCTTCATACCCCGTTCTTGCAGGTATTTAGTCCAGTAGCTGAAACCGTTTTTCCAGTCACTGTTGTACTTGGTGATATAGCCGTTCTCATTGACGGTTTGTGCAGCTTCTATCCATCCGTCGTTGCAGATCATGTCGTAACCGTAGGGTTTGAAAGTCTTCTCCATCCAGTCGATGTTTGCTTTCCAGCGCTCCTCACTGAGAGGAACGTTGGTTACAAAACACTCTTCGTAGGCAATCCAGTATCTGGGTCCCGTACCGTGACGGGTGAAGGGACTGTCCCGGGCTATGGAAGACTGGGGATAGGATGATAAGAATAAGGCTGCAAAACCTAATAGTAACTTCAAATGGTTCATAATGGTAAAGTTTGGGGGTTAATTCACTTTTTCTACTTTCAGTTTCAGAGTTTGGGTATTTACGGTTAACTTGTATTTGCCGTCCGTTCCTTCGGGAATACCCCAGAAGTGGTCGCGCAGGTTGCCTTCCATTTCTGAACATTTAAACATGGGGTATTCACCGGATGTCACAATCTTGACGTTTCCGTTATGGTCTACACTTTCAGGCACCAGATAATTAACCTTATCCCAATCTCCCTTTTCAAGGCAGAATTTGAATTGCTTGTTTTCGTCACTGTAGATCAGGTTTACCTCTGCCGTATAGATTCCTTCTTCATCCGGATCGGGTGTTAGTCCGGTCGGATTGCCGGAGTCCCATCCGAATGCACTTCCTAAACCATAAATTGTCTTTATCTCCGGTTCCGGTTCTTCTGTTTCATCGCTGATCTTTTCGAGGGTTAGTTTCAGCTTCTTTACGTTTACTGTAATCCGATAGGTGCCATCGCTTCCTTCGGGTATTCCCCAAAAGTGGTCGCGCAGGTCGCCTGTCATTTCGGAGCACATCAGCATATCGTATTCTCCGGGAGTGATGACTTTCACGGCGGTACCATCATCTGTTGAAGTAGGTACCAGATAACGTACTTTGTCCCAGTCTCCCTTTTCGAGGATGAATTTGAATTGCTTGTTCTCTTCGGAGTATTTGATGACTTTATCTATGGTGAACGTATTCTGCTCAATCAACTTCAGTTCTGTGGGGACATTGGAATCCCAACTGAATATAGTGCCGAGTCCGTACAGTTGCGTGTAGTTTTCAACGGGTTCCACTACAACAATTTCTTTATCTTTCTCGCATCCTGCCAGTAGGGGGAGGAGGGCAAAGATGAATATAAGCTTATTGATTATTTTCTTCATGGTTATCTGATTTTAAATTGTAAGTTGTTATATCCGAGAGCCTTTCATTGGCATTTGAGTTCCCTTTGAGGAAACAGTTTGTTTCCCGGTGTGAAACTGGTAGTTTCAAGGCATGAAACTCCTGGTTTCAAGCAATGAAACTGTTGGTTTCTCGGTATGAAACTGAGAGTTTCAAATGATGAAACTATTGTTCACCTAAGGGGATGTTTTTTACCGGTTCGTATTAATTATATCCCGGGTTCTGTTTCAGTGTATGATCCGCTCCCATCATATCCCGTGGGATAGGGAAGATATCCCAGTGTGAGTCTGCATCGGGCTTCTTGTCCCACCATTCTTCCGTACAGTACAATCCCCAGCGGATAAGATCAGTCCGGCGGCGTCCTTCGGCAAGGAATTCACGTCCCCATTCATCGTAAAGCTCATCTTGCGTCAGGGTTACTGTACCTTCGGGTTTGTACAGGTATTCTGCCCATGTATCTTGCGGATAGTTACGTTTGCGTACCGCATTCAGCAGTTTTGCAGCCCCGTCCACATCGTTTGCTTTGAACTTACATTCCGCCAGTGAGTAATAGATTTCCGCCAGACGAATTTCATTGTAATCGGCTTCGCGTTTACCCGCGTCTTCGTCACTGTAGATGGGATACTTCACAAAATGCCATCCGGAGTTATGGTCGCCGGTATTCATGTTTGAAGTGCGGTCGGCGGGAAGTTGATCCGGAGCGAGTTCGTGAAATACTCCTACCTGGTCGCGGATGTAGATCTCATATCCTCCTACGGGGGAAGTTACTTTCTTTTCGGTGCCGTCATCGGCGATATAAGGCAGGTAGCCATAAAGGAACATACCTTCACGGGTACTGTTGCCTAGGTTCTTATACATGGTTAGGCGATAATCTTTCGGATATTTCTTGAATTTGCTGACAAATTTACCGAGTTTGAAGTTGTATTCATTATTATTCAGGTCGAGACTGGGTTGCAAGGCATATTTGGTATTGAAGTCTCCTTGTTTGAAAGCACCGAAGTAGAAACGTGCATTGACAGGGACGGCCCACCAGTATGTATCACCCGAATAGTGCCAGTAACTACGCCCGTAGGACGACGGGAAAGCAAAGATGGTTTCGTTGCATTTATCGTTTGTCCAGTCGAAAACTTCGTCCCAGGTCTTTCCCAGTTCGTAGAAGCCATAGTCACCGTCCAGAATATTTTGGGCATAGGTGGCACATTCCGTATATTTAGAAGTGCCGGTCCATTTTTCTGCATTCAGATAGAGGCGTACTAACAATGCGGCTGCACCGGCTTTGGTCCATTGTCCTTGTGCTATCCCGTTTCCGGCATTACCATTTTTGGCAGGCAATGCTTCGATAGATGTCTTCAGTTCCGTTTCGATAAAGCTGAACAGTTCCTGCGGCGTCACTTGCCCGACGGAGTTCTTGCTCTGATCCAGGCTGACAGCTAACGGTACATTGCGGAAAGCATCCAGCAGACGAATGTAGAACCATGCGCGTAATGCTTTGTTCTGCGCGATGAAGTTATCCATTTCCGGCTGTGACATATTGAATTTGGCAGGGTCCAGCTTTTGCAGGTCATCTATGACGGAATTGGCCTGCATAATTCCGGTGAAACAGTTTTCCCATTCACTTTTGATGGATTCATTGTCGGCAGCCCAGGTGTGGTAGTGCAGATATTGCCATTTGGCATTGTCATACCACCAGCCATCGCGTGCCCAGGTACCCAATTGATCGGCACAACACTCTTGCAAAACCTGGCGCGGCCCGATGCTGTAGAATCCATGTTCGAAGGGGCGGAATGTAGCTTTGATAATATCATCCTTTGTATTGTAATAGTTGGTAGACATGATTTGGTCGTATACCGTTTCCGTAAGGTCGGTGCATGCGCTGAGGGAGCCGAGAAGCAATGCTCCTGCCAGCGAACCGGTTAATATATTCTTGAGTTTCATATTTCTATTGTTTTTAAGGTTATACATTTAGAAGTCTAATTGAACACCGAACATTACCTGTGTAGTGGAGGGATAGTATCGGCGGGTACCTTCCGTACCGTTCAGGTTCACACCCGGAGTCAATCCGTTGGTCTGGTAAGTCGAAGGATCTACACCATTGAAACCTGTAATGGTGGCAAGATTCTTTCCGGTGACGTAGAGGCGGGCACTGTCCAGCCATTTGTTATTGATCTGGAAAGTGTAGCTTAGGGTTACCATATCGAGCTTCACATAGTCGCCGCGTTCAATGAAATAGTCGGTCAGCACATTCTTACCTTTCTTAATGGCCGCATTCTTGGTATATGCTTTTTTCAGCACATTGCTTTGCATACTGGGAATGCCCCAATAGAAGTCGTGTACATTGAAGAGGTCGAAGCCGAAAGCACCACGCAGGAAGATGGTCAATCCCCAGTTCTTATACGTCAAGGTATTGGTCATGGAAGCTGTGAACTTGGGAAGTCCGTTACCGGTTACCCGTTTGTCTTCTTCTTTGGCATCAGATATTTTAATCATCTCCGTATTGTCTTTGTTCCATACTACCCAGTCGCCATCGGCATCAATACCGGCATATTTCCAGGTGTAATAATTACCCAGGCGTTGTCCTTCTTCTATGCGTTGCAACTTGCCCGGTTGATTCGGACTTTCCATATTCGCCAGATCGTAATAGTTCTGTCCGGTGAACTCGTTGTTGGAGAATTTGAGGAACTTGTTCTCATTGGTGGCGCCTACCAGATTGACGGTATAGCTGAAATCTTTCATCTTCACTGCCTGGATATTCAGATCGACTTCAATACCGGTGTTGCGCATGGTACCTACATTGACAAAAGTGGTAGAGAACAAGTACGGAGGAACGGGCACATTGTAGTCGCCCAGCAAATCTTGTTGCTTACGGTTGTAGTAATTGACCGAACCGCTCAATATTCCTTTAAACATGCTGAAGTCCACGCCGATGTTCCAGTTTTTACCTTTTTCCCATTTCAGCCCCGGATTAGGATTCTTACCTGCACCCCATACAGTGAAGTACTGACCGTTGTAGTAGTAACTGCCGAAACTGCTCATGGTAGACAAAGACAGGTAATTACCGAAATCCTGATTACCGGTTACACCGTAGTCACCACGTATTTTCAGGTCATCAATCCATGTG
>ERZ772854.2348-NODE-2348-length-14316-cov-4.534114_pt1 | contig 14316 bp, 15 predicted proteins | sample MGYA00580844_ERZ772854 | MGnify/ENA primary metagenome ERZ772854 (study PRJEB29015, sample SAMEA2737727) | human gut metagenome | biome: human gut; feature: human-associated habitat; material: faeces | place: China | collected 2012 ...
TTGCTTCTTTGCAAGCCTCGCCTATAGTCGGAGACTTAGGCGGGGTTATTGACCCCTTTCGCATCGCCTGCAAACCTTTCAATTTTAATCCACTTTCCTGTGAGAACAAAATCTCTCAGGAACCGAATAGAATCCAGAAAGCAGCTTTTTCCAGTTGCCTCTGGTCCATATAGAACACTTTTATGCAACACTCCTAATTTCTCTCGTGTTGTTTCTAGCTGTGTTCTCTTAGAAATCATTTTAAATTCAACCATATGTCCAATGGACATGTAGTTGGATATTCTATACTGTAATATCATCATTCTCCTTTCTGCAAACAAAGATTCCTCTCTTTCGTTTGCTTTAATTATACTCCAACACACTACTATACCGCAAGAAAAATCGAATCTTCTTTCGATATAATACTGGAATATCTCAGATCAAGTTCTGAATTTCGCGTACTGCGATTTCCAAGTTCTTGATCTCGTTTTCTTCCTCTTCCTGCTGCATCTGGTATTCCAGCATACGCTGAATCGCAGATATCACATCTGGCAAATCTCCAGAAATTTTGAGTTTTTTTAGAACTCTCTGATAGTGATATGACCGTATTTTTTTGACGATACTATTCCATATAGTTTCAATATCGTTTTCATGAAGGTCATATGAATCAGAACAACCACTCGCGCCAAATATACCGGTCCGAATATCTATAGCGAGTTGACCACCTTCGTTGACTACATCAACTGAGACACCTTCAAGCTCTCCTCCAAACTCTGTAATCTCTCCTCTCACAATGCTTTTGCATTTTTGCAAAAACTCTTGTTTAGAGAGATTCTCATGGCATTTCGTTACCATCTCAGGCATCAATACCTGAATTTCGCAACAGCTCGCCCTTTCTTCAAGATACTTATCATACTTATCATCCCTATCAACATAATCTAGCTTATCAATGCTTTCTTGAAGTATCTGTTTGGCAAAGGCAATAACTTTGCTTTTTTCAAATGCATTAAAAAATCGGCCGCTACGGAATCTACTGTCAACTGCAATACCAAAATGAATTGAACCGTATGGAAACAGCGTAACGTAATATCCTGGTTCGTCACAGCGCTCCCAAAGATTCCCCTTGAAAATAATATAGTCTTTGGCTTGTTCGCAAATCAGCCGTTTTTGTTCTTCGGCATCGTCAGCGACAATCACCGAGTTTTCTGTGAAGTCGCTTTCCAACTTCCCCAACGCAGCCAACTTACGCATCAAGTAATTCGATGGTGAATCAATGTTTGTTAACTTATGATTCACCATCTCTGACAATGTTTTTTGACCACGTATCATTTGGTATAAGTTCTTATCACGAATTCGGATTTCGCTTCGACCATTCCCCTCCGATGATACAATAAAGGCCACTGGGAATTCGTCATTCCTTACCTCTGCAATCTCCACATTAAAAAAATGATTTTCGCAACGACATCTTAATTTTTTGTGACGCTGTGATGGAAGATATTGCTGTGTGCTACAAAATTCCACTTCAAATTTCATAATTTCTCCTTTCTAATACAAATGGGCAGGGAGTATACTCTCCTCTGCCCACATCCCACTTATTGTTTTTTCTCCTCATCTTGCACAGCTACTACAAACAGTCTGTTTTTCGGTACAAGATTTAGCTGCAATTTAGATCAAGTTCTGAATTTCGCGTACTGCGATTTTGAGATTTTCAATCTTGTCAGTTTCACGCAAATTAGTTAGCTGTTCAATTCGATGTTCTAACATACCATGAACAGCCGCCAATACATCTGACAAATCACCAGAGACTTCATACTTTTCAAGAAATGGTCGGTACTGATATGCCCGTATCTTCTTCACAAGATAGTTCCAGGTATCTTCGATTCCATCATAGGAATCATAAAAGCACTCACTGTATCCATACTGATCCATCCTGACGTGGATATTAAAACGACCATCTTCGTTGACTATAGTTACAGAAGCACCTTCAATTCCACAATCAAACCGCGCAAGGTTCTCAGCCATGATATTTTTACACTTATGTAAAAACCAATCTTTGGAGATATCCTTGTAAACATCCACCATTTCCGGCATTAAGACATCTATGTTGCATGACTCCATTATTTTTTCAGTGTAATCTGCCTCTGTCCACAAAGAAATTCGTTTCTGAATATACGCAATCGCCTGTTCTTTTTCAAAAGCATTAAAATACTCTCCATGGTATCGCTGAATACCGCAATATTCTACTGAAAAAGCCACAGAACCACAAGGAGATATACTTACACAATACATTGGCTCCTTGCAAATTCTCCAGACCTTTCCATCAGAAATGATGTATTCCTTAGCCTGCTTGCAGATCCGATGTTCCTGTTCCATAACATCATCCTTGATGACAACTGATTCTTCAGAGAAATCAGTTTCATGCTCATATTTCAATTCCCATGGAACATTAGTCAATTCCACATTGATAATATCACAAATTGACAGCTCATTCGGCTTTTTTACAGCCTTGTATAGCTTTCCACCATAGGTTCGGATTTCCCTAGGCAACATATTTTCTCCAGTAACAAGAAAAGCTACCGGAAACTCACTGTTATCTACTGCTATGATTTCAATATCCAAGGAATGTTTTTCATAGCGACGCCTTATTTTTTTATGACGCTTTGTTGGTAGATATTGTTGGTTGCTGCAAAATTCAATTTTAAATTTCATAATTTCTCCTTTCTAATGCAAATGGGCAGGGAGTGCGCTCTCCTCTGCCCATCTCCTACCTGCTAGTTTTTCTCCTCATCTTACGCATTCACATTTGGCAAGTCTCCAACTTATAAGCTCTGTTAGCTGAATACACCTACAAAATCTAGCGTATCCACATTGAATTGTGAATCTTCGATCATTCCATCTTTATAAAGATTGGATGGTAAATAGCCTATTCCCTTCTTCTGGGCATACAGTCTATGATCTTCAGATAGATATTCTATGTCATTCTGTTTCAGAACATCCATTAGCGAAATGTCATGCGTAGTAAAACACATTTGACCTTCCACATAATTCAACAGATATTCTACTAATGCACTTAAATAAACGCTATGCAAATCCAACTCAAGATCATCAACGAAAAGAATTTTTCCATTGCACATGTTTTTTAAGCACATGAATAGCTCGATCAGTCTCTGGATTCCAGAGCTTTCATTTTTCGCCTCAATTTTGTATTCCCCGTAATCCATAATCAGATCACAAATGAATGAATTATAGCTTTCGCGGCTATCTATTGCAATCATTTTTAGATCTGGTTTAAATATACGAAGAAACTGACACAGTTCAGTAACATCCCTGCGAAACTCCGCAATCTCATTCTTTGAAATGCTGTTTTCGGCAGGATACAGGCCAACCGCTTGTGTATTTAAGCCTGTAGCTTCGTACACATATAAGCTTTGCCCTAAAAGCTGTAAACTGTTTATCTCTTGAGTGCTAAGTTGCTGATCTAGCTTCTTTGCAGAATATACTGCGCAGAAGGACGCGGTAGACAGCAAGTTTCTCGTTTTATTGAATAAAAAATCAAAATCATCCATATCGCCCAAAGAAACCAGTTCCCCGTTTGCGCTCTCAAAGACCAAACGATCACCAAAATTATTTCTCAGCAACAATTTTTCGTGAGAAATCGTATATTTGCCAATGTTATCTTTCTTGATAGCTATGCTATATAAATATGTTGTTTTCTCAGGTGACTTAGCAACATACTCAACTTCAATGAACAGTTTTTCTGTCACCTTATTAACGATGGAATCCAAACACTCCTGAACGAATGGATTGGTTAAGTACCCATCATCAACAAGCAGACTTTGAAGGATTCCGGCAGAGGCTATAATTCCTGACTTGCCAGAACCATTCGGCCCATATATTGCTTTGATGTTACTTCTTTTTTCCGTACCGGATAGGTGAAAGGACAGTGAAATCAGCTTATCTAATGCCTTCACTCCCTTAACAGAATACTTTGTCAAGAATATTTTTTGCACTTCTTTCACTCTCCTTCCTTTTCCGTTAACTGGCAAATCAGGCGAACCAAGGTTGCTTCTGCTGAATTGCTTGCCTTGATGTCCTCTCTTGCCTTCGCAATCAGTTGAAGACCGTTTAGTGCCGTATCGGAATCAATTTGACGCACATATCGAACACCTAAAGCCTGAGCTTTTGTTTTCATGGAGCCAGTTAGCAAACTTGCTTTATACCCTACACGAAAACACTGCTCAATGACAGCCATCGTCCGAAGCGCATCGAAATCACGTTTTTGCATCAACTTATTAGCTAATAAAAGTGCTTCCCCACGCTTCTTCTGCAGAATCAAATCCGACAGATCAAATATGTTGGCTGCCGGAATCACTTGCGTGTACTTTTCGACATCCTCAACACAAATGTCATTGCTGCATGCAGCGATGAGCTTATCCAGCTCATTGACAACTGTGCCCAGATCCGATTCAGGGCTTTCAAAATACGCGCAGCGGCTTACCAGAAGCTCATAAGCGGCGTTCTGAAGCCTTCTGTGGGCTTTTGCCACATATCTTACTACAAACTCGCTCAGTTGCTTCTCAGTAAGCTTATCGAGCCTTGTGTGTGGTACTCCGGCCTTTTCCAGTTGCATCATACACTTTCCTGATTTGCTATCTTCTGGAAAAATGTACAAATTGGAAGAATCGCTTTGAACAAACGGCAACAGCTCATCCAGTGCAAAGTCTTCCAGTGTTCGGCACTCAACAATATACTTACGCGTACCAAACAAAGACGCAAATCCGGCAGAGAATCTAACCTCTTCAGTCAGTCCATTCACCGTTTCTGCGCCTTCTCTTACCAGTTTCCGTTTTTGGGTTAGGACTCGATATCGGTCCTCTCCCGTAATTACTTCAATCATAATTTTTCTCCTTTCTTTTTTGCACAAAAAAAGCGCCTCACGACTGTTTGCCGCAAAACACTTATCTGTGATACAATATGTTTTTTTCGTAGCTGTACAAAGTAAAAAAGGTACAGCAAACAGACCCAGCTTACTCCGGGAGTTTTGCATCTAGCGAAGCACCCTCTGCTCCGCTTCCTTCTTCATCGTTACCTGTACATGATCAGTATAGCAGATGGACTAGCTGATTGCAAGCAAAAAAAATAAAGGCACCGACACGATGCCGATGCCCCTCTTCGTCCATATTTGCCTGTTCTGAGGCAAGCCGTTGCTTTGATTTCCTTGCTATCAGCTTTCGCATTCCGCTAGAAAGCGAAATTTGCCGTCTGGCAGAGGAAGATCTGTGTCTGGCTTATTAGATAGTTTTGTCATTGTCAATGAACAGTGCAAAGATCCTTTTCAAAATCATCAAGATCAGCATAGCTATCATAAGCACGGCGCTGTATATGCATGCCGTTAGAATCTTTTTGGCTATGCTGTCATATACTTCGAGCACAACAATTGATAAAATTGCCGTAAAAAGTGAAAGAACATTTGATGTCAGAATTGACACAAACGTTTCATCCATGACCTGCTTTTTAACATTGTCGCTTTCAGTTCTTCTTGCCAAGAACATAAACTCAAGTGCCGTGGCGATCAGTACAAGTATAAGTGCAAGAATGCCAGTAAATGTATCACTGTTTATCTCCCATCCTAGGGCAAATGAAATAATGATTGCCACTATCACTGGCATTACAACAAAACAAATACTATCCCAAATGGATGTTTTACGTGTCTTTGCATTTCGAAAGACACGTAACTGTGCTGCTAATATTTGAGTTACTTTTGCTTTTCTGTTACCAAAAAGCATTACTAATGCAATTATTACTGTTATGATTACCCATATAGTCTTATTTAACATCTTCATTCCTCCTGTATATAACAACTTTGCAAGTCTTATGCAGGCTCAACTCTGCTCAACCATTACACGGCATTTCTGATGCCAGAAGGCAATGCCATACTTTAGGATCTTTTTGCATCCGTCTTTTTGCAGACTCTGTATATAGTTTCTGGTATTGATCTGATTAAGTGCATCACGACAGTCCCTTTCAAGACCACTTTCGCTTTTGCTGTACTTTAACTCAATCACAATACCAGTGATTAAATCATTTTCCCTTGCTCTTATCATGATGTCACTGAATCCGTCGCCCGATTCACGATTTGACTCGGCTGACCATCCAGCCTGATAACCAAAGATTCCCAAAAGAAGCCCGTGGTAAAAGTTCTCCTGAAGCGACTTTACAAAGGAATCACGGATGCTGACGGTCTTTGCCATATATTCAGCAAGAAGATGTTCAACACTGCCGGCATCAGCTCGAAGTATTGCCTCACAAAATTTTCCAAGCAGTTCCCTGTTCCCTGAAACCTCCCGCTTAAAACGATTTAGTATACGGTTAATCACAACATTCTGAATCTCACGGTTAGGAATTGCAAGCCTGTAGCGGCTGTCTCCTACTCTTCCACGCTGGGTAAGATACCCGGTCATAAAAAGCGTACTCCAGAGATTGTCAGCATTTGCATACAGATCCTTATACGTGATCATCTCATTAACGTCTCTGTCAACATAGTCTCCATTTACCAGACGTTCCAGTTCATCCTTCATAAGACTGTCCGGCTGATCCATACCGTCTATTAAATGGTCAATCACATCATTACCGCTTGTATTCATCCAGTAATTTTTAACCCTTGCATTTGGATTTCTGACGTGATCCCTGCAATAATTAACGACATCCCATGGGCAATATATATCTGCATTTCCGAAACGATAACCATCGTACCATTCTTTTACATCACCAAAATGACCTTCAAGTCCATAATAACAGAGCATCTCTCTAACTTCATTGTCCGTAAATCCAAAAGACTCATCAAAATCCTCATCTGTGATAGAGTATACTGAAAAGTTGTTAAGTCCCGTAAAGATACTTTCCTTTGCAATACGCAGGCATCCGGTCAGAACTGCAAACGCAAGGCTTTCGTTTGTTTTAAGCACATTTCCAAACAGACTGCTTATTAAAAGTACCATCTTGTCGTAATAGCCCTGCATATAGGCTTTTTGTAATGGTACATCATACTCGTCAATAAGAACAACCACTTTTTGACCGTATTTTTTTTCAAGAATCATGCTTAACCATACAAGACTTGACTCAAGTGTCTTTGCTGTCATCCGGTCTGACAACAGATCTTCAAGCTTTTTCTTTTCAAAAGCAGATAATTTTGGATCTTCTGTCAGAGACATGAATCGAAATGCCTCACGATTGATCACATCTACCAGCTGATCAACGGCTTCTTTATAGGAACTTGCTCCTACACTTTTTAAGCTGATTGAAATTACAGGATATCTTCCCATATACTGCGCACACAGTTCAGTATTCTCTGAAATATGCAGTCCTTCGAACAGCGACGGATCTGTTCCAATCTCAAAAAAACTTTTCAGCATGCTCATATTCAGGGTTTTTCCAAAACGTCGCGGACGAGTAAACAGAGTCACTTCACTTCCCTCGTCAAGAACCTGCTCAATTAACATCGTTTTATCCACGTAATAGTAATTTCCATTGCGAATTTTTTCAAAGCTATCAATTCCAACCGGAAGTTTAATTCTGGTCTCCATACAAACCTCCCTTTTTGTTTCTTGTATTGTCATTGTATACGACAATTACAATATTTTCAAGCTCAACAAGGGCAGAAACAGCATCTGTCTCTGCCCAACTTAATTTTTCAAAATTAATCAATAGTTAACCATGTAACAAGTGGATTCCATTTGTACCACAATGGTCCCAGTGGCTTATCCTCATAGTAGGAAGTCAGTCCATATCGATCCTGAACAATCTTAATTCTTTTCAATGTCCCATCGGGCAAAATCCCTAATGCCCGTGTACACAATCTTCCAGGACCCGGATCAGCAAACAGCCACTTTGCCTGCTTCAGAAATGTCTCTTCTTCAATATCCGTTTTCTCGTGCCAATCTAAGAAAAGTGTATTTTCCCCGGCATGAACATTTTTGACGAGACGGTTGTAGTATCTTTCGCCCCAAGCTGGTAATGTAATCTCTTCCATCACCTGCTCACGCTGTACCTTTTTTGCCGTTTCGATAGCGTCAAACTCCGCCATCACATCTTCTCCAGATACGGCATCAAAGACATCACCAAACTTGTCAAGCATATTGATTCGCTTGATGGTTTCGCCAGTTCGGTGTAGTTCAAACGCCTTCTTTCTGCACGAAATATAGTCGCCCTCGAACAGCACCTTGCCATCGTTTGCTACCAGCTGCCACTTCTGATTGTTGTAGTGGATTCCTTCAAATTTTAACATATTTTTTTCCTCTCTTTCTTTAAGTTCCGGGTGAGAATCAAACAATGCTCCTCACCCTTGCACGCGCTTATTCCTCGTCTTTCTCCTGACTTGTCAGGCTGCGTAGCTCACCGATGAAGTTTAAACCAGTCGCAGGTTTTGTCTGCATGAAATACAGATATTCCTTTGCTCTGGTCATCGCAACGTACAGCAGTCTTCTGTACTCAGAAAACAAAGTATAATCAGACTCCTTGTAGGTCCGGCTGCGGCTGTGTACACGGAAAGATTCGACTTCCCAAATGATCACTGCACGCCACTCCAAACCTTTTGAATCATGCGCTGTTACGAGCTGCACGGCATCTGCCTCTTTTGTTTCCATTCGACTTGTTTGCGCAAACATCAACACAGAAGACAGATACTTTTCCATTTCAGCATTTTCCTGTAAAGCAGCCTTTTTCTCAACTGCCTCAGAAATGTCTTGCAAAATGATGTGGCTCTCCAGACCCATGAGTCCCAAAATACGACGGATTGCTGATATGCTTGTTGTTCCTGCATCCAGAATCCAGAAGCTTCGGTACAGCACCTGCACACAGGTGATCAATGGGTCTTCACTACCATCCAGTTCCAGCACATGGTTCTTGTCCAGAATTCCTCCACAGTAGCGATCCATCGCTGTCAGGAAGTTCTCTCCCTGATCAATAGGCAACTCAAATGCCTGATCCGGTGCAATGGTAACTGCCATATGGTACAACAGCTGCGCAGACAAACCATGATAGTACATAGAGTAAATGTCACGCAAGATGCCATAAATCGGATCTGCACACGAATATGCCTTTGCGATCTGTGTCGGAACCTCCAGTGCCTGATGTAAGGACTCCAAAGCATCATTCGTTCTTGCAATGATCGCAATCTCGTTTAATGCCAGCCCTTTTGACTGTAGCTGACGGATGGTCGAGTTTAAATCCAACAGGGTGCAGCCCTCTTGGAAGATTGGACGTGTTCCCTTTCTGGATGCCGTCAGTTTCTTTGTAATGCGCTCCTCGGTAGATTTCGAAATCACCGCATCTGCCATTGACAAGATTTCCTGTGTTGATCTGAAATTCTCGTCAATTACGATCTGCTTTGCTCCCCACTCACGCGCAAACGCAAGCAGATAACGATTTGATCCACCATTGAATGCATAAATCGACTGATCATCGTCTCCTACGACACAAAGATTTCGGTTCTTTGCAGCCAGCAGATAAACAAACTTTGCGCAATCGCCAGACACATCCTGAAATTCATCGACCATGATGTACTCAAATTGTCTCTGATAACGATGCAGGATGTTCGGATGATCTTCAAACAACTTCAAGCACATCTGGATCTGATCGTCGAACGTGATGAAGTTCTGCGTTGCCTCCGAAAACTTCTCGTAGGCTTCTGCAAATGCTTTCAGATCAATGTCTGCGCGCTGCGGATCATTTTCAAAGCGTTCTGCGTCAAGATGATATTGCTCGCACATCTCTACAAAACGAGCAATCAGACCGCCTCTGCCACTCAGTCTGTCGTAATTTAAACCACGAATTGGTGGCATTTCCGACAGGACCTGCATGGCAATCTGCATCTTCTCCATGTCGGTTGCTACCTTTGGTTCGAAGCCAAGACTTTCCGCATTTCTAAGAAGGATGTCATAGCCAAGCGCATTTAATGTGCTAACAATTGGCAATTGCCCTCCGTCTGAAAGATACGAGGCGATACGCTCCTTTAACTCCCCTGCTGCCTTATTGGTAAAGGTAACAAGCAGGATTGCCGTCGGAGACACACCATTTTTTAACAGATGAAGTGTACGGCCTACAAGAACAGCCGTCTTGCCACTTCCGGGACCACAGGAAAGAATCACCGGGCCTTCTGTTGCCGCTACCGCCTGCTTCTGAATCGGCGTAAATGTCGGCAACTTGTAGTGTGAATTTGCGGCATTCTTTTCAGTCAGGGTACTTTGCAAGTACTCTTCCGAGAATACCTTAACCTTGCACATATCGTACAGCGAGCAGGCTGCACAGTATGGTGGTTCGGCATTTTTCTCCAGCGCATCCTCTGCCACGCGATAGCCCTTTTCAAGCTTCTCCAGACTTAACGATCCGTCTGGATTTCGAAACTCCAAATAGCGATACCGCATGACGTTTGCATTGCTCTTCGGCTGTCCATCCTCTACTACAAAGGCAGGATTTCTTGCATCACCCTCCAGAAACACAAGGGTGACATCTCCCTTCTCGCAGCCGTTCTTTGCCAGAAAACACAATGCTCCGATGGCATCCATATCAAACTCCATCGGATTCTTGCGGCTTCTGGCACTCACCTGCTCAAAATTCTTTCTTCTGATCAGAAATGCCTCGACACGACCATCTGTATACTGGCACATGCAGTCGATAGTGCCTTTCCTGCCAAATGCCTCCCAGCGAACGTAACGCTTAAAGGAATTGGCAAGCGGGCGCACATCACGCATCCACCAATTTACAAATCTCTCATACAGAAAACGATCCTGCTCCTGCATTGCCGGAAGTTGTGCCTCCAACTGATACCAGGCCGGATCGTAATCTGCAATCCACTTGTCAACAGACTTCATGATCTCCTCTGTCGTTGTCTTTGAATTAACGAGCAGATCAATCAGTTTATGAACGTTTGACATAAATACACGGGGCTGCTGGTTCCTCAGCAGCCCTTTTCGAATCAACGCTTCTTTTTTTTCACAGTTCATAATTTTCTCCTTTCTTATTCCCGCAAACTTTAAACCCGTCCATTCATTTGTTTTTGAAATGCACGATATTTGCGGGTGTATTCGTAGCTGTCTTTAAAGATACTTGTAGCCGCTGCATATAGCTTTGGCTCATGTTTTTCCAGAACAGCTAACTCTTGCTCAAAATTCTTTCCATATGGGCATCCGGCACAACCGGTTCGTGTCAAACCATACTCTGTATAGCAGGCACTGTGCTGAATCTGAAATACTTCCTCATACTGCTCCTTTTCCGCGTTCGTATACCAAAAAAGCGGACGATATACGTCCACTTCGGCAGAATGCTGAAAACAGCCATTCAGGAAAGATCTCATTCCGCCTTCGCCTCTTCGGATTCCTAAAATATTCATCCGGTACCCACCGGATCGAATCACTTTATGAGCCGGATCTTTTTTGACATAATCACAGCAGCGATTTGATATCCGAAAGGATGGTGGGTTTGCCATGATGAACTCCTTTAGAAACCTGTTGTAGCTGATCCCCAGTCTTTTCGACTGTTTGCAATCGCACCACCACTCCAGTGCAGATTGGCAGTTGGGATACTTTTTAATCAGCGTCTCGTAGGGTTCATCTTCCCATTGGAAAGCATGTTTTTGTAAGCGCCACATGAAGTCGCTTACCTTCTTTGACAGAAACGGCTGACCACACTGTTTACATGCAGTCGTAACCGGTTTTTCCGGTCGCTGAATCATGATTGATATGCCATATTGCTTTTCAAGCTCATGCAAATGATCCTTTGTTGCCTGATATTCCAGTCCGGTATTGTACCAAACGTAAGTCACCTTCTTGTCCCTGTCGCATCTCCAGATGATATCTAACATGATGTCACTGTCCGATCCGCCGGACACTGAACACAAAATAGACGAATACTGGGGATTGTTAATAACTGACCAAGCTTTCACAAGGCCGTCGGTGATCACACTGTTTGCAGAGCAGGTCTGTAATGCTGAACCTACCAGCTCATCCTTCCAACTCTGCAACAAGTCCTCTAATGAGGTTGCCTTTCTCTTTTCCATGTACACTTTCCTCACGAACGATATTTCGTTTTTCGTGAGGCAAAGCCATACTTCGCGAGTGTCCTTTTACGCCGCTATCGCATCCCTTTTTCGAAAAAGAGATCTCAACGATTCAGATTCTTTTTCTTGCGGCAACCTTTAAACGCAAAGGTCGAAGCGTACATTAACCAAGCTGGAGCACAGCATCACCAAGGCGAATGATGGAATCCACATGTGGATTGATCATCTTGTGATGTGGATTTTCTGCATTGTAGTCTCTGATGAACATCTCAACCCAAAAGTCAATATATTCATCGTCGTCACCACTCTCCATCACCGTATACTTTTCCGTCTTTCGAAAGTTTCCGGATTCTGTCTGAAATGAAATGGTGATTTTGTAGACCGGCAATGCAATCTGTGTCTTTAAGAAATTTTTCGGATGAACATTTTTCAGTTTTTCCTTCAAATTCTCGTCATACACTTCCACAACATCAATGCCTGTTCGGATGCTGCACTCCTCAAAAAATTTCGACGGGTGCATAAGTTTTCTCCTTTCTTTCAACAAAAAGAGTACCAAAGTATTGGATTTCCAATACCCCAGCACTCTTTTTTCTCAAACTCTTCTTACAGCCACTTTGAGTAATCTCCACTGCTCATCAAATCGCACTCTTCGTGGCAAGTACAGTCCTTTAGCAATTCCTCAATTTTCTTTCGAAAACGATTTGCCTTATGCAGTTTTGCAAGTTGCATCAAGTCGTCATCTGAAAGACTATATCTCAAATCTGATGACAAATCATACCCCTTCTTTACAGCCTTTAAAGCAGCTACGAAGTCCTTTCTGATTGTTGCCTCTTTATATGCATCATCCACAGACACTATTTCTTTGATTTCTGCATATTTTGAAGAGCCTCGAAGAATATCCTCAATTTCGGATTTTCTTTCGTCTATATTCTCCGCTAGAAACAGACTATACGCAATATCTGATTGGAGCAGCATATCGACTATCATCGTTATATCGGATTGGAACAACGCATCAACCTCTGGATATAAACTATCATTTTCCAAATATGAACTATCATTTCCCAGATATCTTTCTCCTATTGCAACATCCAAACAAACCATTTCCTCTATTAACTCCCATTGATCTAAATCCCATTGATCTAAATCCCATTGATCCAAATCTTTGATCATTTTGTACCTCCTTATTTTTCATCTAAAAAAGGCACCAAAAATCTTTCCGATTTCTAATGCCTTTGGGGAAATTCACATTCCATGTAAAAATTTGAATTCAACTTAAAATTTATCCATGCCCTACATCAGTTACTTGTTGCCAGCCAAAATCCAACTCTTAACTGTCTCAACATCGAAGCCAACATCATCGGCAATCTCATCGAGAGATTTTCCTTTAGCATACATTCGAAGAACAGTTAACATCGCCTGTTTCTGCTCACCTTCTGCTCTGCCTTCCTGTCTGCTCTTATCCATGATATCTTGAATTGCCTTACACACGATGATCTTCTCCTTTTGGAAATATTCCTCCTATATTTATTTACTATTGTAAATCAAATTTAGGATTTTTCAAGTCCCCTGGAAAAAAGAGGCTCGTAAAATCATAATGATTTTCCCACCTCTTTCTCCATATGGCTGATTAACCAGCCATGCAACATCAATTGAACGGCAGATCACCGTCTTCCACCCCATCCGGGATGTTCATGAATCCGTATCCGTGTGCATCTGCCTTTGGCTTTGATGTTTGTGCCGGATTTGATCTTGCCGTAGCTGCTGGTACCTGCTCATTGCCTGCTGCCTTACTTTCTGCAAACTCCTGCTCCTCAACAATGATGTCGGTGGTATATACCTTCTGACCATCCTTGTTTGTGTAGCTTCCGGTCTGGATACGTCCCGTGACAATCAGTTTTGTTCCCTGATGGAAATACTTTTCAGCAAACTCCGCTGCCTTATCAAATGCTATGCAAGTCAAGAAATCAGCAGTCTGCTCTCCTGCAGCTGCATTGCGTCCTCTACGATCTACCGCTAAGGTATATCTTGCAATTGCCATCTGACGCTCGCCCTGTGAGTAACGCACTTCTGGATCTCGGGTAAGTCTACCCATTAAAATAACTTTGTTCATATGAACTCCTTTCTTTTTGGCACAAAAAAAGCGCTCCTATGACAATTTGTCAAAGAACGCTAATTAGTGCAATTAATATGTTTTTTACGGTATCTGTACAAAAAAAGGTACAGCAAACAAACCCAGCTTACTCCGGGAGTTTTGCATCTAGCGAAGCACCCTCTGCTCCGCTTCC